>Ga0160423_10004386_pt1 | contig 11608 bp, 8 predicted proteins | sample CRUFie14St8metaG_FD_108191 | JGI IMG/M metagenome (GOLD analysis project Ga0160423, IMG submission 108191) | Marine microbial communities from the Costa Rica Dome - CRUD Field 142mm St8 metaG | ecosystem: Environmental > Aquatic > Marine > Oceanic > Photic zone | place: Costa Rica: the Eastern... | reverse complement strand
TGCCAGAGGTTGACTGCGCAACGATCGCAGCAGTTCCGGCAACCAGCGTTCGCCGTTAAATGTGCTGAGCAATATGGCAATCTTCAATGGCTGCATGGGCCCCTGACGTTAGGCACGTAAACGAGTAGCGTCGTTAGACACAGACGCAAGATGATAGTGTGCACACCAAATTAACACAGCTCACCCCAAGTATAATGGGCTCCTCCTCCTACCGAACAACCGAGCATCAAGCACAAGGACGGTTTCCAACTAACAGAAATGTCACACACCCCCCGCAAACGCTTCGGCCAGAACTTTCTCCGCGATGAGTCTGTCATCGAGGCCATCGCCCGTGCCGTGGCACCGCGCGCGGATGATCATTTGGTCGAAATTGGCCCTGGCGAAGGGGCGCTCACGCAAGCGCTGATTGGCAGCGGTTGCCAAATAGATGCCATTGAGCTCGACCGCGACCTGCGTACACGGCTGCTCGCGGCTTTCAGCACATATCCCGGGTTTGCGCTTCACAGCGCCGATGCGCTCAAGTTTAATTTTGCAGCACTGAGTGCTGATAAAAAGCTACTGCGAGTGGTGGGCAACCTGCCCTATAACATCTCGACGCCGCTCATTTTCAAGCTACTAGATTGCTCACACATCATGAGTGACATGCACTTTATGTTGCAGCTAGAGGTGGTCGAGCGGCTAGCCGCCTCGCCAGACAGTAAGGACTGGGGCCGGCTCGGGGTGATGGCGCAGTTTCAATGTGAGGTCGAGCACCTGTTCGACGTACCTCCCGAGGCTTTCTACCCGCCACCCAAAGTGCAATCCGCGATTGTGCGGCTGACTCCGCATAAGACGTCGCCCTACCCTGACGTGGATCGCGACGCACTGGCCAGCGTGGTCACGCAAGCCTTCGCGCAACGGCGTAAGACGCTGCGCAATAATTTTAAAAGCACTTTTACGGACGAGGCGCTCACCTCAGTGGGAATAGAACCCGACTGGCGTGCGGAAAGGCTACAACTGGAAGACTTCGTCAATCTAGCGAGGCTTAGCTAAGGCGCGCGGGTCGCCTCACACAACAGCCAAATAAGCAATCCGCGAATCACGGCCTCGGTGGTCATATTGGAAACAGCAGATGCAGGGCCACCCCCCCGACGGTTATAGCCTGTCACAGAGCAGGAATATTCGATGTCCTCACTCAACCCCCAACGAGGATAGCTTGCGTCACACTGCCGTCTGCGGCCATTACCTGGTTGGCATCGCCGTTGTCGGCAAGCGCGTAAACTCAAGCGCTCTTCTCGATTGGCAACTCACAACTGTAAAGAGGCCTTATCAACCTCGACTGCGCCACTTACACTACTCGCTATTCCGTCTTTTGATGCCCCAAGAAACCTCTATGAGCACCTACGTCGTCGGCGACATCCAAGGATGCTTTGAGCCATTCCAGTGCTTGCTGGAGCAGGTGAAATTCAATCCTGATAAAGATCGCCTGTGGAGCGTGGGTGACCTGGTCAACCGTGGCCCCGCTAACTTGGCAACGCTGCGCTGGTTCTATGCACATCGCGACAACGTCACCATGGTGTTGGGCAACCACGACCTCCATTTAATGGCGGTCTCCTGCGGTGCGCGCAGCCCCAGCCGGAAAGACAACTTCCACGACATTCTCGACGCGCCTGACCGCGAGCAGTTGGTTGAATGGCTGCACTACCAACCCCTCGCTTATTCAGAGGGTGGCGTCACCATGGTGCACGCAGGCATCCCACCCATTTGGACGGTGCAGGACACGCTCGATCGCGCCTGGGAAGTCGAGAACGCCCTGCAAGGCGCCCGGTGTCAGGAGTTCCTCACCGAGATGTATGGGAATGACCCCTTCGTGTGGGACGATAGCCTGAGCGGCATGACGCGACTCAGGGTGATCACCAACTACCTCACCCGGATGCGTTACTGCACCCGCAAAGGGAAGCTGGACCTCATTAGCAAAGGCCCGCAACCCATACCGGATGCCATCGCAGGCAAAAAAGTAGCGCCCTGGTTCAGCCACAAACGGCGCCTTACCAAGGGTCAGACGATTATCTTTGGGCATTGGGCCTCACTCGAAGGTATGACCGACAGCAAAAAAACGATTGGCCTCGATACCGGCTGCGTGTGGGGTAACGCGCTAACTTTCTACAAGTTGGGGACTGGCGAGCGATTCACTTGCGATTGCTCTTGATCATTAGGGATTTGGTTCGTTTTACGGCTCTATTACATCAACCGAAATAGCCTAACCGCCCCTACCGATACCCTCGGAAAGAAGCGGCTTAGCAACCCACTGAAACACTTACCACAGCCCGCCAGACTCAATCACTGCGTTGCCTGATAAAGGAGCCATATAGGCAACCCGGTCGCACCCTCTTCAGGCGTGATATTGGAAGTCGCGCTGGAATCGGCGCTAGTGCCAATGGCATTGGTCGCCGTGACCGTGCAGGTATACGCCGTATCGTTGGTCAGCCCACTTATCGTGATGGGGGAGTCAGTACTGGTGCCTGTGTAAGTCGTCGTGCCATCGGTACAAGATGCCGTATAACCCGTAACAGCCGAACCCCCGTCGTCCGATACCGTGACGTATAGATAAATCTCGCCGTCACCGTAATCAGTTCGCGTGATGGTAGGCACGCCGGGCGCGGTAGGCGCCGCCGGTGTCGCAGTGACCGCAGCCGAGGCAGCACTGTCACCCGCACCGTTGGTCGCAACCACAGAGCAACTGTATGTGTTGCCATTGGTAAGACCAGTGACCATAAGCGGCGAGCTCGCGCCCGTGGCAGTGAACGTGCCGGCCGTTTCGAATGAGTAGCCATCAGAACGATAACTAGTCTGACTGCAGATCATGCGGTTCGTCTGCTCCTCTGTAAAGGTATACATCGCAGAATCCACACTGTAGTTCATAAAGTTCTCGATCGCAGAGGTCACGCCGCAAGCAGTAGATGGCGTAGAACCAGTATCCGCCGCGCTCTGCTCAGGCGTATCCACAATCAAATCCTGCGTGGTGTAGGTGTTACTGCAAACGCCACCCTCAAAAGTGTGAAGCAAGCCCAGATAGTGGCCGACCTCATGGGCCAAGGTGCGGCCCTGGTTGTAGTTTCCGTAGCCGTTGTTCCTGCCCCCAATGGTGTTGTGCAGCATCACCACCCCGTCATCATTAGTGCCTGCAGACCCGGCCGGCAACGTCGCGTAGCCGAGCACGCCACCGCCGCCGGCATCGTTAGTATAAATATTGAGGTATTCATCGGGGCTCTGTGCCAACGTGGCTTTAAATTCAGAAGTGGCGTTAGGCCCGGCATCGGTGTACCAGTTGTTGTCCTCAATGTAGTCCACTGCTGCCAGCTGAAACTGAATAGACGTGTTGTATCCCGAATCGCCATTAAATGACGTACCGCCAAAGTCGTCGTTCAGTACAGCAATTTGGTCGTCGATTCGTTCGCGACTGATATACCCCGTACCATCAGATTTATATATGACGTGAAAGTAAAGGGGGATCACGAGGGTACGACCCGCGACGGGGTCATAATCTGAATCAATATTAGTCAGACTATTTGTGCAATCCGCTTGCCGCTCCTCAATCTCATATCCCCGTTGACTCCGCAAAAACATATCGTGGTCGTGGGTCGCACAGCGATAAGATCCCTCCCTGAAATCTTGAGATTGATGAAACGCCATCACCGTCGGATAAGTCGTGGAGCCTGACAGCACTGGCTTGTCGTCTATGTAATGCGGGCTAGATTGTGCGGGCGTTTCTTTGGACAGCCCACTCACTCTGCTACCTGTTTGATCCACGCAGGTCAGGGTATAAGAGTCAGGAGCGCCGCCTGAACCCGCTCCAAAAGTCACCTCTAACGAGCCATCGCCAACAGTGATGCCGCTAATGGATGGCGCGCCAGGCGGCACGGAAGACGTGGCCACCAAAGATGCGTTGGCAAAAGCGCTGTAAGCTCGTAGCCGAATGTAATGCTGACCCTCGGCTGGAGTGTTAAGCGTGCAAGTCTCGTCGTTTCCCGCCGCCAATGTTGAACTGCACAGTGCTCCTGTCAGGGGCGGTGGGTAAGTCGTATCGACATAGATATCAGGGTCGCCACTGTCGACGTCAAGAGAGACAGAGAGGGCAGTGGCACCGGCCGGCACATCGATAAAATAGTACTGGTCGCTATCTTTAACACCTGAAAGGCCAGTTACAGCAACTCCACTCGTCAATTCCTGCAACGAGACGGGCGTTACCGCACTGCTGGCACTCGACGGTGAACTGGTCCCAATCGTATTCGTCGCAGTCACCGTAAATGTATACGCGGTCCCATTACTTAACCCTGTGACCGTACAGGAGGTTGCACCTGTAGTTGAACAAGATTCGCCACCCGGCGCGGCCGTCGCCTCGTAACCGGTAATCTCAGCACCGCCATTCGAGGTTGGCGCTGTCCAACTAACGGTCGCCTCACCGTCGCCCGCTACAGCGGTCACCGCTGTAGGAGCGCCCGGAGCTGTCTCTGCGTTAGCACTAACCACCGCCAAGCACTCATTTGAAGCTGCCGCAATTTGCGCAGTGCGGCGAGCCATTTTCGTGGGGACTCGCCCGGGCTCGACACCATAACTAGTGTCATCGCCAAAAGTCCTCGCAATATTGTTCAAGCCCCCGGTAAGCAGATGGCAGTAACTCATAATGGTGCCGTTCTGAGCGCCAGAGCTTCCCCCTGTCAGCGAGCCAATGCCGGGCAATGACTGACTGCCAGACCAACATCCGTTACCCGACTCACCGTTGTAACACCCATCGACCGGGTTACTGTTACCCTCTAGGCCGTTGTAACAGTGCGTGTGAGGCGAGGAAAAATTGTGCCCCAGTTCGTGGGCCAACACTTCAGCATCCCAATTAAGTTGCGACGCGTCGGTCGGCGCATCACCGTACACACCACTTACTGAATACCCGTAAGAGTCGTCGCACAGTTGATCCAATGTGGCAATTCCACCACTGAAATCCTCAATCCGCGCCAAGTGGACCGTTAAACCGCGCTCCACAGAATCATAGTTTTCACGCCAATATGTCCGCACGTCCGACAATCGCGTTGATGTGCTTGTCGTAGCGTTATAAGGGTCTGTTGTGTAAAGAATGACGTCCCCAACAAGAAGCCGGGTATTGATTTCGCTCTCGTAGGTAGTGCTCACATAGGCAACAAGCTCAGCCAGATAGGTATCAACAGTGGATGCAGAAGAACCCATAGAACTGTAGAGGGCGTCATCCAATTCCACAGCAAGCGTAGCCGTATAGAGTTCGTCCTCGGCAATAGTTGCACCGTAACCAAAGTTGACTGACGTGGGCAGGTCAATTCCGCCATTAGTACTATCGAATTTGTACACCCAGACGTCGTAATCACCTGCGACCGGATTCTCGATGAAGCATTTAGAGTATTCGCAATATCCCACATCCAAAGGACCGGTCCCATTAGGTACGATATAAGCATTGGCGATGCCTGGGCCCCTGTTAACAGCGCCAGCATAAGCCTGGCCACTGGGGACCGTAAGGCTCCATGGACCAGACCAACCCGCGGCCGTAGCCACAGACTCGGCTCTCGAGCTTGTTCCGCCCATGCTGGCTACCGAGAGTTGCGTTGCTGACGGCCCCGTTGGCGGCTTTAGCTGAGGGACTTCAGCAACGTCAGTTGTCGGCCAATTGCGGGCGGCGGCTTCCCTCGCGGTGTCCTGAGCAAGAGACATTTGAGTGCCTTGCGCGGTTACAACCCCTCTGTACCGCGCGCCATCTTGATCAACGTGCAACCGCCCCGTGCCGTCAGGCTCAACAATTATAAAGGCATAGGAGCTGGGCATTCCCAACACTTCACCGCGATAGTATCGGCGCCCTGACTGATATTCCTCTGGCTCGAGCCTTTTACCATCCAAAAATACCCGCCTGCCGTGGGCGAAGGGCTCGTAACGGATCAAAGCGAGGACTACCGGATCACCCGCAGCTAAATTGATAGAAATCCTCAGCGAACGCGCTTTGGACTCGATTGCCTGTCGAAGCTCAACAACATCGTCGACGCTATCCAGCCTGAGTTCCGAGACTGAATCCCGGGCTCCTGATGCCGGATCCGGCAGTAACGCTGCGCCAAGCAAAAAGGCTATAACAGGCCTTCGTACTCGGCACTGATAGGCTCGAAACGCGCCCTGATTAAAAAGCCATTTAACCCTTCTCAGCGCCACCTCGACGCCTCCACCTGCAGGCTAGACACACACTTCCGCCCCAGCGCGACTCGCCAATTAACGCCTGAAACGCTTATGTCGGGCATATCCCACCCCTCTACGGTCGGATACCGATGCCACAACTTAACATGCAGGGATCGCCTCTGCTCTAGTAGAGTCTAATTATGAAAACGTATCGAGTTGGCGGCGCCGTCCGCGACGCCCTGCTGGGCTATCCTCACAAAGAAATTGACTGGGTCGTGGTCGGCAGCACACCGGAGGAGATGACGGCCGCGGGTTATACGCAAGTTGGAAGAGACTTCCCCGTTTTCCTGCATCCCGACACCAAAGAGGAATATGCGCTGGCGCGCACCGAGCGTAAGTCAGGGCACGGCTACCATGGCTTTACAGTCCACGCAGACCCTTCCGTAACACTTGAAGAAGACCTTCAGCGCCGCGACCTCACCATCAACGCCATGGCGATGGACGGCAACGGCGTCGTCACTGACCCCAACGGTGGTCAAGCTGACCTCGACGCCAAAATCCTGCGGCACGTATCATCACATTTTGTGGAGGATCCACTCCGGGTATTGCGCGTGGCGCGCTTTGCGGCGCGTTATCACCACCTCGGATTTGTCGTGGCGGAGGAGACGCAGCGACTGATGGCAGAGATCGTTGCGGCGGGCGAGCTACCGCATCTATCCACCGAGCGCGTGTGGGTAGAGACCGAGAGAGCGCTAGGCGAAAAGAACCCCGAAATCTATTGCAAGGTCCTGTTGCACTGCGGCGCACTGCAGGCGCTGATGCCGGAAGTCGCTGCCTCAAACGGCATCTCAGCACTGACCCGCGCCGCACCCCATACACCCCGCGCAGTTTGCCGCTGGGCTACTCTGCTGGCTGACTTACCCGAGACGCGCGCGCAGCAGGCCAGCGAGCGATTGAGGGCGCCGGGCGATTACGCATTGCTGGCGGCACGAGTGGCGCTACTCCGCCCGCAGTTAAAGGCGGCCTTAAAAAGCGGCGAGGACTGCATGACTGTGCTCAAAGCACTCGATGCGTTACGGCGAGAGGAACCGTTCGGGGGATTCTGCGAGACGCTCGCGGCACTTGAGCAAAATAGCGCCGATGCTGTTAGCGCCGTTTCGACCTTACGTACCGCCCGTGAAGCAGCCAAAACCGTCAAAGCCGCCGACTTTACGGATCAAGGCCTCGCTGGCCCGGCACTGGGTGCCGCGATCGAGGCGGCACAGGTCAAACGGATCGCTGAGCTACTCCAGTAGGCCAGGCCGGGCACCGAAACCGTCGTCTCATCAAGGGTCGATTCGGAATGGAGGACCAGGCCGCACCAATGAGAGCGGGCTTTGGCGCTTGTCCGGCGAGAAACTGGAGCTAAGGCAGAAAGCAGGTAATCTCGACTCACCGAAGCAGACGTTGATCATCAGGGACGCGAGATCACCACACCCACACCAACGGCGTCACTCACCGCACCGGGCTTGGTAATGGTCATGCTCAACCCCGCGACATTGAACTCTTCGAGCAGCAATGAGGCTAAATGCTCAGCCAACGCCTCGAGAAGCTGGAAACGCGAGGCATCACACACCGCGATGACTCGCTGGGAGATCGCGGCGTAATCCAGCGCATCCTCCAGCGCATCGGTTTGCGCCGCGCGTGTGAGGTCGGCCTTAAGCTCAAGATCAAAGACCAGTGTCTGGCGAATATCGCGCTCCCAGTCATAACAACCAATCACTGAAGCGGCTTTCAGGCCTTTGATGAAAACGGTGTCCATGGCTAAGCCGCCTGCGGGGCGGTGAGCTCGGTCATGGGCCAACGCGGGCGCACTTCGGCATCGGGCCCATCGATCTCACCTGCAGCCAACCTCAGTGCGCCGGCATAAGCGATCATCGCGCCATTGTCGGTGCAGAGCTTGGGCGCGGGATAAAACACCTCGCAGTGTGCTTTGCCGAGCTTCTCCTCAAGCGCTGCGCGCAGGCGCACGTTGGCGCTCACACCGCCAGCCATCACCAACCGCGTCAAATTCTCCTGCTTGAGCGCCCGTCGGCACTTGATCACCAACGTATCCACCACTGCGGCCTCAAACGCCCGTGCGATATCGGCTTTGTCTTGCTCGCTTAAATCGCCATCGACCTCGTGGGCGCGCACCGTCGTCAACGTGTGGGTTTTCAAGCCTGAAAAACTGAAGTCCAGCCCGCCCTGCTTCACCATGGGCCGCGGGAACTCAAACCGGTCGGGGTCACCCTGCTCTGCAAGCTTGGCGACGTGTGGCCCACCCGGATAGGGAAGGCCGAGCATCTTGGCGGTTTTATCAAACGCCTCACCGGCCGCATCGTCCAGCGACTCACCGAGCAAACTGTATTGCCCCAAACCGTCGACCCGCACCAGCTGCGTATGACCCCCGGACACCAGCAACGCGACGAAGGGGTAGTCGGGCACTGCGCCACCCTCGCGGTCAGCCAACATCGGTGCCAGCAGATGACCTTCCATATGGTGCACGCCCAGGCAGGGCACGCCGAGGCCAGCGGCAATCGAGCGGCCCAGCGTTGCGCCCACCATCAGCGCACCTACTAAACCGGGGCCGGCGGTGTAGGCCACCGCATCGATATCGCGTCGCTCAATGCCCCCCTCCGCCAGGACCTGATCAATCAAGGGCAGCGTTTTGCGCACGTGATCCCGGCTGGCGAGCTCTGGCACGACACCACCGTACTCAGCATGGATCTCAACCTGAGAGTACAACGCATCTGCCAGCAGTCCCCGCTCAGTGTCATACAGCGCCACTCCGGTCTCATCGCAGCTGGTTTCGATCCCCAAAACTCTCATTACCTATTTATCATCCCGCCATGACCTCACTCTCAGCTCCAAGCCTGCGCGTGGCGCGCAGGCCAGACATACGCCTGATACACCCTGCCTAAACCTGAACTCGGGTCCAGTGTCGCAGCAGATCGCCCGCAAGCATGTATACCCCGCAGGTAACCAGCTAGAGCACCAAACCGCCGACGTTGTCGGCCGCTTTCGGGCCCGTCTGTCCCGAAAAGGCGCAAAAACTAACACGTCTCAGTGCTTTGCAAAATAAGGGCTTCGCGCCTATACTGCGCGCCCTCAAAACAGGTCCGCGCCAATTTGCGCGGCTTGACAGCTATAGGACAGACGAATGCCTTCTATTAAGGTTAAAGAAAACGAGCCCTTCGACGTCGCCTTGCGTCGCTTCAAGCGCTCCTGCGAGAAAGCCGGCCTCATTGCCGAGGTTCGCAAGCGCGAGCACTACGAGAAGCCGACTACCATTCGCAAGCGTGCCGCAGCGGCTGCGGTCAAGCGCCACGCCAAGAAGGTCATGCGCGAGAACCGCAAGCGCCAGCGTCTCTATTAATTCTGCGGACATGGCGCTACGCCAACCGCACCTCCACTCCCCATGAGTGAAACCTCTCTCGTCGAACAGGTCAAAGCAGCCATGAAAGCTGCAATGAAGGCCCGTGAGAAAAAAATCCTTGCCACCATTCGCCTGATTCAGGCCGAGTTCAAACGTGTTGAAGTCGACGAACGCATAGAGATCGATGACGCCCGCGCGGTCGCGATTATGGACAAAATGGTCAAGCAGCGCCGTGACTCGTCTACGCAATACCGCGATGCCAATCGACCTGAACTGGCTGATATCGAAGATGCCGAGATTGCGATCATTCAGACTTTCCTGCCCGCCCAACTCTCTGCCGATGAAATCGATGCGCTAATCGACGAAGCGCTTACTGGCATCGATGCGGAAGGCATGGCGGCCATGGGGCCCTTAATGGGTAAATTGAAGCCGCAGCTCCAGGGTCGCGCAGATATGGGCGAAGTCTCCCAGCGTGTAAAGGCCAAACTCGGCGCCTGACACAGTGCCCGCCGGGCCAACGGCAGTACACAACCCGCGACAGCGCTTGCCCTCCCCCAATGAGCGGGTCACACTGACTATCCCTAGCAACGCACTTTTCGATTAACCGCACGGGCTGCTGCCGGCACTGCTCGTGAATGAGCGACTCCGACGACCAGACTGTGGCACGACTTCCGCAAGCTTTCCTTGACGATCTACTGGATCGCCTCGATATCGTCGAGGTCATTGATCGCCGCGTGAAGCTTAGGAAAGCGGGCAAAAACTATAGCGCCTGCTGCCCCTTTCACGACGAGAAAACGCCTTCATTCTCGGTGAACCCCGAGCGGCAGTTTTATTACTGCTTTGGCTGTGGGGCCGGGGGTAACGCCCTGGGGTTTGTGATGGACTACGAGCGGCTCGATTTCCGCGAGGCGGTAGAGAGCCTTGCGCAAACCGTGGGCCTCGAAGTACCCAAAGATGACCCCCACGGCGGCCGGGAACCGCCGAAGGATAAAAATAAACCGCTTTATGAGGCACTCGAGCACGCCAGCAAGTTCTACGAGCACGCCCTGCGACAACACGCGGAGCGCCACAAAGTCGTGAATTACCTCAAAGGCCGCGGCCTCACGGGCGAGATTGCCCGCGATTTTCGGATCGGCTTTGCTCCAGCGGGCTGGGATAACCTAATGCAGGTTAATGGTAAGGATGATGCCGCTCAGGAACTGCTTAAGAAATCGGGCATGTTGGTCACCAACGACAAGGGGCGCACCTACGACCGCTTCCGTGAGCGGGTCATGTTCCCGATACAAGACCAGCGTGGGCGCGTCATCGCCTTTGGTGGCCGCGTGCTCGGAGACGACAAACCCAAATATCTGAACTCCCCCGAGACACCCGTTTTTCAGAAATCTCGCGAGCTCTATGGTTTATGGCAGGCGCGAAAACATCCCCGCCGTCTCGAGCGCATCGTGGTGGTCGAGGGGTACATGGACGTGATTGCGTTGGCGCAGCACGGCATCCCGTATGCGGTTGCCACCCTGGGCACCTCGACGAGCGAGACCCACCTGGAAAGGCTGTTCCGGATCGTGCCCGAGGTCGTATTCTGTTTTGACGGCGACGATGCGGGCCGGAAGGCCGCGTTTCGAGGTCTTGAAGCAACCCTCCCCGCCATGCAGGACGGACGCCAAGCGAAGTTTCTGTTCCTGCCCGAGGGTGAGGACCCGGACACGCTGGTCAGGGCCAAGGGCAAAGCCTACCTGGAGAATCTTTTCGATCACGCCGACCCGCTTGAAACATTTTTATTCAAGCACCTGGAGGGAGGTCTGGATATCGAGAGCATGGACGGACGGGCGCGCTTCTCGAAACTGGCAGCACCACATTTACATCAACTACCTGAGGGCGTTTTTAAAACCCTGATGTATCAGGCGCTTGCAGACAAAACCGGGATCGATGCGGAGAGCCTCAAGCGGCTGCAACCGCCACCAGCGCCCCGGCCTGAGATCACGGAGACGGCCCCTCCACCCACGATAGAGGCGCCGCCGCCCGTCGACCCCGAGGAGCCCCCACCCGAGGACT
>Ga0160423_10004385_pt1 | contig 11610 bp, 10 predicted proteins | sample CRUFie14St8metaG_FD_108191 | JGI IMG/M metagenome (GOLD analysis project Ga0160423, IMG submission 108191) | Marine microbial communities from the Costa Rica Dome - CRUD Field 142mm St8 metaG | ecosystem: Environmental > Aquatic > Marine > Oceanic > Photic zone | place: Costa Rica: the Eastern... | reverse complement strand
TGATAGAAAGAATGAGTCTATATCTTCCCTAGTCCTTGGATCTCCCGCTAGAGTTTTGGATAATCTTCTTGATAACTTTCTCTTTCTTTCATTACTTCTGTCACTCAGCAAAATTTCTGACATAAGATTTTGCGTATTTTGCTTAGTACTATAAGTACTTTGAATGATGACTTCTTTTTTTGCTTCTTTAAGAAGCTCCAAAGAAGTCTCATCGCCTTGTATCTCTGTATCAAAAAAGACAAATTTCTTTAGATTATCGGGAATACGACTTATTAAAATTTGCTTTTCTGTTGACTGATCAACTATGAAATTATTATTAAAACCTAGGTTAAAGCTATTAGAAATATAGAAAGTGTTTGATTTCGAGAATTTCTTTATACATTCCAGTTTATTAAGGTCATTTTGGAAAGAAATATTGAATAAAATAACTAGACCTTTGGTGTCATTGCTTAAGTTACAATCTCGGTTATCTAATTTATGTATTTCTATATTGGGCCTATATGAAAGATTGGATTGGTAAAAATAGGAATTTACCAAAAATCCTTCTATTTCTGAAGGCAAGCCTTCGTAGCTCTCTTCCTGAAAGTAATAGACTTTTATTGATTTTGGTAGGTTATTTACCCGGTAGCTTAATTCTGGTTTTTGAATTACAGTGAACTGAGAAATATCATTATCGATTTTAGGGTTCGAAGAGCAAGACCACATCAAAACTATTGATATTATTAATAACTTATTTTTCATTGAATACATGAGAAAAGATCAAGGTTCACTTTATATTATTTCAACCCCCATTGGTAATTTAGAAGACATTACAATTCGTGCGATTGAAACGCTCAAGACTGTAGATCTATGTGCCTGTGAAGATACGCGAGTATCACGTGTTTTATTTAATAAGTATCAAATAAAGACAAAATTAATTTCCTACCATAAATTTTCTGAGAAAAGTAAATCCGATGATTTGATCAAACTAATTATTTCAGGAAAAAATATTGCTCTTATAAGTGATGCTGGAACTCCATTGATTTCAGATCCTGGAAAAATCCTTGTTCATTCGGCAATAGAGAATAATATAAATATCATCCCTATACCTGGCCCAACGTCTGTTATAGCTGCTCTTAGTGTCTCAGGGTTTGATCTTGAGAATTTTACTTTTTTTGGATTTTTTCCCAGAAAACAAAAAGAAAGAAAAGCTCTTTTATCAAAGCTTAAAAATTCCAAAAATCCTTCTGTCTTTTTTGAATCCGGTAAACGAATAGAGAAACTATTTGATATTTTCCAAGAAGAGCTTAACCCGTCTCTGAATATTTTGGTTGCAAGAGAAATGACTAAGATTCATGAAACATTTTACAGGGGTCAAGTAGGTACCATTAAAGATAAAATTCTAGAAACCGATCATGGTTTGAAAGGTGAGTTTGTAATAGTTTTGGACCATTCTTCTCAGAGTCAATCATCTTCTTTTGAGGGAGATGAATTAAGAGTTATGGAAATCCTAACAACCTATCTAGATCAAAAATTATCTCTAAAAATAGCCTCGGAGCTACTCGATAAAAGTAGAAATGAAATTTACAAATTAAAGTTTTAGAGCCTTAAACTTTGTTTGATCTTTATTTATATATAAAATAACGAAGAGTCAGCTGGATAATCGCTCAATTTTGAGAGGAAAGTCCGGGCTCCATTGGACAAGACGCCAGGTAACACCTGGGAGATGAAAATCTACGGAAAGTGCAACAGAAAATAAACCGCCTGCAAGGGTAAGGGTGAAAAGGTGTGGTAAGAGCATACCGCGCGTTAGGTAACTAAAGTGGCATGGCAAACCCCGTCTGGAGCAAGACCAAATAGAGGCCTATAGTTTGTCCTGACTGGGCCAGGGTAGGTTGCTTGAATTTTACGGTGACGTGAAATCTAGATGAATGATTATCCCCGACAGAACCCGGCTTATAGGCTGACTCAACTTCTCATTTCTTTACTTCAAACAATTTTTTTAATGCCTTTCGGCATCCACTTATTTTAGGGTGTATTTTTATTGTATTTTTATCTGGTAATTTAGATAAAAGTGTGTAAAAGTGTGTAAAAGTGCAAGATAATGTAACGTTTTAAAGCAGGATATTAATGAGTTTAGGTATATACGGCTCCAGTACTCTTACCTTGGATACAAAGGGAAGGATAATTATCCCTGCAAGATATCGTGAGTTATTGAGAAAGACTTGTGAAGGAGAGATGGCCATTACCAAAGATCCACAGTACCCAGCACTGATTATTTATCCTGGCAAGTTATGGAAGGAAATATCCCAAAAATTTGAAGCTTTGGGAGGTTTGAATCAAAAAGTTAGATCTGTTCAGTGGAAAGTCCTAGGGAATGCATCGGTTACTGATTTTGAAGTCGGCGAGAGAATGACTTTATTGATTCCTCAAATCTTAAGAGATTTTGCTCAGTTGAATCTGAAGCAACAAATTTCTTTAGTTGGAATGGGTTCAAAATTTGAACTTTGGAACTTAGAGAATTGGGAAAAAAAGCAGTCTGGATTGCAAATTCCGGGTGAAGACTTACTTGAAGACCTTCCTGCTGTTTTAGAGGAGATACCATTTTGATCGTGTCTAGTCATGAAGCTGTAATGGTAGAGGAAGTACTAGAAAATCTCGTCTTTAAAAATAATGGAACATATGTAGATTGTACTTTTGGAGCTGGAGGTCACTCGCTAGAAATTCTAAAGAAGCTAGATAGCTTAGGTAGTCTAGTTTCTTTCGATAAAGATATTCAAGCAACGTTAGATTTATCTGAAGAATTTTCCGGAGAAACAAGATTTAAGTTAATTAATGATTCTTTCTCAAACATTAAAAAATATTTTAAAAATGATTCTATTGACGGGGTTTTAATTGATCTTGGTATATCATCTACTCAGCTAGATGATGCTAAAAGGGGGTTTAGTTTTCAATCTGACGGACCTCTTGATATGCGTATAGATGCTACAAAAGGCATAACTGCAAGAGATTGGATAAATGGTGCTTCTAAGAAAGAGATAGAAGATGTTTTATGGAATTTAGGCGAAGAAAGGGCTTCAAGAAAGATAGCTAGAAAAATAGTTTATTCCCGAGAAAAAAAATCAATTGAAACAACTAAAGACCTCACAGATCTTATTCTTAATTCCGTACATACAAAATCGAAGAAACATCCTGCAACAAATTCTTTTAGAGCAATCAGGATGTTTATTAACAATGAAATTCAAGAGTTAAAAGAGGCTCTTGAGGCTTCCGGAGATTTATTGCGTTCAGGTGGGAGACTGGCTGTAATAAGTTTCCACTCTATGGAAGACAGGATAGTTAAAAGATTTTTTCAAGGAAAAGATAGAGTAAACTCAAGAGTAGAATTTAAATATCTCAAGGATAAATTTCTAAAACCAGGCTCTCAAGAAATTTTGAATAATCCAAGAAGTAGGAGTGCAATTCTAAGGGTTGCAGAGAAGGTATGTTGAGGGATCATTTCAAATTTCTAAGTTTATCTTTTCTGATTTTGATATTGTTCGTAAGTTCGTTGCTACTTGTGCTGCAAACCTATGATTACAGAAGTTCTTTCTCAAGTTTAGAGAACTTGAAATTAGAGAAGGAAGAGCTTTCTTTTCAATCGAATATACTTTTAGAAGAAGTAAAATTTTCAAATAATCAAATATCACTTAGGAAATTTGCCTCCGAAAACCTAGGTATGGTACTTCCGGATCATGAGAGAGTTTACTTGGAAAGGAGTGTTGACTAATGAAGCCAATATTCCTGATAGTGATAATGTTTCTAGTGTCTTGTTCGAACGAAATACAACTTAGAACTCAACAGGTAAGTTTTGACTTTCCTCAAGAATATATATCAGATTTAAAATCAACTAAGGAACAAATAAGAGCTCACATACAGGGAGAATATAATGATGAAGCTTCATCATTATTCGATAAGTCCTGGGTGTCAGTTTTAACTGCCACAAATAATTTTCAGAAAGAACTTCATTTTCATGTAACCGAGCACCAACCTTTAGCTTTCCTAGGAAAAGGGAAGTATCTCACGCAAGAGGGAAGGATTATTTCACCGGGCAAGAGAAAAGAAGATCTTAATATAATTCAAGTCACCGGCTCTGAAGAAGAGGTAGAAGACCTCTTAAATTTTGCTCTTGAACTTCAGAAGACCTTAAATTTTGCTGATAAGAGCATATTAAGCATAGAACATAAAGGATCAGGTTTCATGGAAGCTATAGACAGCCTAGGGGGTAAATATAGTTTTACGAAAAAGGATTTCCGGGCTCAGCTCGAGCGTCTCGAGGACTACATATTGTTCGAGCTGAGCTCAGGAAGTATCGATAATATCAGATATATCGATTTGAGGTATAAAAATGCCTTAGCAGTAGGATATAAAAATATGGAGAAAACAATATGAGTAATGTAAGTAGAAATGAAATGCTTGTAGGAGTTGATATTGGAACATCCAAGGTTGTTGCTATCGTTGCAGAGGTGAGGGGCTCTCAATTGGAAATAATTGGTTTAGGTACACACGCCTCTAAGGGTTTAAAAAATGGTGTTGTAGTAGACATAGAATCAACCACTACAGCCATTAAGAAATCGTTAGAAGAAGCTGAAAGTATGGCTGGTTGTCATATTGGCTCATGTTATGTAGGAATTTCTGGAAGTCATATTAGAGGTTTAAATTCTGAAGGGGTTGTTCCGATAAGGGACGGAGAAGTGAAATTTACCGATGTAGATCGAGTAATTGAAACGGCTCAAGCTATGGCAATACCAGCTGATCAAAGATTATTACACGTTCTGCCACGGGATTACATCATAGACAAACAAGACGGCATAAAAGAGCCTTTGGGTATGGCTGGATCTAGGCTAGAAGCTAAGGTGCATTTAGTAACCTGTAGTGAAAATTCTTCTCAGAATATTCATAAATGCATAAGTGCTTCAGGTCTTGATGTGGAAGCATTTGTTTTAGAGCAGCTTGCCTCAAGCTATTCTGTCTTAACAGAGGATGAAAGAAATCTAGGAGTATGTTTAATAGATATCGGAGGTGGAACTACAGACATAGCCGTATTTGTTGATGGATCAATATGCTTTACAGATGTTATACCTATAGCTGGCGATCATGTAACAAATGATATTGCTCAAGCATTAAGGACACCTCCTACTCAAGCCGAAACTATTAAACAAAGGTATGGCTGCGCAGTAAGTTCCATGACTAGACCAGAAGAAATCATGATGGTTCCTGGAATGGGGGGGAGACCAGAAAGAGAGCTTTCTAGACAAGCACTGGCTGATGTTTTAGAAAGGCGATACGTAGAAATATTTAGCATGGCCCAGCAAAAATTGAGTATGAGTGGATTTGATGAGCTTATACCTGCGGGTATTGTGCTTACAGGGGGAGCATCTAAGATTGAAGGAGCTACAGAGTTAGCTGAAGAGATATTTCATTCTCCTGTAAGGATGGGATCTCCACATTCTGTAGAAGGATTTTCAGAGATTATAAATAATCCTATTTATGCTACATCTGTTGGCCTTCTTTTATATGGTCAAAAACAGATGCAAGAGGATCATTTAAATTATATACACAGAGATAAAAATATCTTGAACAGAATTTCTAGATGGTTCGGGGGAAATCTTTAATAGTTAAAAGAGAGGTTAATTATGAGTGAATGGGAAATAATAGAAGAAGTTAAGGAAAATGCTTCCATAAAAGTGATCGGTGTAGGCGGCGGCGGAGGGAATGCTGTACAACACATGGTTGAATCTGGTATTGAAGGTGCTGAATTCATTTCTGTAAATACTGACAAGCAAGCATTAGACAAGAATGATGCGAGTACAAAGCTTATCCTTGGAAAAGAAATAACGGATGGATTGGGAGCAGGTGCAAATCCAGCAATTGGACGTGAGGCTGCTCTTGAAGACAGAGATAAGTTAAGAGATATGTTGAAAGGTACCGATATGGTCTTTGTAACTGCAGGCATGGGTGGTGGAACGGGAACAGGGGCCGCACCTATAGTTGCACAAGTAGCTAAAGAACTTGGAATTTTGACAGTTGCAGTTGTTACTAAACCTTTTGAGCTTGAAGGCACAAAAAGAATGAAAATAGCTCAAGAAGGTATAAAAGAATTAGTAGAGGAAGTTGATTCTTTGATAACAATACCTAATCAAAAACTCTTAGAAGTGCTAGGTGAAGACTGCAGTATGCTTGAAGCATTCAAACAAGCTAATGATGTTCTTGGAGGAGCTGTCAGAGGCATATCAGATATTATTATTAGACCGGGTCTAATCAATGTAGATTTTGCCGACGTTAAAACTGTCATGTCAGAGAAAGGAACTGCCATGATGGGTACAGGAACTTCCAGCGGTCCAGATAGAGCAAGGATTGCAGCTGAACAGGCTGTTGCAAGCAAATTATTAGAAGATATTAGTTTGAAAGATGCTAAAGGGGTGTTGGTAAATATAACTGCAGGTCCAGAATTATCATTAGGAGAGATTAAGGCAGTGGGAGACTGCATAAATGACTTTGCTTCTTCTGAAGCCATAATTGTGACCGGTACAGTTCTTGATGAGTCAGCCTCGAATGATCTTACGGTTACTGTAATCGCAACCGGGTTAAATTCTTCTGTTCAAACAGCTTCAAATAAACCTCAAAGTGTTAGAGCTGTTAATGAAAGAAGTCCTCTTCCTCTAAGTGAAGCTGCTAAACAGCTTTTGGAAAATCCACCCTCAGTTGAGAAGGTAGTAAAAAAAGAAGAAAACGAAGATGAATATTTGGACATTCCTTCTTTTGTGAGGACCCAACTCGATTAACTAAAATGTCTGGAAGAATTCTCTATTCTTCGGGAAGAATAGTATTTATCCAGTTATTACTTCTCGCCGGTTTCATCGCGCTTTTAGCGAGGTTAATCTATCTACAAATTTATCAGGACATATTTCTTGAAGATCAAGTCTTTGAAAGGCTTGACTCAAACTATTCATTGCTTGCGCCTAGGGGCAAAATTCTAGATAGAAATAATAAAGTCCTCGCGTTGGATGTAAAAGGCTACAGCGTTGGAGTGGACTTATCAAAATTTGAATATTCAGATGAGATCATCTTATTTCTCTCAGAGATCTTAGATAAACAACCTTCTAGTTTATTTAAAGCAATTAAAGGTAAGTCTGCTGGTTATAAAGAGATAAGTCGCAATATCAATCTTCAAGAAAAAGAGCTCCTACAAGGTAAAAAAATAAAAGGTCTATATTTTAAGGAAAATCTAAGAAGAGCCTACCCTGAAAAAGATACTGTCTCTCATGTCGTTGGTCTGACTGATATAGACAGGAAAGGCATACAAGGTACAGAATTGGTATTTCATAGAGAACTGTTAGGCGTAGAGGGAAGATTTGAAGGAATAAAAGGTTCAAGAAATACAAAGCTTGAAGGTAAGAGAATTGAGGCAGTATCCGGAGAAGATATCAATTTGACTATAGACATTAATATCCAATCCATTGTCTATCACGAATTACAGAAAGCAATAAAAGAATACAATGCAGAAGCGGGCTCTGTAATTGTTGTAGAGCCTCGGACAGGTGAAATACTGGCTTTAGTTAATTCTCCATCTTTTGATCCTTCAGATAGAAAAAACTTAACAGATATGTCAAGACTAAGAAATAGAGCAACTGTTGATGTTTTTGAGCCAGGGTCTGTACTTAAGCCTATAGCTATGTCTGCTATTCTTGATGAAGATCACAGTAAATCTATTTTGAGCATAGATACTTCACCTGGATGGATTGAATACGAAGGCTTTAAAACAAGTGATTTTAGAAATTATGGTCTATTAACACTCTCAGAAATTATTTCCCTTTCCAGTAATGTTGGAATGGTTAAGCTCTGTAAAGATCAAGATATTGATAGCCTCGTTAGCTACTATGAGAAGTTTGGAATAGGAAGATATCCTACCTCGATTATGTTACCTGCCAGAGAAGGTTATTTACCTCATTCAAATCAATTTACTCCAAGAGACAAAGTAAGCTCTTGTTACGGATACGGCATGACACTCTCTGCCCTTCAAATTGCCCAAGCTTATTCAGTTTTCGCAAATGAAGGAAACTTTATAGAGCTAAGCCTATTTAAAGGCACTCAATTCAATGAACCTTTTTCTGAAAGAGTGATCAAAGAAGAAACAAATCATTTAATTCTTGATATGCTTGTGGAGACAGTAAATTCTAAAAGAGGCACAGCCTCCAAAGCACAATTGAAGAATAGACTTGTAGCCGGAAAAACAGGAACTGCAAAAGAAACAATGCAAAAAGAAACTACATACACAGCTACTTTCGCTGGCTTTGTGCCTTATGATAAACCTGAATTTCTTACAGTTGTTGTCATGCATGGCTTATCAGGAGAGGAGTCCTCGGGTGGTAAAGTTTCTGCGCCAATATTCTCAAATATCATGGAGCAAATTTTTCTCTTTAGAGAATTAAATATCTAAATGAACTTATCAGCATTAATTCCTGAGCTCAAACTGTCAAGCTGCTTAAATGATCTAGAGGTTGGCAGTATTCATATAGACAGCAGAGATGTTAAAGAGGGAGGTATTTTTTTCGCACTTAAGGGCCAAAATTTTGATGGAAATGATTATATAGATGAGGCTCTGGAAAAAGGGGCTTCTTTGGTAGTTACAGATACTGGTAAGTACAAAACCTCTGAGAAAATTATTTATTTCAAAAGACTTAGAGAGAATCTAAGCGATATAGCTTCTAGATTCTATGAAAATCCCAGTGCTAATTTAAAAACCATCTGCGTAACCGGAACAAATGGTAAAACTACAGCGGTTGAAACATTTGCAATGTTAGGCAACTTGTTGGGTGAAAAGAGCTCCTTCATGAGTACGATAAATTTTTCAATTAACGGATCAATACAACATACATCTGATTTGACTACGCCAGATACTATTACAATAAATAGAAATCTTAGTCACTCCCTAAGAAAGAAATCAAAATACTTTTCAATGGAAGCTTCATCTCATGGTCTTGAACAGGATCGTCTTCAGGGCTTAGAAATTGATTATGCCGTTCTTACAAGCTTTTCTCATGACCATCTTGACTATCATGGTGATCTTGAAAGTTATAAATTAGCCAAGAAAAAACTGTTCGTTAATCATAATCCACAAGCAAATATAGTGTGCATTGATAGTGAGTTTGGATCAGAACTATTTGCTGAACTTAAGAAACTGAATCCAAATACCTACAGTGTTTCCATAGAAAAAGATGCAGACTTTTCTGCTCAGTTTGTTGTGTGTAACGAGGGATTAAATGTTCGACTAAAAGCTTTAGAAAAAGAAATCTCTTTTGAATTGAAAACTATTTCAAGATATTTAGCCTCCAACTATATTTGCATGCTTGCGATAATGATATTAGAAGGGAAGAGTTTGGAAATTCTAAAAACCCAAAGCGAAAAAATAAAATTTCCATCTGGGCGTCTACAAAAGATTCATCAAGATAATCCGGCAATTTATATTGATTATGCTCATACTCCTGAAGCTTTAGAATTCACATTAAAGGAAATAAAGAATTCACATACAGGTGAGCTTTGGTGTCTTTTTGGATGCGGTGGAGATAGAGATATTAAAAAGAGACCAATTATGGGATCAATAGCTGAAAAATACTCAGATATGATCGTGTTAACTAGCGATAATCCTAGATCAGAAAATCCAGATAAAATCATCAAAGATATCACTCTTGGAATATCGGATAAAAAAAAGCTCATGATTAATACAGATAGAAAAAAGGCAATTATTGAAACTTTCAATATATTGAAGAATAAAGAAGACTATGTGCTTCTAATTGCCGGGAAGGGCCATGAGTCTTACCAAGAAATTCAAGGCCAGTTTCATGAATTCAGTGATACAGAGATCGTCAACTCAATTTTGCAATAATACTAAGTCATGGAATTATCAATGCTATCAACGGTCTCTAATGGAAATCTAATTGGCCACTCTCTAGATATAGAAAATTTTAGTTTGGATTCAAGAAATATCGAACAAGGGGACTTATACATTGCCTTACAAGGCATCAATTTTGATGGACATGATTTTGTAGAGGAGGCCATTTCGAAAGGTGCTTCAGCAGCTGTAGTGCATAAATCCATTAGATCTGACATACCTCATATCTTGGTTAATGACACTTATGATTTTATGAAAAGTGTTGCTCTATTCAACCGTTCAAATTTTGAGGGAAAGGTAATTGGAATTACAGGAACAAATGGTAAGACATCTACTAAGCAAATTCTTTCTAACCTTCTAGATAACAATAATAAATGTCATAAGACGTCAGGCAATAAGAATAATCAAATAGGTGTTCCGTTTTCTTTGTTAAATTTAATTAACCAATATAAATTCTCCGTCATTGAAATGGGAACTAGTGAACCAGGTGAAATTGAAGTTTTAAATGAATTAGTAAAGCCTAATATTTCAGCTATTACAAATGTTTCAAAGGGACATTTAGCAGCCCTTAAAAGTACTGATATGATCGCTAAAGAAAAAGGGGATATTTATAAATTCCATTCTGATAATGGAGTAGCTTTTCTACCAAGAGATTCCAAGTACTTTGATTATTGGAAAAGTTTAACTAATGCTCAAGAAAAATTCAGTTTTGGTCTGCACAAGAGTTCTGATTTTCTTATCTCGGATATAAAAACAGACATAGAAAGCAATATGACTGAGTTTTGCCTTCGGTTTGATGGACTCACAGAAAATTTTAGTATTAATAGCATTGCTCAGCATAATGCCATCAATGCAGGATTATCTGTGGCTATTGCTCATTATTGCAAAGTACCAATTGATATAATCAAACAACGTCTTCAATTTACCGAGATGCCTGAGAGAAGGTTGGCTATATGCAGTTCAATTAAAGGCTCTTCACTTATTGATGATTCTTATAATTCCAATCCCGCCTCCCTAAGAAATGCTCTTAAATCTATAAGCAATTCAGATAAGAGAAAAATATGTGTATTGGGAGAAATGAAGGAGCTAGGATCCGAGTCCGTGAATATGCACAAGGAGTTGCTATCTTTGGCAGCAGAAACAGCTGATAATGTAATTTGTTTAGGAAACGAATGGTTGAACACAAATGTTACAGCTAAGAATGTAAAATTTTTTGAAGACCGAGATAAGCTTTATTCATTCTTAGTAACAAGCATTAACGCTGACTCATTAATACTAATAAAAGGTTCAAGATCAACCAGAATGGATCTAATAGCTGATAAACTTAAACTGTAATGCTCTTACCTTTATTTGAATATCTATCTGAATTTTTTGGACCTTTTCGTGTAGTTGAGTTTTTATCTACAAGAGCAATATTGGCAACATTAACCTCTTTATTGTTTTCACTCGTTCTAGGCCCTAAATTCATCAATAAGATGAAAGATATACAAATAGGTCAAGTTGTAAGAGAAGAAGGTCCTCAGACTCACTTATCAAAGCAAGGCACACCCACAATGGGAGGCACACTTATACTTAGCTCTGTATTCCTGAGTGTAATACTTTGGGGCGACTTGGAGAATAGATACTTATGGGTAGCCTTTCTTACATCTATGGCTTTTGGTGTCCTGGGGTGGATAGATGATCGTTTGAAAATTAAACAT
>Ga0160423_10004384_pt1 | contig 11611 bp, 10 predicted proteins | sample CRUFie14St8metaG_FD_108191 | JGI IMG/M metagenome (GOLD analysis project Ga0160423, IMG submission 108191) | Marine microbial communities from the Costa Rica Dome - CRUD Field 142mm St8 metaG | ecosystem: Environmental > Aquatic > Marine > Oceanic > Photic zone | place: Costa Rica: the Eastern... | reverse complement strand
CCGATACTTTCTTATAAATCCTGAACCTCAAGGTCTTATGCCTGACTCATCTTACGAAAGCTGATAATCTTCTGTCATGTCGATATGGGGAAAATTTGCGGGTGCTGTTGTTGGGGCTTATTTTGGCGGTCCTTTAGGGGCTGTGGCTGGTACTGTTGCCGGTCATTATGCCTTTGACCGTGAGCTGGATAAAGAGGTTGCTTTCACAATCGCGCTCATTGCTTTATCGGCCAAAATGGCAAAGGCAGATGGTATTGTTTCCCCTGTTGAAGTGGATGCTTTTTACCGCATTTGCCGTGTTCCTGAAGCTGAGCAACGCAATGTTGCTCGCGTCTATAAGTTGGCTCAAGAAGATATTGCTGGTTTCGAAGCTTATGCTCGTCAGGTGGCTGAAATATTTGCTGACCGCCCTAAAGTTTGTGAAGATGTTTTAGATGCGCTGTTTTATATTGCCTATGCGGATGGCACACTCAATCATGCAGAAGAAGTATTCCTCAGGCGCGTGGCAGAAAATTTTGCTCTTAGCGGGGCAGACTTTTCGCGTATTCATGCCAGACATAATCCAAATGTGTTTGATCCATTTGCCGTTCTTGGTATTGACCCAAACGCTTCTTTTGATACCGCGCGATCAGCTTGGTTAGAGGCCTCGCGCGAAAACCACCCTGATCAGTTGCAAGCCCGTGGTGTACCATTGGAGATTCTGCACTTGGCGAATGACCGAATGGCGATTATTAACAGTGCATGGGAAATGATCAGAAAAGAACAGTTTAATAAAGATGTCTAATAGCGATGAGTTAAAAAAACAGGCGGCCATTCGCGCTTTAGAGCTTGTTGTTTCTGGCATGAGGCTAGGCCTCGGCACTGGGTCTACGGCTAAGCATTTTGTTGCCGGTCTTGGTGAAAAATGTGCGGCAGGGTTGGATGTAAAATGTGTGCCGACCTCCAAGGAAACGCGCAAACAAGCTGAAGGTTTAAATATCCCACTTTCAAATCTGGATGAACTCGGCGGGCTAGATTTGACTGTGGATGGTGCAGATGAAATGGATGCAGGTCTGACGCTTATCAAGGGGGGCGGGGCGGCACTGCTTAGAGAGAAAATTGTAGCTGCGGCCTCAACCCGGATGATTGTTATTGCAGATGAAAGTAAGCTAGTTGAACGTCTTGGCGCATTCCCCTTGCCTGTGGAAGTTAATCCTTTTGCACATGAAACAACAGCACAGATGATTTGCGAAGCAATTAGCACCAATGGGTTATCCGGTGATGTAACTTTGCGCGGTGATGATAATCCAATCATGACCGATGGCGGTCATTATATTTATGACTGTGCTTTAGGGCATATTGAGGATGCGTCTTCTCTATCTGAGGCTTTGCTCAATGTGCCCGGTGTTGTTGAGCATGGTCTTTTTCTCGGTCTAGCGACCGGCGCAATAATAGCATCTGATACTAGCTTAAAAGAGTTTGGTGAGATATGAATTTTGATTATGACCTGTTTGTGATTGGGGCTGGAAGTGGTGGTGTTCGGGCCGCACGCATGAGTGCATCTCATGGTGCCAAAGTTGCCATTGCTGAGGAATACCGTGTCGGGGGTACATGTGTCATTAGAGGTTGCGTACCTAAAAAGCTTTTTGTTTACGCTAGTCATTTTGCCGAAGAATTTGAAGACTCTGTCGGTTTTGGTTGGGAGGTAGGTTCACGCTCTTTTGACTGGCCTACGCTCATTGCTAATAAAGACACTGAAATTGATCGCTTAAATAAAATTTACATGCGAAATTTAGAAGCTTCTGGCGTGGAAATATTAAACGGTAGGGCTGTTTTTAAGGATGCACATACAGTCTTGTTGGATGGACGTGAAATCACTGCAAATTATATCTTGGTAGCTACAGGCGCCACACCCTTCATGCCCCATATTGAGGGGATTGAACATGCCATTAGTTCCAATGAGGCTTTTCATCTTGAGGATTTTCCTTCCGATATCACGATTGTCGGCGGCGGATATATTGCTGTTGAATTTTCCGGTATCTTCAATGGGCTAGGTGCGGATGTTATGCTTGTTTATCGTGGCGAGGAGATATTGCGGGGCTTTGATGGTGATATTCGCACCCATGTTCAAGAAGAAATGATTAAAAAAGGCGTTGATGTTCAAACAGAGAATGATGTGACCTCTATTCAAAAAAATGATGATGGTTTTGAGATCACCTTAAAGGACGGTACGAAAAGGAAAACATCATGTGTTATGTATGCGACGGGTCGGATTCCGTATGTCCAAGGATTAGGGCTGGATGTTGTTGGCGTTGAACTCGGCGCAAAAGGGGAAATTAAAGTTGATGCTTATTCCCAAACCTCAGTCGAAAATATTTATGCTGTTGGTGATGTGACTGACCGAAGCCAACTGACGCCTGTCGCGATTAGGGAGGGGGCGGCTTTTGCTGAAACGATCTTCAACAACAACCCGCTTGCTGTTGATTATTCAAATATCCCTACAGCCGTTTTCTCTCAACCGCCCGTAGGGACTGTCGGTATGACCGAACAAGAAGCACGCGATGAGATGCTTGAGATTGATATCTACAAATCAGTGTTCCGCCCAATGAAGCACACAGTATCTGGTCGCGATGAAAAAACACTGATGAAGCTGATTGTCGACCGCAAGACTGAAAAAGTTCTCGGCCTTCATATTGTTGGCCCTGATAGTGGGGAAATGATTCAAGCTTTTGGTATTGCAGTAAAAATGGGTGCTACCAAGTCGCAATTTGATGCGACAGTCGCAGTGCATCCAACAGCTGCAGAAGAGCTTGTTACAATGAAGCAACCGGTAAGTTAATAAAGAAAGTTACGTTTTTTAATTAAGCGACTTTGGTGTTTTCTTCGTGGTGGCGTTTCAGTTTCTCACTAATGAGGAAAGCCAATTCGAGAGCTTGTGAACCGTTCAGGCGCGGGTCGCAATGCGTGTGATAACGGCTGGACAAATCTGCTTCTGTGATGGCTTGTGCGCCGCCTAAACATTCAGTCACATTTTGACCTGTCATTTCAAAGTGGACACCGCCAGGATGCGTACCTTCTGCCTGGTGCACACCGATAAACTGCTCTACTTCTGTTAGAATACGATCGACAGGCCGTGTCTTATAGCCATTCGAAGCCTTAATCGTATTTCCATGCATCGGGTCGCAAGACCAGACGACTTTACGGCCTTCAGCTTTAACTTTTCTAATAAGAGCTGGGAGATGATCTTCAACCTTATCATGCCCAAATCTTGAAATAAGCGTGATCCGACCTGCTTCATTTTCTGGGTTGAGTTTATCAAGAAGTACGATTAACTCTTCTGGATCGAGACTTGGGCCGCATTTCAAACCAATTGGGTTTTTGATGCCGGACAAAAATTCAACATGCGCGCCGTCAGGCTGGCGCGTCCGGTCTCCAATCCAAAGCATATGAGCAGAGGTGTCATAGAAATCACCACTTGTGCTGTCTAAACGGGTGAGGGCTTGTTCATAGACAAGTAAAAGCGCCTCATGGCTGGTGTAAAAGTCAACCATGCTCATTTGCGGTGCGGTCAGGCTGTTAATACCACAAGCATTCATAAAGCTCATTGCAGCATCAATCTGATCGGCGATTTCCTGATAGCGTTCGCCTTGTGAGCTCTCTGCGACAAACCCAAGGTTCCAACGGTGTACTTCATTCAAATCTGCGTAGCCGCCTTTGGCAAAGGCGCGGAGCAGGTTGAGTGTCGAAGCAGATTGTCTGTAAGCAGATATCTGTCTGGTCGGGTCTGGAACGCGAGCTTCTGCTGTGAATTCAATTCCGTTAATGATATCACCACGGTAGCTTGGCAATTCGACACCATCCTGAACTTCTATATCTTCAGAGCGTGGTTTGGCAAACTGACCGGCCATTCTTCCGATTTTAACAACTGGAAGTTTGGTGCCAAATGTCAGCACCACGGCCATTTGAAGCATCACGCGGAATGTGTCACGAATATAATCTGCCTGATGTTCGACAAAACTTTCAGCACAATCACCACCTTGTAATAAAAACGCATCGCCATTGCACACATTTGCTAACTGGCTCTTCAAATTCCTTGCTTCACCGGCAAAAACTAATGGTGGAAAACCGGCCAGGCGTTCCTCCACTTCTTTCAATGATTTTTCATCATTATAAGTTGGCACTTGCTTCACAGGCTTTTTGCGCCAACTGTCTGGTGACCAGGTCATATTGTAAACCTCATTTATTTAAGATGGAACTAACCTATTAAAGTTATTCCATTTTCAACTTTCTTTTGTCAGCTTTTCAGACAAAATTCAAGGGGGAGGAGGTTGGACTTGTTCTTAGCCGTGACTAACGCTAAATACCTGCTATGGAACAAAAAATAACTATATCGCTGGCACAGCTTAATCCCAAGGTCGGAGATGTTTCCGGCAATGCAGATTTATTGCGTGCAGCACGCGCTGAAGCTATCAAAGTTGGTTCTGATTTTGTTGTTTCCAGTGAGTTATTTTTGTGTGGTTATCCACCTGAAGATTTGGTGATGAAACAAGCATTTGTGCGTCATATAATGGATGTTGCTGAACAATTAGTTGCTGAAACAGCAGATGGGGGGCCGGCATATATTTTTGGGTTACCTTTTGTAGATGATGGTGCGCTTTATAACAGCGTCATGGTAGCAGAAGGTGGGCGCAGTCATATCCGACATAAGGTGCATTTGCCAAATTATTCAGTTTTTGATGAAAAACGACTTTTTCGCACCGGATTATTTCCCGATCCCGTCACCGTTTCTACATCTGCGGGTGATTTGAAAATTGGCTTACCGATTTGTGAAGATATTTGGTTTGAAGATGTATGTTCACATTTAAAATCATTTGGGGCGCAAATTCTAATATCTCCAAATGGTTCACCTTATGAAACCGGCAAGCAAGAGAGACGTTTGGCGCATGCGATAGAACGATGCCGCGCTACCGATTTGCCATTGGTTTATGTTAACCAGCTTGGGGGGCAGGATGAGTTGGTCTTTGACGGCGCAAGTTTTGTGATGTCGTCGGAAGGTGAAGTCCAAGTACAATTACCATCTTGGCAAGAAAACATTGTTCACACCACTTGGTCTTTAGCTCAGGGTGCAGCCACATGCTTAAGTGACGATAAGGCCCTATTGGAAGAGGGGTTGGCTGCAACGTATCAAGCGGCGATGCTGGGTTTACGTGATTATGTGCGTAAAAACGGATTTCCGAGTGTTTTACTAGGTTTATCCGGCGGAATAGATAGTGCAATTTGTACGGCATTGGCGGCTGATGCTTTGGGGCCAGAGCAGGTGCATTGTATAATGTTACCTTCCAAATTTACTTCTCAGGAAAGTCTTGATGACGCAAAAGAATGTGCTGACTTACTCGGTGTGAAACTAGATGAAGTTTCTATTGAAGATAGCGTCGGTGTTATTGAGGGTTCTTTATCGTCGCTATTCGGCGATTTGCCGAATGATATTACGGAAGAAAATATCCAGTCACGGTTGCGCGGTACATTGCTGATGGCATTATCAAATAAATTTGGTTCGATGGTGGTGACGACGGGCAATAAGTCCGAAGTATCAGTTGGCTATGCGACGCTTTACGGCGACATGAATGGTGGTTTTAATCCGATCAAAGATATTTATAAGACCGAAATTTTCGCGCTTGCAGCATGGCGCAATTTACATTTTCCTTTCGGTGCTTTGGGGCAAAAGGGCAGAGTCATTCCGGTTTCCATTATCGAAAAACCGCCAACGGCTGAATTGCGCGATAACCAGAAAGACGAAGATAGTTTGCCACCTTACGACGCGCTGGATGACATTTTGTCAGGGCTTGTAGAAGAGGAGCTTGGTTTTGACGAGATTGTTTCTAGGGGTCATGACCCAGATACTGTGAAACGCATAGAGCATTTGTTATACATCTCTGAATATAAGCGGCGTCAGGCGGCGCCCGGTGTCAAAATAGGACATCGGAATTTTGGGCGTGACCGTCGTTACCCGATTACGAACGGTTATAGAAACGCGCGCCTTAAGGGCTGAAGAAAGGTACAAAAATGTCAATTATTACCCGCTTTGCGCCAAGCCCGACTGGTCGCCTACATGTTGGTAATGCCCGAACCGCGTTGTTTTGCGCGCTCTTTGCCAAAGCCAATGATGGGCAATTTATGCTGCGTTTAGATGATACTGACTCTGAAAGATCCACTGAGGCTTTCGCGCAAGGTATTATTGACGATTTGACATGGCTCGGTTTGCCGTATGATTTAACTGCAAGACAATCTGATCGTTTTGATGCCTATGATGCAGCTTTTGATAAGCTAAAAGAGATGGGGTTAGTTTATGCTTGTTATGAAACGCCTGATGAACTCGACCTGAAACGCAGGCGCCAACGCGCCAGTGGTAAACCCCCGGTTTATGACCGCGCAGCTCTGGTGCTAAGTGATGAAGATAAAGCCAAACTTGAGTCCAAGGGTCGAACGCCGCATTGGCGTTTTAAATTATCCGGCAATAAAGTGAGTTGGCAGGATTTGGTACGTGGCGAACAGCTTGTGGACACCTCCAGCCTTTCTGATCCGGTGCTTGTACGCGCTGACGGCACATATCTCTATACTTTGCCCAGTGTGGTAGATGACCTTGATTTCAACATAACGCATATTATTCGCGGTGAAGACCATGTAACAAATTCTGCGGCTCAAATCGAATTGATCACCGCACTTGCTGGAGAAGGTTTTGATATTCCTGTTTTTGCTCATCACCCGCTACTGGTTATGGCTGACGGGAGCGCATTGTCAAAACGACTTGGGTCGTTATCGCTTGAGTCGTTGAGAGCAGAGCGTGTTGACCCGATGTCGATAAACAGTCTGATTGCGAGACTCGGCACACCTGACCCGGTGGAAGCGCATGCTGAAATGGATGCGATTGTTGCTGGTTTTGATTTAACGCGCCTAGGTAGAGCCCCCGCGCGCTTCGACCCAGCGGAATTGCAAAGATTGAATGTTAAATTACTACAAAGCCTGCCCTATGAAAAAGTGGCCGATAGATTGTTATCTTTGGGTATTCAGTGTGACGACACGCAAACTAGCACCTAGTTCAGGGAGACCGTGAGGGGGAATATCGACAAGCTTGAGGATGCTCTGGCGCTCTGGCAAATCATTCAAGGCCCCTTAGAAAGTGTAATCGACGCTGGAGACAGTGCTTATCTCGAAACGGCTTTGGACTGTTTACCCGATGAACCATGGGATGAAACAAGTTGGTCACAATGGACGACGGAGCTTAAGCAATCGACAGGCCGAAAAGGTAAAGAACTTTTTATGCCACTTCGTAAAGCGCTAACCGGTCAGTCATACGGACCAGAAATGCAAAACCTGCTGTTGCTTATCGGCCCGACGCATGTAAAGAATCGTCTCAAGGGATAATTATTGAGACAATGAGTGAAAACGACAGCCTTGAGAGGCTCTACTTATTTGACACAACTTTAAGGGACGGGCAACAGACGGCTGGCGTTGATTTTTCTGTTGACGATAAAATAACGATTGCCAAAATACTCGACAAGTTAGGTCTGGATTATGTTGAGGGCGGTTATCCCGGTGCCAACCCGACCGATACAAACTTTTTCTCTAAGTCCCATGATTTGTCTCATGCAAAAATGACTGCCTTCGGCATGACAAAGCGAGCAGGAAGGTCGGCGGCTAATGATCCGGGGTTGGCGCAAATCTTGGGTGCTGAAGCACAGGCTGTTTGTCTGGTAGCGAAAAGCTGGGATTATCATGTTGATGTCGCGCTCAACATAAGCCTTGAAGAAAACCTTGAATGTATTTCTGAGAGTGTGAAAGCCATAGTTGAACATGAAAAAGAAGCCATGATTGATTGTGAGCATTTTTTTGATGGGTATAAGGCCAATCCTGACTATGCGTTGTCTTGCATTGAAACAGCACTTGAAGCTGGCGCACGCTGGGCAGTGCTATGCGATACAAATGGTGGCACATTGCCGGGCGATGTTTATGATATTGTCACAGCGCTTTCGGCTCGTTTCCAAGGTGATAGGCTGGGCATCCATGCCCACAATGATACCGAAAACGCAGTTTCAAATTCTCTTGCTGCCATTGATGCCGGCGTTCGACAAGTACAGGGCACACTTAATGGGCTTGGTGAACGTTGTGGTAATGCGAATATGGTGTCGCTCATTCCAAGTTTGCTTTTAAAGCCAGGTTATGCCGATAAATATAAAACCGGTATTGATCTCACTCATTTGAAAAAACTCAAAAAAACCTCGCTCTTGCTGGATGAAATTCTCAATCGTACGCCAAACCGTCATGCACCCTATGTCGGAGATAATGCCTTTGCTCATAAAGGGGGAATTCATGTTTCTGCAGTCATGAAAGATCCCTCCACTTATGAGCATGTTGACCCTGAACGAGTGGGTAATGCGCGTATTATTCTTGTCTCAGACCAGGCGGGGCGAAGTAATATTTTGGCACGTCTTGAGGCTGCGGGTATTTCTGTCGGAGAGGATAAATCTGCTGTTGAACGGATTCTTTCCGGCATTAAGGATAAAGAACTTGAAGGATATAGTTTTGACAGCGCGGGCGCGTCTTTTGAATTATTGGCACATGAAATGCTGGGAACCTTACCGACATATTTTAATGTGCTGAATTACGAGGTTAAAGTCGCTTGGGATGAAGCCAACCCCGCACCACGTGCGACGGCGAAAGTTAGTTTGAATATTGACGGTCAGAGTGTGACCACTACCGGGGAAGGTAATGGCCCAGTTAATGCGCTAGATATGGCTATTCGAGGGGATTTAAGACGATACGCCCCCTATCTTGCGAATATGCGTCTCGTAGATTTTAAGGTCCGTATTCTTAATACCGGTACTGGCGCAGTGACCCGCGTGTTTATTGAAAGTGCTGATGGTGAAGGGCAATCATGGCGTACTGTCGGGGTGTCAGAAAATATAGTGGCAGCCAGTTTTCAGGCGCTTCATGACAGTATTGTCTATAAGTTGATGAAAGAAGGCGTCTCGCCTAATCCGGCAAATACTGATTAAGCCTCAGTTTCTAATTCCATCATAACATCATCAAGAGTGGCGCAGACTTTTAGCAAATCCCGACTGCCGGGATAGATAAATCCAGCATTTTCGAATGCATCCATCATGGTGAAAAATGGATCCCAGAAGCCGTTAAGATTTATGATGTAAATCGGTTTGTTTTGTTGCTTTAAAAGGTTCATCGTAAACATCTGCATCAATTCATCAAGCGTACCTATCCCGCCTGGTAACACAATAAATGCATCCGAACGTTGTTCCATTTGTTTGATTCTATCGCGTAAGGTTTTTGTTTCAATCACCTGAGAGACCTCGTTGAAGCGTATTTCACGTTTATTAAGGAATTCAGGGATAATGCCGGTTACATGCCCACCTTCTCTCAGAGCAGCGCGCGCCAGATGCCCCATTAGCCCGATTTGACCGCCACCATAAACTAGATTAATGCCTTTTTTAGCAAGTGATCGCCCTAGTTCATTTGCAATCTCTTGAAATTCAGGCAAATTGCCATCTCTCGAACCACAAAAAACACAAACAGACTTGGTCATAAAAAAACCTCAGTTTAGTGTATTATCTAGTCTTAATGACGATTCTGACAAATCTGTGACGTTAAAGCATGATATTATTAATTACAGAAAAAGAAGGAGCTTTTAATGCATAACTTCCTATCCCTGATACTGCCGATACATCCGGAGGGATACAGATTTATTCTTATTTTTGCAGTCGCAACGGTTGCTCTGTTTTTCATTTCAACTTTTTTAGGTTGGCTCGGTGTTATTGGCATCGTTTTTTGCGCCTATTTCTTTCGTGATCCGCTTAGATATGTTCCCAATCAGGAGGGGCTAGTCGTCAGTCCTGCAGACGGCGTTGTAAATATGATAACTGAGGCCGTGCCACCGCAGGAGCTTGAACTTGGCGAAACACCAATGACACGTATTTCAATTTTTTTGAATGTGTTTAACTGTCATATTAATCGTGTCCCACATACGGCGAAAATTAAAAAATCACTTTATCGATCGGGAAAGTTTTTGAGCGCTGATCTGGAAAAGGCCAGCGATCAAAATGAACGCCAGTCACTTTTACTGGAACTCCCTGACGGTAAGGAAATGGTAGTCGTTCAAATTGCCGGTCTTGTCGCACGATGCATTTTATGCTGGGTAGAGGAAGGAGAAAGCCTCAAAACTGGAGAACGATTTGGCCTGATACGATTTGGTAGTCGCGTCGATATATATTTGCCGGACGGTATTGCGCCGAAAGTTGCTGTAGGTCAGCAGGTACTCGGTGGTGAAACAATCATGGCTGATTTAGCGGACACAGATAACCAAATTCAACGCGTCGTAGATCCGATATAATGTTTCGGGTTTAATAAGTAGTAATTTATTAAATAAAGGGCAGCCAAAAAGCTGATAGAGTCATTAAAAAATCTAACTCACAAACGAGCCAAAACCCTAAAGTTAAGCCATACAAGCAAAAGGGTGGGAAACAGAGGAATTTTGTTTATTTCAGAACCCTTGTTCCCAGCTTCATCACCACTCTGGCACTTTGCGCCGGACTAAATTCTTTCCGCTTCGCTCTTGAAGGGCGTTATGAATTGGCGGTTGAATTTATTTTCCTTGCTGCTTTGCTTGATGCGATTGACGGGCGCGTTGCGCGTGCGCTCAAGGCAGAGAGCAAAATTGGTGGGCAACTCGACTCTCTCGCAGATTTTTTTAATTTCGGTATTGCGCCGATTATGATGATTTATTTCTGGCAACTTAATGAGATAGAACGACTAGGCTGGCTGGTTGTGATTTTATATACGGTTTGTACGGCTCTGCGTTTGGCGAAATTTAATGTTCTTCAAGACGCTCTTTCATCGGATGATGGTGAAACTATGCCGATTTGGACGCAAAACTTCTTTGTGGGTGTTCCATCTCCTGTAGCTGGAATTATGGTTCTTTCACCCCTTTATTTATCCTTTTTAGGGTTTGATATGTCTTCCTTTATGATGCCTATTGCTTGTTTGGTTGTCATCCTTTCTTTGCTGATGGTCAGCAGTATTCCAACCTTTTCGCTTAAGCATCTCAAATTTAAAGTACCACGCGTTTATCTGATTTCTATTATTCTTATATTTGTACTCATAGCTGGAGCATTGTCTACTTTTCCCTGGATTATGATACTTATTTTATGTGCCGCGTATTTGCTGAGTATTCCCGTTGCTATCTATAAATATCGTCAGATGGAACGCACTTTATAATAATTTTTTATCCATTTCTAAGCACGGCATATTGCTGTTTAAATTTTGGAAAAACCTCCTTGCGGAGATAATCCGGCAACATAATCAAAACCGGAATTGTTATCAGCGTCAACACGGTTGAAAAGCCGAGACCAAAAACAATAGAAATCGACATATTTGTCCACCATGCCGAAATCGGATTATTTAATTCGATAGAGCGGGTGAAAATATTAACACTGGTTCCCATTGCCATGGGGAGCAAGCCGATAATTGTCGTGCCTGTGGTTATGAGAATAGGGCGAATTCTTTGTCCGGCAGCGCGTAAGACAGCCTCTTTTAAATCTATGCCAGATTTTTCTAGCCGTTGATG
>Ga0160423_10004383_pt1 | contig 11612 bp, 13 predicted proteins | sample CRUFie14St8metaG_FD_108191 | JGI IMG/M metagenome (GOLD analysis project Ga0160423, IMG submission 108191) | Marine microbial communities from the Costa Rica Dome - CRUD Field 142mm St8 metaG | ecosystem: Environmental > Aquatic > Marine > Oceanic > Photic zone | place: Costa Rica: the Eastern... | reverse complement strand
TTGTTCGGCAGTTGGTTTAGCGTCACGTTCTGCAACCACAGCATCGTAGGCTGCTTTAGTAGGACGAGCATCTCTCTCGGCTTCCACCGCTGCTAATTGTTCGGCAGTTGGTTTAGCGTCACGCTCTGCAACCACAGCATCGTAGGCTGCTTTAGTAGGACGAGCATCTCTCTCGGCTTCCACCGCTGCTAATTGTTCGGCAGTTGGTTTAGCATCACGTTCTGCAACTACAGCATCGAAAGCTGCTTGAGTGGGACGTGCATCACGCTCTGCCTCCAGAGCCGCTAACTGATCTAGAGTAGGGCGAGCCAAAAGCTCATCAATTTGTGCCTGAAGAGTATTAATCTCCTCCGTTTTTGCGATTGAAGACTGAGCGTTATCACCAATGCCATCACCATCAGAGTCTGCCGTCTCACCTTTGTAGTTTGGAAATGCATCCGCATTATCACCAACTCCATCTCCATCAGAATCCACTGTTTCATTAGGATCATTTGGAAACTTATCATCATCATCAAAAACTCCATCTCCATCAGTATCAACTGTGCCAAGAACAACTACAGGTAATTTCTCTTCAGAAAAAGTGCTTTCAAAACCCTTGGAATCAGGACTTATGTAAACTGTAATTTCTGCTTCTATGTGAGAGCAGTGAAGGTCTTTGAAAAAAATCTTACTGCCAACAAGTCTCGGTTTATCACCCTTAAATATTACTTCCTCTAATTTACAGCAATTTTTGAAAGCTCCTTCATTTATAATATTGACATTTTTTCCAATGATTACAGTTTTTAAATTATCACAATTGCTAAGTAATCTAGTCTCAACGTCAGTAATACTATCGGGTAAACTAATACTAATCAGTCGGTCACAATCATTAAAAGCCAGCGTATCAATACTGTTTACACCATTAGGAATGGATACAGTTTGAATCTTGCTTGAACCAAAAGACAATCTGCCTATCTCTTTTAGATTTTCATTTAGAAAAAATTTTTCAATTTTACTATTACTAAAAGCCCTTTCCTTTATTTCTTTAACATTTTTGCCAAAAATAATTTCATTAAGATTACTATATTGAAATGCGTGGACTCCAATTTTAGTTACGCTGTCAGGGATTACATAATTTCCTGTTCTTGTAATCAGAAAATGCTTTAGCTCGGTTTTATCCTTAGTGAATATTATTCCGTCTTCAGAAATTGCGTAAGGGTTATTGTCTGCAACGTTTATTTCAACCAGACTCACCAAATCTATATTATTGTTGTTAAATTGTTTAACTTTTGCACCATAACTGATCTTTTTTAACGCTCTGCAACCAAAACCTAAACTTACCTGTTCAACACCATCTCCTATTTCAACTTCTATTAACTCAGAACAACCTTCAACAAAAGAATATCCTAGAAAAGTAACAGAGTCAGGAATAATGAGTTTTCTTATAGCGGTATTTCTAAAACAACCCGCTCCCACTTGTGTTACAGAATTTGGAATTACCACATCAGTCAGTCTAACACAGCCATCAAAAGATGCGCCCTCGATAGTTTCTAAACTAGAATTAAAAAATACTTTTGTAAGATTTTTACAATTTGCGAAAGAATCACCCTTCAAGAATCTGAGAAATTTAGGCAATCTGACACTGGTTAGTTCTTCACAATCTCTAAAAGCACCATTATATATACTCATTACGTTCTTACCCTCAATTTTGTCTGGTATTATAAGATCGCCTGTAGCATTTGGATCACAATCTGTGATTATTACTGAGTTTCCACTTACGCGGTAAGTTAAATCAGAAACATCAGCAGCTTTAGTTTTTAGATTTAAAGCGCATAGAGCGAGAACCAGTAACGTAATTAGTGTCGGCTTGTCCATGCCCCAATTTACCAAATTCTAACAATAGAATCAAACCCGCAATTAAGGGAGAAGTGGTTGGGGTGCTGTCTTTCAACTTTATCTTGAGCGTAATTTGAGGTTAAGTTATTTTTTTAACTAATGAATTCTAGATTTATATTCATACTGGTTCTTATTTTCGGCATTTGTTCCTCAAAGTCCGAAGAAACCACTGGGAATATTCCAGAGCTAACATTACTTCATTCCAAGTATGAAGCTGCTGTAGAATCCCAAGTCCAAAAGACTATGAAACCTCTTGAAAATCTCTTTAAAAACTACGAAGCAAGAATAGAGATTCTGATAGATAATTTTCAAAAATTAGGAAATCTTGAAGGGGTAGTTGCTGCAAGAAACGCCATAGAGTTAGAACCTAAGACGAGCAACATCAACACAAAGTTTGAGGATATATCAAAGCTGCAAAAGATTTTTATTTCTGAAAAAAAGAAAATCATTGATCTTGATAACAAAGCTCAAGATGTGTTGTTGAAAAAGTATTTAACAGCCCTTGATGCTCTAAAGAAAAAGATTACTCAAGAGGGTCGAATAGATGATGCTATCTATGTTGATAAATTCATCACGGAAATCAATAACCATAATAATATTTCAGAACCTGATGTTGTTTCAGAAAAAAGTTATACTCCTACTTCAGATTTTGTATTCGAACTAAAAGATGAGGGTTTAACTCTAACAAAGTATATTGGAAAAAATCAGAGTGTTATAATCATTCCGCCAACATACAAAGGTAAAGAAGTAAAAGTTATTGGTTCATATGCATTTCAAAATATCCAAGATATACGATCAATCACCTTACCTGATTCAATTAAAAAGATTGAGAACAATAGCATAAGTAGTTCAAGAAATTTAGAAAGAGTTATACTTTCTAAGTCGTTAAAAGAAATTGGTGAATCAGCATTTCAGAATTCACATAGCTTGAGAACAATAAAATTACCATTGGGCCTTCAGAAAATTGATAATGCTGCATTTGCGATGTGTTGGGCTTTGAAGTCAATAGAGATTCCTAATACTGTTACTGATTTAGGGGAAGCTGTGTTTTATCAATGTAAGTCATTAGAAAAAGTAATATTATCTGAAAGTATAGAAACTATTAAGAAAATCACTTTTGCTGATACAAAAATCAAGCACATAGAGTTACCTGAAAATGTTAAAACTTTAGGTGCTAGCTCATTTCGGGATTGTGAGTCTTTGGAATTAGTAACAATAAAGGGTCTTGAAAGTATTGAGGATATGGCTTTTTTGAATTGTGGAGAATTTAAATTGATTTTCAATTGTCCACCACCAAAGCTTTTGGGTGAGAATATTTTTTCAGGGAGCTTTCCAATTATTGAAAGGCCTTTTGGCGTTTCTGGTTGGAGTGATGAATGGGCAGGATTTAAAGTCAATGTGATTAGATAGAATCAAACCCGCAATTAAGAGACACTCCTAGAAGGTAGTTTAATTAAACCGAAGTGTCATTACAACCTCAGGTAAGACCAACTAGCCATCGTAGCATCAGGTCTACTGATGCGGCCTCTTCACCATAGGAGGACAAAACTTTGTCCGAGTTTTCGCCTCCCATTTGCCTCCTGTAAAATTTGGGAACCTATCGGAACAGAACGGAAGCTATAAGCAAAGCAACAGAAGCAAGTAATTGAGGATGAAGATTTGTCGGGAAAAGCGATGAAAACAACTAGCACCAGAACTGATCAACAATCATGATGGTTTTATCAATTTCAGAGGGCATCGGGGATGGGAGGTTAGGGGAGTTTTTGGAGGATATACTGTTATTATAGCAAAATTCGTTCCAATTATTTCAAAACACAAGTTATTTGAGACATGAAAATAATTCATACATGGGTTTCGCCTACGATTTGCCTCCCTTTAGATTACCTTTGATGGTTTTTGCTGTTGTTTCTCTTCCAACCACTTAGCTGATCCAATTTCAGCGTATCTTTTAGCATCAGCTTTTGAAACCTTATTGTTTATATAATGCTTAACAGCAGTGGTTGAGGTAAAGCTATGGCCTAGATGTTCACGGAGATCTGATAAACTTTTGCCGTTCTTTCTAAGATATGAAGCATTAGTTCTCCTAAGTAACGAGTTTGGCCAGTGAGGCATTTTCTTTTCAATTATTAAGCCTTTGCCAGTGATTAATCGTCTTCTGGTATCGCTATATAATGAGCAAACTTCATCGTCATCCTCTTTTGTATCAATGGGCTTCTCTGGAAAGAAAAACATTTCTGATTCAGCCTCTATAAGAGGCAAGTAGTCTTTGAAAAGATTAAAGTGATTAACAGATATTATATTTTCTCTTTCTCTGTCTTTAGTCTTTTGACCGTCAATCGTAATTACTGCTCCGCCAAAATCGTTTAATTCTATATCCTTGAATCTTCCTCTCCTTACTTCTTTAGACCCAATACTCGTAAAGATTTGAAGTAGTAAACAAATCCTTATTCCATCTATTGAACCATCCTTTTTGTAAACTGGAACATCGTTATATAAAAACCATGCGAGATCATCTATTGATTCTACATCAAGAATAATTTTATCTGGATCTGTTTTATAGGTGACTCTAAAGCAAGGATTGTCCGTTGGGTCTTCCTCATAGTATTCTGCGAAGAAAGATTGAAGCTCGCTTTTTTTGGTTAATCTCGTTGATTGAGTTTTCCAAGAATCAACAGATCTAATGAAGTCTTTGATGGTTTTTGGTTGGATATCACAAAGTAAAGTTTCTTCACCGATAAAATCTATAAAGTGTTCAGTAGTGGTTTTTGTTGATTTATAATGACCTGTAGAGTTGCCCCTATCTAAAACAGCTTGTAAGCCGTCGTCTTTATAATCCTTTAAACTAATTGAGGCAGTTTTTATTCTTACGGAATTAAGAGTTTCTTTCAGTAGATCTTCTAGATCATAATTAACTAAATCTTTAGCTTCTTTCTCAATTTCATCTAGGGTCGTAGCTGCTTTTCCTGTCACAATCTTGCCACTTTGACCAAGAGACTTGTGTTTATCTTGAAGTTTTTTTCTGTAAGATAAAAGTTTCTCTTTAGTTTTGAATGTCGGCTTTTCTCGTTTGCCAGATTCTGATAAACTCTCAGCAACTTCAAGCTCCCAAAATGTTATAGTTTTACCATTAGGGTATTTTCTGACCCTCTTTCTATATGGAAGATTTGGGGGTTTACTCATGCCACTCTAATCCTAGCTCACCAAAGACCTGTTTAGGATCATATCTCACCATTCTTCCAAGTCCTTGAACTCTGGATATTACTTTTCTTTTCCATAAGTTGTAAACGTGCTTTGCACAACACTGAAGCAACTTTGCCATTTCCTCTTGAGTTACCAATTGTGATTTAATTGTCGAATTCATCTGGATCTAAATTGAAATGATTATCGCTGAGTGGTAACTCTGGTTTTAATGGTTTGCCTAGAAACAGTTTCAATGTTGGCTGGCCATTGTGTGGCGTTTTGTCCTTATTTCTAAATGCGTAAAGTTCATATTTCGTTCCACTAAGAAGATTAATTTTCCCATTATAGAATGGGCCATTTTTCCCGTCAGGGTTAAACCACAAAGCTCCAACCTCTCTCTCGTTCCATGATTTATTTTTCATTTAATTTTCTTATTTCTATTAAGGATTTTTCAAAGATTTCTTTAGTGTCTATGTCACTTTCGCGATTCCACCACCTTTCAAGATATTCGGTGCAAAATCTTGATAGATACATTTCCCACTCATCGCGTGAGTAGGATTTTTTTAAGAACTTTCTTGATGCGATTTCAATTACTTCGGCAACCTCTTGAGGATAAAACCTACCTTCAAATCTTTCGTCAACATCAACCCTTTCATCTTCTATTTTAAATTTACTACTAGAAATCTTTTTATCTGGAACAACAGAAACCATATCTATTGGCCATCCTAGATTTTCATATGCCAATGTAATTGCATAAAAAATTTGCGCCTGAGACGCTTTATTTAAATGCCGAATTACTGTTGTTCTATTAATGCCTTCTAGTTTTGCAATTTCATCAATAGTCCTACCAGCAAATCGCTGGTCCACCATGCGATCACGATCTGCTGTAAAGCTGGCCAGAACCCTTCCTTTATATTTATTTTCTTTCCGTGCTTGCTCTATACCTCTTGCCTGCCTTAATCGACGTTGCTCAGTTTCAATACTCGCAAAGTTAAAAAGTAAAGAGGCTATCATCTGCCCCATGGGGCCAGAAAAATCAAAGCTCTGAGTTGTAGCAACAAGGCGGATATCTTTTGCAAGCCAGTCGGCAACCGTGGTCATACCATCAATTAGATTTCTAGATATTCTTGAAACTTCGGTTACAACAACAACCTTTGCCTCACCCATGAAAATCTCCTTTTGAAGACGTTTAAACTCTTCACGCTCTAGATTTGTTCCCGTTCCAGTGTCCTTAAACCATACGGCTTCAAAGTTATTGTTGTCGCACCAGCGCTGAATCTCAGCCACCTGACTATCAAGGTTTTGAGACGAGTGCGATTTTCTCGCATAACAAAATGCTTTTGGTCTTTTCATTTTATATAATTAGATCGTTATGAATATCGGAGGGTTCTTGCGAACCCTCCACAAATAGGATTTCTTCAAAAGTTCTTGAGCTTTCATCTAAGATTCTTTCTCTCAGGCGATCAATTTGATATTGAACTGACGTTTTGAAATCTTCTAGCTCTTTAAGAATTCTCTTGTCGAATTTTGTTTGGATATGTTTCATTCAATTTATTTTGATACTATCTGTCTACAGGTATTATGTGGATAGATATTGGTCTTTTCTCGCCCTCCATCTGCAAAAGTTTTGAAAAAAGTTTAGCTCCTTCTATTGCTGATCTTTTGGTTCGATAGATATTTTGTTTAATTTCTTCACCGATGTTTACGCAAGCTACATAGCTATATTTTTTCTTGCCCTTGAAGCTTTGCTTGTGAACGTCATAGAAATTTCTCTTCATGTTTTTTCGTGATAATCTCATGACTTGCTAGCTCTGTATTGCATTTTGATATTAAGATCTTTCAGAGGTGTATGATTTTTTATTTTTTCATCTAATTCTTGTTGTGAATTAGCAGAAAGGTTTTCAGGCTCTATGATATCTTTAATGCAAGTTTGGTGAACCTTATCTGTTGATTTTCCGTCTATATCCATGTCATTGAGATGCCACTTATCTAAGTAATTAGAATACATTCGGCTGTTGAGTTCATTTAAAGCATCGTCTCCGAATCCATACCTTTTTTTATCAAAGGCTTTCTTTAGTAGCATTGCATCTACAGCAATCAGTCCCATGTCACGGAGCATCTCATTAACATTCTCAGATTTGTAAGATGCTACTCTATAATCTTTATATCCTGCCTTTTGGAATTTAGTTACCTGAATTGGGGCATTCTCATTAACTGATATTTTATATTTATGATTTATACCTTTAACTGCTCTATTAGACTCAATTTTATTATATTGAGATATTGTTTTATTTAGCTTCATTTTTTTTAGTGCTTTGTTTTTGTTTATTGAGCAGTCACAAACGGATCTAAAACACCGCCTCTGCTCTTTATTCAAAATTCTTATACTGTTTGTAGATTCTTGGTCTCTGATATTCTTCTCGCTTCAAAGGCATCGACTGCCTTGCCATAAATCTTTCTCCAGCTTGAAATCTTAACGCTGGGGTTATCGCGACGATTCCAGAGATAATTTCTAAAAACTAGCTCATCTAAAATTACTGCCTCGTCGGTGGATATTGATTTGATGTCATTCATTACGATTTATAGTTTAGTCGCATTTAGAATAGTTGCAAGTTCTAAATGCAACTTTTATATCTTTTTTTAAGTAGACTTCAAAAACCACTATGAATTAGTGAAAAAAGTGCGGAAAAACACTGAAAAACTAGACTTTGTTATTCTGGAAAACGATTAACCTCAGATGCGACTTTTTGAATTTTCGGTTATCTGAACCAGATTTTGCATGGAAAAATGCTGATTTTTCGTAAACAAATGGGTTTTACCCTATAAAAACAGGTAAAACTTAAACTTTTGATCTTGTAGAAAATGAATTCTGGGTTGATTAAAAATTAATTTAAAATGCTCATTTAGACTCAATTTACTGTTATTATAGTCTCAAATGGACTTTTTTGACCTTGCTACAAAAATGAGAAGCCGTGGCCAGTGCTGTAAAAACAAATCAAGATCTTGTTTCAGACCAATTATGAATCATTAAGCTGGCAAACTCATCGTGAGCGCTCCTACAGGCTTCTGAAAAAGAACCAAAGCTTATAGATTTAAACTCCTCGCCCTCATCATCGTAGAGTATGAGCAGAAACTCCTCTTCAAGAATGTCTTCTTCAGAGATTCTAGATATTTCTGCTGTTAGTCTAAAGTCAGATTCAAAAGAGTATGGTGAATAGAAAGTTATTATGTTTTGTGATCTCCTCATTTTTTGAATGATGCGAATTTCCATTTTCTTTTGGCATCGCCATGAACCGCATCAAGATCATTTAGATCTGATTCATCTAAACGCTTTAACTCGTTAGGGCTAAGAACCATTATCCCTGTATCATCATAATCTTCTCCAAAGTATTGCGCTGGTATGGTCCATTTAACTAGTCGCAACCACAGCGCCATGAGTCTTGGAATCATTATGGGCCTTACAGAGTTTTCTCTGGTCTTCCATTTTACTAATGTGTCTCTCCACTCCTCACCTCTAACACCAACATCATTTAACGGTTCTTTTGCTCTGGCATAAACAGATTTATATCCCTGTAGATTGAATATTATTTCCAGAGCTTTGTTTATACATGGAAGCACTAGATATGGATTTCCCTGCAAATGCTTGGGTCTACTACAAACTAAGATCGACGCTTGCTCACAATTAGTTTTTTGCCAACAAACTTTTGTATGTGTTGGATGATGTATTAGTAGGCAAACAGGAAGTTTTGATTTAACTACTTCAGGATTTTCAAGAGATCCAACTATCTCAACACCATCCGCAAAACCAGTTTTATAGGTGAAGTCTGCGCTTAATCCTTCTATTTTCTTTTCTCTCCACAATCTAAACTTAGTAATTTGTTTTACATTACTATCTAGATGATCCTGTAGTTTCTCAGTATATGTTTTAGCCATATAGGGGTATATTTTGATACAAAATCACAAAAATGGGCCTTTCGTCACTGAAGCGGGGGGTGGTTTTTTCACTACTCTGGAAAAGGCCGATTCAAACCAACACAAACAAAGTCCCCAAAAAAAAGGGCCGTTGTTTTTTTTAGTCGGTTTCTTTTTCGGAGTTATATCCAAGATCTTCAAGCCAAGATTTGCTGGCTACTACTGAACCTTTATCAACACTTATATATTTTAGTAGATCTCTAACAGATACTCTTTCAAAACTTGTTGCGCCTTTTGGCCTTCCGACAGATTGATTATTTTTATCCATATTATCGGTAATTACACCGATTTAGTTTTCTGGGAATAAAACTCAAAAGAATTTATTTTTTTTTCAGTTTAATGGAATTTCTTTTCCCAGCTTCATATAATTTATGTAAATGAAGTTAACTTAACGAATTTGAATATGTTTTTACAATTCGCAATGATTCGTAAAGTCACGAACCCTATACGATACGAGCAAGCTATTGCTCTGTTTTGACTAAACGTATTCTTATGTATTCAACGAATCAAAGATTGATAGATCAAAGTTATGAAGAGCGAGTAAAAGATCTAGAAATTAAAGCTTACAATTCAGAGTTGAGATACTTAAGAAACGAAATTTCAGATTATCACTGGGACTTATTTATAAGCATTAAAAGAGAAGTTACTGAACGTCATAGAGGTTTTATATCCACTGAGGACTATGGATATAATCACAGAACTCTCCTAGCTCATAAGACAATGAAAGCTCTGAGAGAAGCATTGAAAGTAAGGCCTCAAGCATTTCATTATGTGTTCGTTCACGAGTTTGGCGCTTCAAAGATTGGACATCTTCACTTCCTTGTTCAAATCGCAAAACCGATTGAAAAATCCAAGATTTATAGAACGCTTGAAACATTTCATCATGACTTCAAAAAGCAAAGGCTAGGATTTCACTACAAAGAAAAAGGAACAAACGAAGTTTTCATACAGTCAAAAGAAAAGGTTCTTAGCTACTTCACTAAAAGCGAACTAAAACATTCTTGGACTAAGGGGCCATTTGGTTTGATACCATACAAAAGAGCAGAGTTTTCAAAGTATTTTTCTAAAGCCAAGTATATCCCATATATCAAAGACTATTATAAAATTGATATCAAAGATCATAATGAACTTTTAAAAGCTCATAGTCTTCCTTTATCAGAAGATATAAGCTCATAGTTGGCCATTATTGATGAATAATTTCTATTATATTTAATTATAGTTAACTTGCCCCGCGAAACTCTTGTTTTTGATAGAGTTAAATTTATTAGATCCTGCGCAACCTCTGATACTGATTTTAAAAATTCACCAGCTTTGTTTTTTTCAAAAGCTGGAAAAGAATTTGAAAAAATAATGTATAATTATTTAAAACTTTTGATCTTCACATTTTGAATCAAAAAAAACTAAGCAAAGAAAGATATTGAGAAGCAATTTTGCTGAACAATTCTTTATTGTGGAGCAATATCACAAATTATTTTTTTATTATTATTCTGCTGAAAAAAAGAATTCATTAAACGTTCAAGCACAAGTTCAAGCGCTGGCGTGGGAGTTGCTGGGATTGTCGATTTATATAAAACTATATTTATTGCGACAAAATGCGTTAGAATGAGGTGCAGTTATTGTAGGCATTAATTAAAAACCGAAGTGTCATTACAACCTCAGGTAAGACAACTAGCCATCGTAACATCATCTCTGATGATGTGGTCTTTTCACCAGACGAGCAAAAACCTTTTTGCGAGTTACTTATCCAAGGCAAAGCGATAGAACTTTTTACCTTCAGGTAAAGGAATGCTCTCAAGTATATTGCGATAGAGCGTCCATGTTTTTAAATCGTCACTTTGCTCTATGTCTAAACTAAGAAGTGCTACACTTGTATTCGGTATGGGTGTGATAACAATGGAACCTAAACGACCATCCTCAATTTCATCAAGAGTTGGTCTAGCGTCACGTTCTGCAATTACAGCATCGTAAGCCGTCTTTGTAGGACGGGCATCTCTCTCGGCTTCCACCGCTGCTAATTGTTCGGCAGTTGGTTTAGCGTCACGTTCTGCAATCAGTGCATCGTAAGCCGCTTGAGTGGGGCGAGCATCGCGTTCTGCTTCTAATGCATTATAAGACTCGCTTGTCGTTAAGTTGAAATTAGCAGGATTAGCGATAACCTCATCACGACCTGCTTGGCGAGATTCCACGACTGCATTATCGTATGCCGCTTGAGTGGGGCGCGCGTCCCTTTCAGATTCCACCGCCGCTAACTGTTGGGGTGTTGGCCTAGAATCACGTTCATCTTTTAACTGATTGTAGGCTATTTGCGTTGGTCTAGCGTCACGTTCTGCAACCACAGCATCGTAAGCCTCTTGAGTGGGACGGGCATCGCGTTCTGCCTCTAAAGCCGCTAACTGATCTACAGTGGGGCGAGCCAAAAGCTCATTAATTTGTGCCTGAAGAGCAGCTATTGCTTCACCTGACCTTGCATCAGCATTATCACCTATTCCATCACCGTCTGTGTCTGAAGTTTCATTCGCGTCATTTGGAAATGCATCTGCGTTATCGCCTACACCGTCATTATCGGAATCAGCTATTTCAGAGGC
>Ga0160423_10004382_pt1 | contig 11612 bp, 11 predicted proteins | sample CRUFie14St8metaG_FD_108191 | JGI IMG/M metagenome (GOLD analysis project Ga0160423, IMG submission 108191) | Marine microbial communities from the Costa Rica Dome - CRUD Field 142mm St8 metaG | ecosystem: Environmental > Aquatic > Marine > Oceanic > Photic zone | place: Costa Rica: the Eastern... | reverse complement strand
TTAGATATTGACTTTTTAGAAGGACAAGATTTGGTAAAAGAAGCCGAGGAAGAATTACAGTTTACAGAATTAGATATAAATTTCTTGGAAGTTGACTTTTTGAGAGATTTATTAGAAGTTATTGAAGAAGCAGATGCTTTGGAAGGACAGGAAGAAAGTAGTTTTAGTGATAGACTGGTAGAAAGAGGTTTTGGATTACAACCAGATAATCAGTTTAACATACTTCCAGATGTTGATGGTAAAGTGTTCTTTTTAAGGCAGGCTAACAACTATGTTAGTTTGAAATTGCAAAAAGGAACAACAGCACTAATAGACATCACAGATAAGGATTTAGGTTCTACTATAATGTGTTTAAATAGTTGTGAAGGAACAGTAATTACAATTATACAGAACTAAATAGTATATATGAGTATAGACGAGAAACTTAGAAATATGAAACCTAGTGATACGCCACTGTTAGTTGTGGGGTATGTTTTATTGGGTATGATGTTGTTGTTAGGTTTACCAGCACAAGCACAAGACAACGAAGTTTTGATTGATCAGGCAGGTGACAATGTAATTATAGAAAGCAATCAGGAAGGCTATGATAATATTATTGATATAGACTTAGGTATTACAAGTTCAGACTCCAGCAACAATATTTTTAGAGCATTACAAGATGGCAGTGATAATGAAATAAAATTTAGTCTTGATGGTCAATCTAATGAATTAGCAATATTACAAGAAGGTAATAATCAATACATAGGCTATGCTAGTACATGGGGCTCACAATATAGTGATGGTGGAGACATACTTGGCGATAGCAATACTTTTAAGTTATGGCAAAAATGTAGTTACAGCAGTTGTAATCAAAACAACATAGAATTTCGTTTAAACGGCGATAGTAATGATGTTACAGTTGCACAAGGTTGGTTTATAGATAAAAATTCCAACAACGGAAATACTAACTGGAGTTATGACGGTAATGAACCAGGTGGTAATCTTGTTAGATTAGATATAGAAGGCGACAACAACGATTTTATAGGAAGCCAAAAACAAGACAGTAGCAGTATAAATCATAATATGTATGTAAGCATATACGGTGATAACAATGAAGTTTATGCTGGGCAATTACAAAATGGAAGTAAAACATTAAATCTTTCAATTTACAATGACAACAACGAAGTTTGGGTTAAACAAAGAAAAAATGGTGCTCATTCGGCAACCATAAATTTATATGGAAGTTATGGCACAGATTTATATTTAAACCAATCACACAATTCAATAGCACAAACATATACACTTACACAAACCTGTGCAACAATAGGTGGGTGTAGTATATCAGTAACACAGGACTAGTATGCAAAATTTAGACAGTTTAGGAAATCCAATACCCATTGAAGTAGACTATTTTGAATGTCCCGAAACTATGGTGTGTTTAACAGAAGAAAGTTTTAATGAAATGTTAGAACCATATGAAATGGAGTATAGTGCAGAAACACTTCAACTAGAACCCATGGGAGATGCTGAAGCAGTATTAGACTTTACAACACAATTACTATTTTTAGACTTCTGGACTATTGCATACCTTTCTATTCCCCTCACAATATTTGCAGTATATGGTTTAACTATATATGCAAGTTTCAAATGGATACAGAAAAAACTTTCTTAAGTACTCAGTAAACGTAAAAATTAATGGAAATAACGATAAATATAACTGGCCGTTATAAAAATTAATTTTTTTATAATAAATTTTCACCCTTATATAAGGAGAAAAAAGACATGAACACTTTTAAAAACATGTTTTTTGGATTATTTTTTGTGATCTTTGCACAAGGTTGTAGTACATTAAGTACAATTAATACAGCAGTTGTTGACGGTGTTTCAAGCACAGTTGATACAGCAGTAAATGGTGTAGCCACAGTAGGCGGTGCAATCATTAATGAAGCAGGCGATCTTGTTGAAACAGGTGCTGAATTGGCAGTTGGTGTAGGACAAGGCGTTGGCGATATTGCCGCAGGTTCACTTGAAGTTATTGCTGAAACTGTAGATTCAAATACAGACGCAGTTCAAAGTAACAAAGAAGAAAAAGCCGAAGACGAAAAGAAGTAATCGCTCATTCTCTGTAAAGTGTCTTCTTACATCAAAATGTAAGCAAAAGGCAATAGCAGAATCCTCAAAAGAGGATGAGCAAAAGGGAGACGAGGATATTGCAGAACTTATTGAACAAATAAAATTGTTAGATAAGGTAATGAAATATTGTGCTAAGAACCCAAAAGAGTGCGAGTGAGATAAGTATAATTGTAATGACTATACTTAAAAGAATACTCTTTTTAATGATCACAGCATTTCCTCTGACTTTGTTGGCAGAGGAAATGTTTGTATCTGGGTCTTATATTCCAGATGACCCTTTTCTAAAATACAATACAAAATTAAATTTAAAAATTACTCCCAAATTTGATTTTGATTATTGCGACAAAAATCCTACTATTTGCGAAAAAATTAATGAGGATAACCTTATATTCCCAAAGTTTGATATACAACCAAGAGCAACTAAAAGTGATTGGGCAATGTTTATTACTTTGCAAACATTAGATATTTTGACAACTAGAGAAGGATTAAAATATGATTGTGTAAAAGAAATAAATCCGTTATTACCAGAGAGGCCAACTACAACTCGCTTATTACTTCATAAAGGCATAATTTTTTCTATTCCAATTTTAGTAGACAACGGTTGGAAAGACACAACAAGTCAGGATATGTTAGTAGCAAATTTATTTACAGGTATAGTAGTATTAAATAATCTTGATATTGTAAACAAAGCCAACAAATCTTGTTCTAGACTTTAATACAAATAAATATCTGTATGCATAAAGAGACAGTCATCGAAGTCAAACATTATTCTGATAGATTATTCAGTTTTAAAACTACAAGAGATAAAAGTTTTAGATTCAAAAATGGTGAATTTTGTATGATGGGGCTTGACGTTGATCCTAGACCTATACTAAGAGCATACAGTATTGTAAGTACAAACTACGATAATCATTTAGAGTTTTTAAGTATAAAAGTTCCTAACGGTCCACTTACTGAAAAATTACAAAAAATAAATGTTGGCGAAGAAGTAGTTGTAAATCCCAAATGCACAGGTAGTTTAGTAATAGACTATCTTAATAAAAAACCAAATTTAGTAATGTTAGCAACAGGAACAGGTATTGCACCTTTCTTAAGTATTGCACATGACTTTGAAACTTATGAAAAGTTTGATAATGTTTATTTGTTTCATTCAGTAAGAAATGTAAATGAACTAGCATATAAACAAAAATTAAGTAAATTAGATTTCCCAAATTTTAATTATATAGAAACAGTAACCAGAGAAAAATATTTTAGAAAAGGTAGATTTTGGAATTACATTCCAGATGTGATGGGGCGTAATCTTAAAAAAGAACAAGATGCAGTAATGGTTTGTGGCTCACCAGAAATGAATAAAGATTGTAGGGAAATGTTTACTAAACAAGATTGGTTAGAAGGTAACACAGGCGAGTGTGGAGACTTCATGCTAGAACGTGCATTTGCTGGCTAAATACCGATAAATACTACTATGAAATGGTTATATAGCGGGTACGCCGTTGCAGTATCTATTGCATTATTACTCGCACTTAGGGTAGCAGATCCTACGCCGTTACAAAGTTTACGTGGTCAAGTTTTTGACAGTTACCAACAATTAGATGAAGTAGTACAAAGTGAAGATGTTGTACTTCTAAACATTGGCGAAAAAAGTTTAGCAAAGTACGGACAGTATCCTTTCCCAAGACAATATTATGCTCAACTTGTAGTTGATCTTGCTATGAAAAATAGTGGTGTAGTAGGCTGGACTATTATGTTTCCTGAGAAAGATAGATTTCAGGGTGACGATAGTTTTGCAAGTATCCTAAATCAAAATTTGGTAAATGTGCCAGGAGCAAGAAAAAATCCTGTAAATTTTAATGTATTAAGTCAAACACCTAGTGTAAAAGGAATAAAGTCAACAGGACCACACATTGGAACAGGCACAATAGGACCTGTTCCTGCAAAAGACTATTTACTTACATGGCCTAACTTAGTTACAAATGTTCCTATGTTAGAAGTAGTAAGTAATGGTAAAGGCGTAAATGCATCAGCACCACAGCCTGACAATCAAACAAGAACATACCCACTTGCTATAACTGTGGAGAATAAGATATATCCTAGTTTTGCAGTAGAAATGCTTAGAGTAAAAACAGGCAAACCTAGTTATATAATTAAGACTTCAGAAATAGGAATACAGGAAGTTGCTGTTCCACCATATGAACCTATAGTAACACAACCAAACGGAACTGCATATATTAGATTCAACAATAAGTTTGAAGAAATAGAATATGAGGGTGCAGAAAGTATTCCAGATCTAGCAGGAAAATTTGTAATTATAGGTGTTACTGCAGAAGGTATTGCTAACCCTGTTCCTACACCTAGAGGTAATTTATATCCACAGCATATACAAGCACACATGCTACAAAATTTTGTAGATGGATCAAATATACAAAGGAGCCAGTTATCGTTGCTTATAGAACTTCTAATTGCGTCTGTGACTATGATTTTAGTGGCTATTGCGGTATATAGATTGCCATTATTGCTAACAGCACCTATAAGTATGATAATTTTAGGTGGAATAGCATATTTTAGTGTTTACAAATATACTAGTAGTTTGGTATTATTAGATGCAACTTTTCCTGTACTTGCAGGATTTTTAGTATTCACACAGGCGGCATTTAATAACTTTTACAAACAATATAAATTACGTGAACAAATTAAAAAACAATTTGAACATTACCTTGCTCCAGCAATGGTCAAAAAATTACAAAAGAATCCAGAACTGTTACAGTTAGGTGGTGATACAAAAAATATGACTTATCTATTTTCAGACATACGTGGATTTACTCCTATATCAGAACAATTTAAAACAGATCCACAAGGGTTAGGAAAATTAATAAACAGATATATGACTCCAATGACTGATCTTGTAATGCAAAAAGAAGGAACAATAGACAAATATATTGGTGATGCCTTAATGGCTATTTGGGGAGCACCACTTGATATAGAGAATCATGCTCAGTTGGCAGTAGAAACAGCACAAGAAATGGAAGTAGAATTAGCAAAATTAAATAAAGAACTTAAAGCAGACGGACTAATGGAGTTAGGTGTTGGTATAGGTATAAACACAGGTGATGCTGTCGTAGGTAACATGGGAAGTAATCAACGTTTTGATTATACTGTATTAGGAGATAGTGTAAACTTGGCGGCTAGGTTAGAAGCACAGACAAAAGAGTATGGTGTATTCTTTATGTTTACAGAACACACTCTAAAACAATTAGGTAATATAAATGGCTACAGAGTATTATTAGATAAAATTGCTGTAAAAGGCCAAACAGAACCTGTAAAAATATACACAATATTACAAGATCACAAATATGGTAGAACAGTTGAACGTATGGTTGATGCTTACCAAGACAGAGAATGGAGTACATGTGCTCATCAAATAGATATTATAAAACAACACAAATGGAATGACACATTAGCAGACTTGTATTCTGAACGTATCAAACGACCTATGCCTAAGGGAGATTGGGACGGAGTTGATAGAAAAACAAGTAAATAATTATTCGTCAACGTTCCAATGCAAGGCAGATTGGAAAAATCCATGATAATATCTAAAATCTTTTAATTGCTGTTTAGCATGAAATAATTCTAAAGGAACATCATCTTGATTTTTTACTAGAGGATGATGATATCTTTTTATAATTCTTTCTAATCTTTTTATATCTTGTTCTAAAGCATCTAAAATAATATTATTATATTCTCGATCTGTTACAAGATCTTTCAACCAATAGTGATGCGGATCCTCAGAATTATATCTTCTGATGACTTCACGTGTCTGATAATACAAAGCACGAACTGGATTCATATTAGGCCTATACAATCGCATTACTTCTTTAAACCAAAAACTATCGTGTGTAGTGGCAAGATTATTCATAACTGAAGAGTAATCTTTTTTAAGTGCTGTTCTTAAAGTTTCTAGGCTTTTGTTTATTTCTTCGAAATACTCTTTGTATAGTTTGTTCGCAAGTCTTTTATATTTTGGTGTAAGTTTGTCAAAATAGAACTCTTTTATTTCTTCTATACTGTAAATGCCATCTAACAATGAATGAGGTATTGTCTTTGTTCGCTGATATTTGTCAAGTTCGCTTTGTATTCGCAAGACATTAAAATCTATGATTTCGCCTTTGCTCATGGATAATATTTATCCGGAATTTATCTTTAGTATAGTGTGTAGTTTTTCCGTACCACCATTTTTATTTAGAGTAATATGGGCACCATTATGTAACGGCTTAGGCCACGTGCCTATATCTACCCAGGCGTATCCGGCACTTTCACCATTTATTCTTGGGGGCATAAATTCTTCTTCAACTACATAAACAAAACTGTAATAATAGAAGTTTTTATCTTTGCTTTGATATACGTCTATTGGATTTAATTTTTGTAATTCTGGAACAAATCCTATTTCTTCATCTACTTCACGTATAATACATTCGTAAGGAGTTTCACCTTTTTCAATCATACCTCCCCAGAATCCCCAGGTGTGATTAAATTTTTTGTTTCCTTCTCTGAGTTGTAGTAAACATCTGCCTGTATCTTTGGCAAGAAAAACAACTCCTGCCGCTGTGATAGTCATTAAAGTACCAATCTCCAAAATCCAGGATTATATTCGCCTTCGTAACTACTTATCCATGCAGACCCTGTCCACTTGTATTGTTTTGATGTAAACGTATTATGTAAGAAGTGTGTAGTAGATGATTGACTACTAGCATCGAATACCACAGTCCATGCACTTCCATTATATTGAATTATGTCATTTTCAGATGCATCTACACCCCAATTGGTATATCCTGATGCAGAAATTTGTTCTGTGATTAAATATCTTTGTCCAGTAGTTGCCGCGGCTAATGTTCCGTCTCCAGGGTAATTTGCTCTAGGATCAATAATCTTATCAACATCATCTAATGTATCTGTAGGCAACGTATCAGTATCAATATTAAATATAAGTGTTTGTGTACTGGTTGGATGTGTTGTAACACCACCTACAACTAAATTTAAGTCATCATCTGAGTCATTACTTATATTTAATTTTAATAAACTTGTGGATTTAATTTCTCCCTGCATTTCAATTAAATCACTCCAATTTACTTGTGCCCCGTCTGGATTTACAAGTATAGCACTACTGCCTACAATTTGTACTTTATAATCTCCTGGAGTAACAACAATCTCAAAAGTATCTGGAATATTTCCAAAAAAGTCTGCATAATCTTCACTGTATCCTAAATCTGATACACTACTTGTTGAATGCACATCAGCAACAATTTGTTGAATAATTGCTTGACGTTTTACTTTTGCTGGAGGACTTATCCAAATTGGTACTGAAAACGACATTGTAGAAATATCTAATTGTTCATCGACACCTGCAGGAATACTTTTACTACTCCAGTTTATATCTGCTAACTCTACTTCAAATACACTGGTCCAATCTAAAGGATTGTCATTTGTTTGTATTTGTAAACTAGGATTAAACAAAACAAATATTTGTTCTAATACTTGTAACTTAGTATCTGTATTAGTTGCCCATAAGTCAACATTTATTGTTAAATTATACGGAACAGGCATATATCTTTGTGTTGTATATAAATTGCCTTGATCGTTTGTATAAGTTCTTGTTGTATCGTCAAATTCTCTTTCTGCTACTTGGGTCGTATCTACTAAAAATGGTTCGTGTGTTCTATCTCTTGCTATCTGTAAACTTTGAATTGTAACACTAAGAAATGGTGCATTGTTTATAACATTTTCAGAATTTTTTCTCAAAATGTTTGCTACCATTCTACTGCTATCACCATATCTACATGGCACACGGTTATAGACTGCTTGACCGTCTTTGTATTCCCGTACTTTGAAATTAGAGAAGATTCTTATAATTTGAATAAGATATCTTTTTATCTGTTCATCGTACCAATAATCTAAATTCTTGCCCGCCATTAGTTATCCGTTTTAGGTTTTACAACTTTACTTAAATTAACTTTTTCGTTTGTCTGCTGACCATCTGAGTTTGTTGTAATGCTTTCATTGTTAATAAATGTTGTAAGTATTTTATTTGCCGCCGCCCATGAGCCTCTATTATCTGTTCCTTGATGCAACCATCTAGTACCAGACTTTTTAAATAATCTATTTGGACTAAAATCTGTTCTTAAGAAGTAATCACCATCAGTAGTACCACTAGTTGGAAAAGTATCACCACTTCCAACAATACTCAAACCATTAATAGGTTGTCCGTCACCAGCACCAAAGTCTAATGCTGGTGCAGGTTTGTCTGGTACAGAATCATCAAAATACAAATGTGTAGTGTTTCTATATTGAGGATCAAAAGGAACATCACGTTCTGCTTGTTCTAAAATTTTATCATTTATATTAATATCATTTTTATATGTACTAATTAAGTTTCTTAAATCTTCTTCCTCTTCACCACTACCAAGTATATCTCTGTATTCTTGAGAATCTGTAATTGGTCCTAGTTTTACTCTCCACAAATGAGGCCACCAACGAGGATCATAGCCTTCTGCTGGTCTTGTTGCATCTGTTACAACATAAAATCTGTTTATTGCTTCATCACTGCCAAGTAATAAGTCATCTCGTAAGTGAGGTAATTCTAATACATCACCAGCCATCAATTTTCTACCAATTGCTTGTACCATACTTTCTATATGGAAATTCATAAACAAAGTATCATTAGCAAGAAACATTCCAAATTGTGTTAAGTCAAATGCATCGTTGTCACCTAAGTTATATTGACCTCTTAATTCGTAGATATCTTTTCCGTATTTTCTATCTCTGTTTTCTAGAAAAAGTAAGTCTTGAATAAAAATTTCTGAGTTTCCGGCGGCACTTGAGGGTCTAGTTGGATCACTTTCATCTGGTGTTTCGTGTACACCCATATATTTGTGTACAAACACACCTGTTCCACCCGCAAAAATGTGTTCGCCTACAACTCTATCTATAAACTTGTAGTCGTTTTGTTTTGTTGGATTCCATAAACTTAATCTTGGCATAATGTACTATTTATCGCTTTTTGCAATGCTGAATACACGTCACGCAATAACCAACACCGTCTTCTAATGTACCTTCCATTGCTTTAGGCATGGTTTTGACAAAAACATTATGATTAAGAACATCATAAATTGATCTTTGATTTGTAACTAATAATTCATCTACGTAAGGTTCGAACATCTCCAATAGTTGCTCATCTCCCATCATATATTTAGATGCAATGTAACAACATGGTAAAATAAGTCCACTAGAATCAATGTATATTTCGTGATCCCATTGTGTACTTGATACTTTGCAATCTATATCTATATCTTGTTTACCTACATCTTTCCATACTTCTTTGTCATAAACACCCGGTTTGTAATTACCGATGTTCCATGTTTTAGTGTTGGTACCTTCAACAATTAGATTTTCATCAACACCATAAGGACGTATTTCATAACTTAAAATACTATTGTTAGGATCACTTTCATCTTTTTCATACACACCCATTGTTTTGTGTTTTGTAAAAATACCCTCTTGATCAGTATGAGTTTCGAATCCAAATGGTTCTCTAATTATTAATTCGATATTATGTTTTTTACAAAAAAATTCTACTACAGGAATGTCTTTATCATTATGAGCAAAATGACTAAACTCCCATTGAGATTTTGCACCTGTTCTAATATATGTCATTAAATTTTTATAAAGTTTTTTCCATTTAACGTTTTTTCTATAGATATGATTTGTTTCTTCTAAACCATCTATACTCCAAACAACTCTACAATTTGTATTTAGAAATAAGTCACCTACACGTTTCCAAAAGTTTTCATTCCTAGCACCACCGTTAGTTCTTATATCTATATTAGTATTTGGATTACATTCTAACAAGTATTCTAAAATAGGAAACAGATCTTGTGCAGAACTAGGATCACCCTTTGTACCACAAAAGTTCCATTTGTTAATTTTAGAGCAAAAGTCGTCACCTATCAATTTGAAGTAGTCTAAACTTAATTCTTCATTTTTAACATATGGCATCACTGAACCACCGCCAAAACTTCTTGGACATGCAGGGCATTCTGCATTACAGCGGTCAGTTACTTCAACATGTACAGAATTGATGTGATATTGGTACATGCTAATATTTATCGATAAAAAATTATAACAGTATTTAACTCCGATAAATATTTAAACCGGAGAGGTGGCTGAGCGGCTTAAAGCACTTCCCTGCTAAGGAAGAGTACGGGTTTACTGTACCGAGGGTTCGAATCCCTCCCTCTCCGCCAGGATTATTATGTTTGATATTTTATATAGATACGATGGAAATCAATTTTTAGACTTAGAATTAAGTCAGTCTTATATGCCATTGGAAAAGATTTGTCAATTACAAAGACATTGTGAATACAAATTTAATGTTGTTAATAATCTAAAATTTGAGAATTTTAAATATAATACCTGTATTGTTCCTATAGATTATCAAAGTACAAAGTTAAGTAATGAAGGCAGAGGAAAATACTTTGGACATAGTGATTTAGGCAATAAAGTTGAAGAACTATTAGAAGAACTTAATAAAAAATTAATGGTTGAAAAGAATATTATTATCTTATTGTACACTAGTACAGAACCTTTCTTCCATGATAGTCATTTATATATTTCAAAAATTGCAAAGAAATATCCTAATTTTAAATTTATAGTAAGTGGTTCAGGTGAAGTGGAAAATAAATTGCAGGAAAATTTTGAAGTACTTAAAGAGCAAAATAATGTGTCTTTAATTTCTAAGATGTGGTATTTGGATAGAGTACATTACAATACACAGTTGTTAAATCCTGATATGTGGCAAGATAGACATTTTAACAATTCTGAAAAAGAACCACCTATTGACACTCCAGATTATGCAACTGTACCAAATAGATTTTTATTAACAATGCGTAATGCTAGATCTCACAGAGTTTTAATGAGTACATTGTTTGAGAACAATACAAAAGGTCTTAATAATGTTAGGTATAGTAGACTATGGTCTTTGCACCCTGGATACTTAAATAGTATTCACAATGACCCAAATACCAAAGATGAATATGCTTATCAAGTAGAATTAATTACAACTGCAATACAAGATTGTATTCGTAACGATATAGGTGGAAAGTTATTAGCAGATCTAGTTAAAGTTGCATATAGAAGTCCACACAAATTAGATATGAAAACTATAGCAGAAGTAGGCCATCCACCTAAATGGTTATATGAAAATATAGATATTGCAGTAATATCAGGTGGTGAAGGAACAGGATATGGGTATGTTGATGAAAAACAACTTATACCAATGTATTATAAAAAGCCTTTTATAACATTTGGTTGTAAAGGAATATATAAAGAAATGAAAAAGTTAGGATTTGATCCTTATGATAATTTTTGGGATATATCATATGATGAAGAAGATAACTTTTTTGAAAGAATTTATTCATGTTATATGTTAGTTAAACAGTTAGGAGAATTGA
>Ga0160423_10004381_pt1 | contig 11612 bp, 4 predicted proteins | sample CRUFie14St8metaG_FD_108191 | JGI IMG/M metagenome (GOLD analysis project Ga0160423, IMG submission 108191) | Marine microbial communities from the Costa Rica Dome - CRUD Field 142mm St8 metaG | ecosystem: Environmental > Aquatic > Marine > Oceanic > Photic zone | place: Costa Rica: the Eastern... | reverse complement strand
TCACCGGGATTCTCGTAGGTTACAGACTTCCATGCATCTGCCTCTCCAATTGTGTTTACACGAACAACTGGTCTATAGTTGATGTCCCACCAAAAATCTCCATATGGACTAATGTCAAGTTTACCCATCCAGTTGGTTAGGTAGAATGGGTTTGCCTTAATGGTTGTGTTTGCTTTTAATTGTGAGACAAACGCTGCCGTTGACCCACCCGGGCCAGTATGATCAATTCTTGCAATGTTATGTGCGTCAAAGGTAATACCATTACCGATTGTGATTCCATTTAGATCAAATGGTGTGGCAACAAACGACGGTCTAAGAGTGCCTGTTTCAAAATCAATGGCGCAACGATAATCGTTGTTCGCAACATCTCCAACTCCATGACCCCGGAAGGAATCAACTAGAATTGCATTCTTAACTAAGATTACCTGATCACTCTCTTGATCCTGCTGGGTGCCAGTAAATGTCTCTGAGGTTGTTTTTTGTTCCAAGTCTGTGAGTGTTGAGAAGAACTCTAGACCACTAACGCGATCTTCGATTCTACCGACATCTCTCATGGTATATCGTTTATTCTCGATGAACTTAGTTCTAATATCGTCTACATTAAATACATACGGTGGGATTGTCAACTGATATAGAGTCATCGAATCTTCACGATCATCCGGTGGAACTGGATCGAGAGACGGAATACCTCGTATAATATCAAAAGTTGTTTCTTCGTCACTTAGTCTCTTTGTCACAACAATCTTGTCAATTCTAGGTAAGAAGTAATTGTGACTGCTGCTAAACTCATCTGCACTTAGAATATTTCTAGGAACATAAGATTGCATGGCGGGGAATCTGGGAATATTCAGAATGTTGTCGCCTGGATTAAACGTCTTTGTGGGACGGCGGAATCTGAAGTCGATGCAATTTGAAAGTTGAAGAGTTTCCCCAGATACCGGACTTGTGTAGACTGGAATTTCAGAGAAAGAAATATTACTTATAGTGTCTACACTATTGTCGATGTAGTTGTTAGTGGTAGAACTCTCATTAGAGGACTCTAAGTATTGATCACTGAAGTAAGAATTTACACAAATTGGGCCTTCGCCAGCATGGTCAAAGAATTCATACTTGACTACAAAAACTCTTGGATCGTCATTGTCACGACCGACGTTTCCGTCACCAAGTTGTAGTTTAGACACATAGTCATTCTTCACTTGATTCTTGACATAGAGGCGACCATAATCATATTCAGTATCTCTCTGACCATTGTCAAAGATAAAATCGTTAATTATGCTTACCTCGCCCGAGTCCAAGACTTCATTAATCGAAGTAATTTTTAGAACATCAGAGTGGGGTAACTCATAGAAGTAATTACCTGACGAATCTAATCGAGGGAAACCACCGAGATCTTCCGAGTTTGCTGCGAATCCAACACCGGAGGTAGATCCTCCGATGTATTGTGTGTGGGTTTTCTTTTCCTTTGTTCGAAGATGAATTCTTTCAACATCATTATCATAGTTTACCGTTGCAATGAGAACATAGTTGTGATTTGGGTTTAGTCCCTGATCATCAGTATCAGGTGTACCGGAACCGGTCTTTGTAATGACAAGAGTTTTTCCGTTATCGGAAATCGTCAGATCAAACTCATCTAAGTTAACTGGTGCCGCAAATTGTGGTTCAACGGCGTCATCTTCCGTTCCCCAGTTTCCGCCTGATTCTCCCTCTACAGTGAGAATATAGTACTTACCTTTATCTTGACTATTAACAACAGTCTGGCCCTGTGGAGAACCACTAATCGCACCAGCAAATGTAAATTGATCCAAACCAAGATCTGATAAATTCAGAGAAACTTGACGAACCTCTGGTGTCTCATTGATAAGAACAATCGAGTCGTTATCAATATTAAATTTAATCTGAGTTGAAAACTCTAGTTCTTCGACTCGCTGACCAACCGAACCCTCTGGTAGTTCATAGACTAAAGATGGGGTGGTTAGAGAGTCAAAAAGGAATTTCTCTTGAGCGTCTTCATTTTCGCCACCTGCGGGATCAAACTGTTCAAACGCCTTAAAGGTCTCGTCATAACTGTCACCACCGAACACTTTACCACCAGCAATCCATCTCTTCCATATAGGATCGTATGAAGAGGCGTTTACATCTGCTGGATTGAATTGCTCTGGGGGATAAACAAGATCGTCCAAGTCATCATCGGCGATAACCATATAAGATTCGTAGTTTTCAAAACTCGCGGGCGAACCAAACCAAGTTGCCATCTTATCGAGATCCACCGCATCGTCCAACTCCACACCACGGAGTCGTGCGAGTTCTGTTCTATCCAGATCGCTTAGGTAGAATCTATAGTTAGAACTCCATCTTCTCTGTTGTGCGTGTTCATTAATCTCCCTGTCCATCCATAGTTCATCATCCTTTACTATGTGATGAACGTGAGCAGTTCCAGCATAAACAAAGTTGCCCTCTTGATCAGCATCTTGCACCCACTCTCTGTAGTAAAATCTAACCTTTACTTTACCTTCTACGCCGTTGTCTAATTGAGAGAGTAGGTTAATAAATCCTCTAATTTGATTTTCCGCACCCACAGAACCATCGTTCTGGTTAATAGAACCAAGCACGTTACCCACACAATATGGCCCAAGGTTGGACTCTAAGAACTTCCTACTGGTTGTTCGCTGTTGGTGGGATGAGTCTCTTGTTTTCTCTAATGACACATACTCTGGTGATTGAGTCTCGAACTCATATCCAAAAATATATGCCTTTCCGGGGTTTAGGACTGAAACTGCCTTAGAGTTTACACCGCCTGCCTCACTTGAAAACACACCACGGTTTGATCCGCTTAACAGATGTTCTCGAAGATCAAGTTCAAATGGTCTTACTGTGTACGAACCAGATTCATCGAAGGTTCTTCTGGCAAGCGTATCCTCTAGTGCAGAGTATTGTGTTAAGACGTTTTTTCTTGTAACTTTACCTTCAGAGTAAGTAAGTAGACTAATAAAGTTTGCGGCGTCATAATTACTCTGTCCAATGAAGGAAAGATCTAAATCTAACTTATATCGGTTTGCGCCCGGAGCATTGTAGTTGTATGTGCCATTTGCTGGATCCCGGAGTGTTGGATCGTCGTCTGGTGTTACAATCTCTCTTTTTACAGTAAACCCAACTTCTGTGGTTGGGAAAGTGAAGTCTCTTCTCAGCAACCTATCGGTGGTGTATGGACTGAGTGTTTGGAATTCATTCTTTACAAAGTATCCATTGCTATAGAAAATGCCATCATTGACCGATGAAACTTTTGCGATTCCAAAAATACCATATTCCACCGAAGCGTCGGTGGTGTTTTCTGCCAAACTTGCGACTTTTGCAAACAAGTTATGTGTGGGGTTAGTAGAGTCAATCAAACCACCCGGTGCAAATTCAGAACCAGAGATGAACTGAATAATAAACACATAGTAGTCGTCAAATGTTCCTGACGGTTCGATAATCTCAAGAACTCTTGCCTCGGTCATAACACCGGCGTTATTTTGCTTGATACTAAAATCAGACCACTGGTTCATCACCAGTTCTTGTTCTACATCGAGTTGGTCGAGTGTTTTTCTCTGCACTCTCAGGTAGTATGCATTCTGTGAGGCAACCTCTCCACCAAGAACTCTGGAACCCTCTTCGAAGATATGATCACCAAATCTTTGAATTTGGTTTTGTAAAATTGTTTGTGCCTGTGTGAGTTCTCTTGCCTGAACCGCATAACCAGGCCTAAACAACATTCGTAAGAACTTCTTGTCCTCTTCGAAGTCATCATAGTATGGAGTTCTGTTGAATAGTGTTTTATCGTATGCCATCTAGACTTTGCTCCTTAGAATCCCAAGACAATCCTGAACTCTTCTTCCTGTTCTCTAATTCTTTCAACAGGTCTTATGTTCTGTATGTATAAGACTTCTCCAGATCCTAAAACCACTTCTGGTTCAGATACGTTGGTTACGACAATCCCGCTTGACGCTACCGTATCCAATGTGGATCCTGTGTTGAATTGTCCGACTACGTTGGTGAGATACAAGTCACCAGTCGTTCCGCTATATGATTTAAACCAAGCAACATTTCCCGTTGAAATATTCTTAGTAACCGCATTTTCCTGAGTTACACCACTGTCCTCTGTAAAATATGTATCTGTGAAACCAGAACCCGCGACGGATAATTTAGTTGTTAGTCTATATGTCGGTGCGGCAGTCAAATCTAGTTTGGTTGCCTTTTGCTGAATTGCTCTAGAGTAATTTTGTTTATTATCTGTGTCCACCGTAACAAAAGACACATCTCCTGTCGAGTTGATAGTGAACTGCTTTAGGAGTTCACCCCCAGCGATACTAAACTGTCTAATGGCACTTCCAGATGCTCCACTGCAAACACCCACAATATCACCAGTGGTTCCCGTGAATGAACCAGTCACACCAATCACAACGAGTTCTTTGAACGGTGTGGTTGAATAGGTTTCTACAACTCCCTGTGCAGTTGCCCCTCCTGTGCCTCCGGTTCCACTTACATACTGGGTAATAGTTTCTCCGGGAACAAAAGAACCAACAACCGATCCAAAAACATATCTAAACTTATCTTGAATTGGATCTGCAACCTTAAAAGAACCTTTAAGATTTTCTACATCAAGTATAGAGAATTCATTATCTGGATTATTCTTAAAGGATAGAATTTTAGCAGTGCTAAGTGTCTCTGATCCAAGAATGTAATTACCTACCTTATAAGTTCCATCAACAGAGTCATACACATATCCCGCACTAACACCGAACGGTTTAAATACTGTAAGTTCTGTGAGTCTGGTATATTCATCACCCGCAACAACGGCATCAGCAGTGACACCACGAAGGTTGAGAACGGGATTTTTTACAATACCAAATTGTCTAAAATCATTTTCTGCCGGCCAGTTTGAAGTCTTTGAACCCTGATCCGCCTTCATTAGAATCATTACTCTGGTTGCTTGTAACTCTCTAACTGCATCCGACCCATGTCCACCCGGAGGAGAAAAATATAACTTAAAGGTGGAGTTTGTTGTTCCACTTGAAGAAGTTGTTAGAACTTTAACTTCTGCATCTTGGTAATTTTTACCGCGATTTATGATATCAACGCCCGTAATTTTATTTTCAGAACTTAGTGTTGGAACTAAAGAACAATCAGAACCATCGCCGTCAACTCTTAGTTGTGGTAATATTTTATATGATGAACCCTTTAGATTTTTAGAATTATCTGCAACATAAACTCTATGCCTTAGGGGAGGATCTATGGTTACCTGCTTGGTTGTCCCATTATATTCCGTAATTTTATATTGGTTTCCGATTTCCTCGCCTCGACCATCATCAAAATATAAACTATAACCAACATACCTTCCATTTACGTTTGACGCTGATTGATTTAGTCTGACTTTGACGTTGTTAGCGGCCGTTTCTGTACCAACTACCGCAGAAACAGGTTCTGAATTATCAAATACATTACTTCCGATAGTTACCACTTCGGCATGATCAATTGTGCCATGCTCGGCGGTCTCTTGTACGTTTAGTTGATTAATGGTCTCGTCAACAACTTTTTCAGACACGAAACTAACAGGGATATACTCATCAGTGAGGAAGTTTTGCATATTTTCTGTTAGAGAATACATGAACTTCCATCGGTAACCATCGCTGTTTTTTACGATATGTTGAGTTGTATGTGATGGTTCTACAGAGGAAGCAGCACCATTGTTATTAGATATACACTTGTAAACATTATTTGTGCTGGTTAAAACATAAAACTTACTTAGACTACCACTGACATGAAGATCCACTGTTGGGTCATATTCAACATATGTGGTTCCTGTAGTCCAGTTATAACGAGGAACCACCAGAGAAATATTTCTGGTTTCTAGACGTTTGAGTGCAACTGCGTTTCTAAATGTGTCAGATGAATAAAAATCACTGTCCGTTGCGGCGGGAGGAATCGCCTCATTCGGCCAAGGATCAACCTTACCAATGAATAGGTAATAGTTTTCATTTCCCCCTTCATTCAGAGAACGAACGAGGTCATTTGCCATTGCTCTTCGCCAAGATGTTCTAAGTGCTTCATTACTCATATTAGTATATAGTCCTTAATTTTAACAGGTCAGTCCAAGATTAGGGGTTCCAGTAGAGACCCCACCAAACGATCCATACTGACCGAGTTGTCCCGCCGAACCATCTCCTGTGCTGCTTCCATAATATGGATGACCAGCAGTGGATCCGGTTGTCGTCAACCATGTAGACACATCTGGATCTGAGTGGAAATTTAATCCAAAAGGCATATGGAAGAACCAACGGAGTCCCACTGCCCCGAAAGAAATACCGGCGGGGATTTTATTCCATCCTCTGCTATTGGGGTGGTGATATATCACCCAACAATTGTAATTATATCCTTGTGCCGCAGCAGACCCACCATAAACTTCGTCCGTCCCACCAGTTCCTAGTGGCAGATCGTTGGTAAAGTGTGGTAGCGTCGATCCTGCTTCGTTGAATATAGTTCCATTTCCGGGTTGAATTGGTTGCGAAGATTCACCTGTCCCGAGTTCACCGTTTGTTCCGTTACCATTGGCGACTGTAGAACCTAGTGGGAAGTTACCAGTGACACCGGAGAGGAAAAGAACACCAGAGGATGCAGACCCACCCTTGGTTGTCGCTCTATGCAAATACCATGCAGCAACGGTTCCAGTTCCACCCGAGGCCGTCATACCGTTGTGTAATGTCTGACCCACCACAAATGATCCTGTAGTAAATCCAATCGCCGCACCGGATACGTTCCTTGGTTTTGTTAATTCTAATCTACCACCACAGAGACCAAATATGTGTGCGGCCGCTGTTGCACCTCCGGTGGAACCGGGGTTGAATCCGTGTGGATATAAATCTGTACTGGCAGTATTGTTTCTTAAGTTTTCTGTAGTCTTAAATGTATATGGAGTATAGTGTCCAATGATGGGGACTTCAAATGACTGAAACATACTATGATGAGTCATGGGTTTAGTTACGTCATTTGACAAACTAATTCTACCAAACACCTCATGACCAGATGGGTGGATTACTCTTTTAATGATTGACTTATACTTCTTTATCGACTCAGAGGACTTCAAAACATAAGAAAAATCTTGATAAAAATAACTGTCCTGAATGTATTTGTTTGAACTTAGTTTACCATCATTTCCTTTGTAGAAACCATAGTAGGTGTGCAAGGCACCAAAAATTAACTCAAAATCAAAGTTCGATCCGGGTTTTTCTTTACCCTTGTCGCGTGACGGTGCAAAATTAGAATAACTAACTAAATTATCATTTGTCCCTCTTCGTCTTGATCTCTCGCCAGCGTCAAAATATTTTTTATCAGTACCAAACTGTGTTAGGTAGTTTTTACCAGCAAACTCTCCATCATCGAATTGTTTCTTAAAGATCTTTCGCTTTGACTTGGATGGTTCTTTATTTCTACTTAACTCTTCTGGTGCCGGAGAATAGTTTACACCGCTATCGAGAATTTCAATTTCTTTGATTTCTCCATTGATGCCGATATTTTTTACTTTGAACACACCACCAACACCGGCACTTCCGACATCCTTGGTTCTCATTACATCATTCAGTTCGAACCTGTCACCAACTTTAAATCCAACTCCCCCTTCAAGAATTTGTATTCCCACAACGTGACTGTAGACTCGTTCTCTATACTTAACACCGCTAATAAGGCATTCAATTTCAAGATCAGGTAGAAATTTGCCGGTTATATTTTTTAGAAAAAGTTCACACACATCATACGGATCCTGCCTGTAAAGATTTACAGCATCAACTGTTGCGGTCGCTTGAACCTGTCCGTTCGCTGCGAATTGTTGAATAATTCTATTTTCAAAGTTTCTAAGATTAGCGTCTGTATTGTCTGTGGTTACCTTGATTGATTTTGGTAAAGTCCACTTACCATCAGATGCTCGTAACATGTCTTTCTTGGGATAGTATAACGCGAGGTCTGAATCATATAAAATTCTAAACAGCAATTTGTAGGACTTTTCAGTTCCTTTTGCTCGATAAAAATCCTTAATGTTTTTCATTAAGGTTTTTTGGTTTACTTTGTCACCAGTGACTTGATTGACTGCAAGTTCTCTAGGAAAATTAGCAATGAACTTATCATTGAAGTATGTTAAAAATTCATCGAGTGTGGTATCTAAGTCACTCAGTTCATATAGAGTATGTGTCTTGGCATATGCATTTTGTTTCTTCTCCAAGAATTCATAATACGCTTCGAGGAAAACCAAAAAACCCTCGCCCTCGGCGTGAACAAAATCTGGAATCTGTGACCTAATATGCTTTGACACCCCCTCGTCGATAATTCTATCCACCGGAGGTAAGTCGCCAGTTCTAAGATCAGGGTTGTTGGCCTGATTAACTGCTTGCATTAAGTTTCTAAGAACTAGAGTTAAAGGCATATTTTATCCAATCAATAACCACCGCCAGAAGAACTACCGCCACCACCGGAACTACTAGACGAACCACCCGAGGAACTGGAGGAGGAACCGGAGGAGGAACTGCTTGTGCCACTTGAAACATTACCAGAACTTGTAGACCTAGAACGAGGAGTGACATCCGAAACTCTGTTTTCATCTGATTCGTAGAAATCTGTGTTGGTAACTCTAAATGAATCTCTTCTACCAGTCTCCACCATGCTTACAACTAATGCTCTGGGATCGGTATTGTCCATCGTCAATATATTTTTCTGTGATACAAAAATATCAGGTCTGGTTGTATTTACTGTCACCCTAACCTCGACGGCAGGTTCGGTGATTGGTAAAAAGTCTTTGAATGTAACTTTACCTCCAAGATAGTCAACAGTTCCACAGTTCTGGAAGTGTACTCTGTTACCGTCCCCATCAAGATAATATAGTCTAAGATTTCCGATTCCGTTCCCATCTGCATTTCCGTCGTCGTCAATGAAGGCAGTAACAATTGCACTTTCATCTATTTCTGGAGTATTTAAATCATCTCCAATCTTGTAGGGAAATCCTGTGCTTTCTACTACAGGAACAGTATGACCGGGGTGTGGATTTAGAATTGCATTTTCATAGTTTAATTCATATGAGTCTAAATTTGCAAGAGGAATAAATCTCTTCTCTAATTTAATTCTAGTATAGTTGTTTGTGATTGCTGTGTTGGTGTTATCAATTAAATCAACGAATCTAGAGAACTTAAGATTTGTGTCAAACTTTTCTAGGTCATCGTTAACAAAGTTTTTAACAGTTCTGATAACTGCACTTTGAAGATCGCCGGGTTGTAGTCCAGTTTTTGCCTGCTCGTAATACACCTCGCTGTTAACTTTCAGATAAGTGTACTCGGGATCGACTACAATTGGAGTCACTGTAACTAGATTTTTTGATTTTAGAATGCTTGTAACAATTGACTCTTTTTCACTCTCCGTAAGAGTAAGACCTTCGTTTGGTTTAATCGATACAAACACTCTGCCATAGAATGGTGGATCGTTGTCTTCTCCGCCCCATACCGAAATAGACTCTGCGGATGGATATGCCTTTACAATTGATGTCTTGTAATCCAACGCGGTAACTGCTCTATCTTGTGCTTGATATGCCAAAGGTGCGTAGTATTTAATCGACTCTTCAGTTTCGTTCAGACTACCGCCGTTGGTTGGACTCTCAACATATGTGTTGGTGTTGTTTGTAAGTTGACAATTAAAAGTGTCACCAGATAATCCCTCACCGGGACGAGAGTAAAATTCTTTGTTACCGATACCATTTGCAAGAGGGCCATCGGTCACCAGATACTCGACGGTAATTAGATTACCATCCGCTGGTTTCTTTCCTACAATATTGTCACCGAAGGTTAGTTCAAAGAATCCGTCTACGTTTTCATGTAAGAAGTATACTTCATCAGTTTTTGTAATCTCGTTAAAGTTACCTGATTTATTCCATGGGTCAGTGAAACCAGTGGTGTCGGTGGTTGAGGTTTGCACTCGAACAGTCATATGCTGTGTGTCGATATTGATGTCGGGTATAACAAACCTTTGGTCTGGGTTAGTGTAGTCAACTACAAAGGTTCTGTTTCTGATTGCTCCCTGATAAATTTCAGCAGTGCAACCAAAGGGAACAGAAGAGGTGTCTAACAAAACGGCAGAAGTATTCACAAATCTATATGTTCTACCGTCTGATCCCTGAGCAGTAAACTGACTGTACTTTGGCAAAAGAAGAGTCCCAGAGGACGAGTCGTCATAGTCGGGAAACTCTACCTTAACTACTGCTCTTGGTGCCGTGTATGATGTTGGAGTGTAACCAACTTGCTTTGCATGGGAAACCAATGAGTTTCTTTTGACTGCACTGTCAATGAACATCTCATTTGCCACCATGTTCGCATAGAATGATTGATAATGCGTGTTGTATGCAAGAACATCTAAGAGCGTAGTAAGAGCAGAACCCTCAAAGTCATAATCCTTAAAATAATCCTGACCCCTGAGATACTCCTTCAGCGAATCTCTAAGATTGGCAAAATCAAGTTCTGTGATTGTTAGATTTCTATCTCCGGTTTCTCCCGACATTATCGTGTCCTTTCAAGAGTTAAGGAAAGATCAATCATTTCAGAACCGTTAATCAAACGAAAGTAAATACTAACATCAATAGAGTTTCTATCTGGGTTGCCATTTACCGCAACATCATAAATCTCTGCTCTAGGTTCGAAGTTTTTGATTGCAATTTCAATTCTCTCTTTTAGATTTACAAGTAAAACTGGAGTCATCGGTTCGAAAAGAAGTCGTCTTATCCCGGAACCAAGTTCTGCTTGAAATGGTCTTTCATAAAATGAAGTCAAGATAATATTTTTCACTGACTTTTTTACTGCCTGAACATCGGTAAGTGTCTTGACATCATTTGTGATTGGATTACGAGTGAAAGAAAAATCTAGGTCTCTGTACCTAACATTTTCCTGTCTACTCTTACCTCTGGTGTATTTTTCATTTGTGTATGTCATATGATTATCTATGCCTCATCTCATACGATTTGTGGATATCTGCTGAACCAAATGAACTTCTATTGCATTTCTAGCATCATCGAGTTGTGAGGCAACTTTAGTAAAGTCTAGACCATCAACTTTGTCCCATTTACACCACTGACATTGCAAGTATCCGATGATTCCCTTCGAGGCATGTCTAAGAGGTAGAATGGCAAAAGCAAGCACACCACTGTTTTCTAGTTGCTGCTTACAGTAAGAGTCCTCACAATCACGAACCATATAGACTAGGGGTTCGTCTCTAAGTGCCAATTGAAGTCTAGGCATAAACATAGAGAGAGGACTATCCTGAAGCAGATGACCCTCTCCCTGTACACCAACGCCTAAAGATTCATGTGTGACTGTAAACTTCATCATCGAAACACCATCTAAGAAATGACCGCCATTGTGGAATTGTGAGATCTGAGATCTGGCACAATCTGTTTCAATTCTTAGTTGAGTGAGTCGTTCATGGACAGTGCTGTGAATAGACCAAGACTCATTGTCGATGACCTGCTCTTGCTTTTTCTTTTTAGATTTTTTTATAACGGGGATAAGAACCGCGGCCGCACCCATACCCACGGCAGCGATTATCATTCCTATTTC
>Ga0160423_10004380_pt1 | contig 11613 bp, 14 predicted proteins | sample CRUFie14St8metaG_FD_108191 | JGI IMG/M metagenome (GOLD analysis project Ga0160423, IMG submission 108191) | Marine microbial communities from the Costa Rica Dome - CRUD Field 142mm St8 metaG | ecosystem: Environmental > Aquatic > Marine > Oceanic > Photic zone | place: Costa Rica: the Eastern... | reverse complement strand
TTGATTTTAATAACCAGGGCCATAATCAGGTCCTTGATTTTGAGTTTCTTCCTTTTCACAAGACATGAAAGTTAAGAACACCATTGAAAATATTGTACAAAGTAATATTATCTTTTTCATTATCGTTTATTTTTATTTTTTTCTACTAATAAAAGGCCATTCCAAGCAATTAATGTTAACAGAAATAATACTGGCATTATAGCGTAATATGTATCTGAGATCCAATTTATTATACCAAATTCATGTAAGCCATGAATTAGTCCTATAAGAAGATTTAAGTACAAAATTATTGCAATTCTATTTATATATTTTTTCACTAATTCAATATATTAAGGAGCTCCTCCATTATGATACACTTTAGAATATTCAAAATAATCCAAAAACACATATTTCAGAAATTAAATAATTATTCAATTGTTATAGTACCCACCATACCCCCGTGTAATGAACATATGTAGTAAAAAGTTCCTGTCTCAGAAGCCTTCCATGTTACTTTTCCACTATCCGAACCATTATTACTTACACCATTTATCGTATCTGATGTTCCTGTTGTTGAATCTGTTTTTAGATAAAATGGATGTCCACTCGCGGAGACGTCAAAGTTAATAGTATCACCTACTTTGAAAGTCAAATCAGGATCGTCTCCAGATACATCTCCGCTTCTATCAGATCCAGTTAATGTATAATTTGCGCTGCTGGAAGCTGTAACATCAATATCAAATGAATTCTCATCAGATTGAGAATTGTCTGATGTTGAATAATCTGAATTTGAAGTATTTGATGAAGTTGTATCAATATCTTGGTCTTCGTTATAAGTTGAACACCCTATAAATAGTAATAGTAAAATGGATGGGCTTAATAGTTTTTTCATTTAATGTAGCTTAGTTTATATTTAAAAAAAGATTTTAGAGTTATTAGTATGCGAGCCATCACAAAAACCGTTAGGATTTTGAGTGTTTCCACAATCGAATAATGGTCTTTCTAATTTCATATGTTTTGTTTAATATTTCAAACAAATGTATAAACAATATTTGTACATACAAATGATTTACATGTTTTTTTATTCGCCGTTTAACGTGTCCTCTGTGTATGTACTCATCAGAAAGCTTGTTCGAACCAGAGTAAAAATATGGAACTAGATAGTAAACCCTAATTTATTTTAAAATTTAAAGCCCTCCCAAGTGGAGGGTTTTTTTTTAAGCCCATTCTCTATATTTTAGTAACATTATTAATCATAAATCAATCAAAATGAAAAAAATATTGCTCCTTATAACATTAGCTTTTATTTCTTGTAATACGACTCCTAAAAAGCAAAACGAAGAACTGCCTGGAAGGTTAGGTAATAAAGACTTAACAGTAAATGATGATAAAAGAATTAACCAAAAGCTTCTTCAAGCAATGATAAATATTGGTTTAGATGGAGTACCGCCTGCACCTCCTGTGAATTATAACTCAAGTAGAGAAGAGATTCAAGAATTTAATAACGGTCTAGAACCAGTTTATACAGATGTATTTTCAGCAATATTCTCTAATGTAGAATTTCCTGATGGTTTAAAGAATGAAACTAAAACTATTGTTGGAGATGACGGCAATGAAATCAAAATATATATATCTAAACCCTCAGACATAAGTAAAGAAATGCCAGCTATACTTCATCTTCATGGCGGGGGGATGGCAATAATGAAAGCAGAAGACCCAAATTATATTTATTGGAGACAGAAACTTGCTTCAACAGGTCTTATTGTAGTAGGCGTTGAATTTAGAAATACTGCTGGTGTTCTTGGAAACCATCCTTTTCCTGCAGGACTAAATGATTGTGTCTCGGCTTTAAAATGGGTCTATGAAAACAAAAAAGAATTAGGAATTTCAAAAATTATAGTTTCAGGTGAATCAGGCGGAGGGAACCTTTCAATTGCAATTGCTTTAAAAGCAAAACAAGACGGCATAGTAAATTACATTGATGGAATATATGCCCAATGTCCATATATATCAAACCTCTATGGAAAGGGTAACAAAGAATTAAAGTCGTTAACTGAAAATGACACATACTTTTTAAGAGGGGATATGCTTGGCTTAATGGCTTCACTTTATGACGGTATTGACAGTAAAGACCCTATTGCTTGGCCATACTATGCTGACAATAATATGCTGGAAGGGCTTCCTCCACATGCAATTACTGTAAATGAATTAGACCCACTTAGAGACGAAGGATTAGCTTATTCAGAGAAGTTAAAAAAGGCTGGAATTAGTGTCACTACTAAAATAATAAAAGGAACCGTCCATGCTGCTGAAAATATTTTTCCCAATGAAATACCTGAAATTCACAATCAAGCAATTGAGGATATTAAAACGTTCTCTTACAGCCTAAAGTAGATATGTGAAAATCCAATTTAATATTTCGTTAGTTTACCCTCCCAAGTGGAGGGTTTTTCTTTTCAACACATTCTCTATATCTTAGAGGTATTATTAATCATAAATCAATTAGAATGAAAAATTATACTTTTTTATTACTTACTTTTTTATTTACTAGCATAAACATATTAAATGCTCAATATTTTATGTATGGATACAATATCGTTCCAGAAGACGAAATTGAACATTATTTGCAAAATGAAAGGGAGTTATATAGTAAAGCAGCTGAAAAGGCTTTCAAAGAAGGCGTGATTAACGGCTGGGCAATTATGAGACGTGTACAAGGTGGAAAATCAGAACCAAATTTTTATTGGTACATAGGTTTAGATGACATAAAAAAACTAGATGCTCTTCCTAGTGATTTTGGGAAAATAATTAATGAAACGATAGAAAATTCAGGTGTACCTTCATTAATAAAAAGAGCTATAAAAAACCATAGTTCTTATGGAAGATTTGTTGCTTCGTTTTATAGACCAGAAGTCACTAGGGCAAAAGATTTTAAGGGTTTTAAATATTTAAAACATAATGTTGCTTCAACTCCAAATCCAAACTTATGGTGGGACACACAAATTAAACAATGGGGTCCTTTTATAAAGAAAAACATGAATAATGGTAAGGTTAATCAGGAGATTTGGGCTCCAGCAGTTAGAATAAATCCTACTGGTAATGGATATAATTGGAATGTAATAACAATTGACGGATACAATTCTCTTTCTGATCTTTTTCAAAATGGAGGGAAAGAATTCCCTTCAATGGACGGTGTTGATTTCAAGAGTATAAGCGAAACGATGCCCAATGGATGGTATAAGTCAGTTATTTGGGAAAGAGTTATGTGGTTAGATGACAATGGAAAGTTAAAGGAATAGTTATTTAGATCGATAATTTTAGTTACCCTCCCTAGTGGAGGGTTTTTTCTTTTACACCAATGGATATAATCCAAAATCAATCTTTCTGTCTGTAAATGAGGTACTTGCTAGAGATTTCTTGATGCTGTTTTAGGAGGTGTTTGTTTGGGGTTTGTGTGGATACGTGATGAAAAAATCTAAAACTTCTCAGGCATCTTTATACCAAAAACAGGGCATGGGTTTTAGAAAATGGTTTTTCTATTGGAACAGAGATAAGAGATTTAATATATAATCTATTCTCTATTTTTTTAGGTTTGTTACTAGACCAAAGGACATTATTACCATATTTAAGAATATTTTTATTTAATCAGGACAGGTACCCCAAATCGGTTTATTTGCATCAAATAAAGTTGATCCTTCAGCAAAATCTGAGGGCTCTTGAGGTATATTTTTTACACACCAGTCTGATAAATTCTGATTAAAGACTAAAGCATCCTTAAACATAAATGCCATTGCAATGACGTTTGAGGTGTCCCATTTAGATATATCACTGTTAAATTGGACTGATTCTCTAAACATTCCTGTCATAGAGTTTACTTTTGAGGTATCCCAATTATTTAATTCATTATTAAAAGATCTTGCACCATGAAACATTCCTGTTGTTTTCTCTAGGCTTGAAGTATCCCATGAGTTAATAGGTTGATTGAAATTAATAGCGTTATAAAACATATAAGACATATTAATTACATTTGAAGTATTCCAGGAACTAATGTTCTGATTGAATGACTCTGCTTCACTAAACATTTCAATCATATTTTCAACTTCTGATGTATCCCAAAATCTGATATTTTTATTGAATTTAGCTGCTTTTTTAAACATCGCATACATATTTTTTACTTTTCCAGTATCCCAATCACCTATATATTTGTTAAAAGTTGAAGCATTAAAAAACATTTTATCCATATTAATAACATTTGAAGTATCCCAAAAACTTATATCTGAATTAAAAGTTGAATTATTCTTAAACAATTCTCTCATATCAGTCACATGTGAAGTACATAAGTTAATGTTATTATTCAAAATTTCAACTCTTATTGTTTTATTATCAACAATAGTAAACTCAGTTTTATTTATTGTATCCTTAAAACCAACTTTACCGTTAGGACATTTACACGTTCCATTTTCAATATATATAATACCCTCTCTCTTTTCATTTACTATTATTGTTCTCGAAACTGATCTTGAATTACCTGAAGTATCAGTCACTTCATAAATAATTGTGTATGTTCCCAATATTGAAGTATTTAAATCTCCTGAAATATTAATAATTGAAGATATATCTCCGTCTTCAAAATCAGTTGCTATTGCACCTGGATCTTCGAATGAATCATCAATTTCAATATTTATCGTAGAAGAGCCTACTAAACTAATTGTTGGTGGTTCATTTTTTATTGGAATAAAAATTGCCTCAATACTAATATCTGATTCTATTTTAATATTGATAATTTGAGTAACTAACTCATTTGACCATTTTGAAAAAACATACCCTGTATTTGGAGTAGCTGTCAATGTGATGGTTTCTCCAGATGAAAATTTACCCCCTGTTGAATCTACATTCCCTCCTTCAGACTTTATAATTGTAAGTGTATATTCAATAGGATTTACTTCTATTATCTCAAGATCACGATTAAAGCAACTATTTAAGAGTGTAAAAATAAAAATGTAAGTAAGCCGTTTTGTGAACATTGTAAACTAAAAAATGTAATATAAATAATGTTCTATTCAAGTATTGTTTCCAAGTAATACTTTAGAAAAATAATTTACAAAATAAATAAAGTTTAAGTAATAGTTATTTTTTTGATGTATGTGTAAGTATTTGGAGATTGAAAAAAAAATTAAAAAGTGGGAATTTAGAAATGAAGTCACACAAACATGTTCAATTATCATAGCTTCATTCCCACTTTACCATCAAAAATGGATTTCAAGCATTGAAAATTACATATAAATTAATTTAAACAAGATTAAAGTATATAATTAAAACTTATTTAATTATTTAGAATTATTATTAATCATTATCCGTTAAGACTAATTAAAAATTTAGCTTGTAGTTACTTAAAATTAAATAGTTTATGAGGAAAAATCTAATTATCCCTTTACTTTCAATTTTAGTTGGATGTTCTTCTATGGAAATGAATTTTGATCATCAAAAAAATGATCCATTAATTGGCACTTGGAATGTTTTAAGGATTGAAGACAACAAAAATAAAGACAGAGTTGTATATAGTCCAGAAGGAACTTGGACAAGTTTAATTTCTGTTTTGAGCGATAGGGATGAAATTGGTTTTTGGTTAAATATTTCAGAAACTAAAAATTTTAATAATTTAGAACAAACCTACAGTATAACCTTTAAGGAACAAACGAATCAAATTAAAGGAATATTTGATAACAATTTCAATTCATTTGTATATAAAATTGACGGTGATGTTATTAAGTATTTAAGAAAAGATGACTAAACTATTAATTTTAGAATAGGCTTCAGGATTGAAACTAAAACATTTCTTTCTCTAGTAAATAATGCTTAAACCTGTCAGCAAGCCGCCATGTTTAATTGTATATCCTATTTCAGGGACTATCCCAAACTTTCCATAAACTTTTATAGGGTAATTTATTGAAAGACAATAATCTATCTCACTAAATTTAGCTTGCGGATTAGAAGTATTAAAAATACTTTCAGGATTTAAATAATTATATCCGTAAGCAATTTCTGTAGGGGTATAATTTTTATTTGTTAGTTGTCTTTTAGGACCAATTCTTAAACCTGCTCCAAATTTTATATTAAAATTATTAATTACATTATAACCAATTGTAAACCAATATGTCCTAGTTAGAGATGAATAACTATTATTATATCCTCTGGGTTTCCATACAGAACCATCACTATCAAACTTCTCTAGATATAAAAACTCGTCTGATAATTGAAAGCCTATTAGGAATCTATTATAATATATGTCTAATATGAAATGGTATGCACCATCATTATAAAGTCCGCTTACTTTGGGTCCTAAATAAGGCTTAGGGTATTTAGTTTGGCCCTGTAATATTAACCCTAAAGAAAAACCATTAAGACCAACTCCTGAACCAGCTCTGTCATTCCAATCTTGAGAAAATGATGAAAACGAAATTAAAATTAAAATAAATAACTCCTTTTTGATAATAATCTTAGAAATCACATTTTTGTATGTTTTTAAAACAAAATTAAAGATGTTTTTAATAAACTTCGTTTTATTTAATCCTAACTAAACATAAAATCAAGATTTGATTCTATTTTACAGGTGTTTAATCAACTAAACTTGTATTCCATATATCTTTCTTGCAAAGCCAATCCCCATTTTTTTGTTTTTCCCATATGACAATATACTTCCCATTGTCATTAACTTCTTCACCCTCAATAGTCATTTTAATATCATAAAGGCCTGTCTCATATGCATAAAGGCCTTCTTGGACGACTTCTGTTGTTTGTAAACCTAATGTACCATTCCCTATTTCCATTTCTGCTTTATACATTTCTTCTATTTTATCTCTGCCAACTACAAAGTCAGATTTTGGTGGTATTACAACAGCATCAAGAGTATGTAATGATGCTATCCCTTTAGCATCGCCTTTATTATAGTACTCTACCCATTTAGAGTTATTATCAATTATGATTGATTCTACATCTTCACTTTCAACACAACTAAAAATCAAAAGTGTAAATAATAAGAATAGCTTTTTCATTAATTTGATTTAATTATTTTTTGTAGAAATTAAGTTAGTTATTTACTCTAAAAACTTTTCTATATATATGAGTTTTGTTGTCAAAAGTCCAAACTTTCTTCCCTATATCAGAATCCCACATATCATCCCATAGGGCTTGATAATCCTCACTTACATCATGAGTCATTTCATAATGCTTATCGCTTGTGTAGGAGCTAATTTGAAAATATCTTAATGTTTTTTCTTTGTCATCATTTTTCACTCTATAAAGCTTATAAAAATCTTTACCATAACCAGCATTTTCGAGTGTTTTATTTACTTTAGAATTAAATTTTAAAAATTCTGTTTCCAAACTTTCTGGTATATCAAAAAAGTGAACACTTAGTCTTTCTTGATTTTGGCCTATTAGAAAAGATGACATTAATAGAAAAGTAAATATTGAAATTGTTTTTTTCATTTGTTTGACTGTTTATTACAATATAAAAATTTTACAGATTAGATCCTACACAAGCGATAAGGATTAGGAAATTTATCTGTGGGAGATTATCAACCAATCTATGATAGTGAACAAGTATGTAAATATGTAACAAAAGCATATAGGGAAAGATGTTGATTATGATATTGTATTTAAAAGCTGAAACTTCTCAAGCACCTCTATCCCAAATACAAGGGTATGGGTTTTAGAAAATTGTTTTTCTATTAAATCAAAGATGTGTGATTTGATATGTAACCCAATCTCTATATCTTAGAGGTATTATTAATCATAAATCAATTAAAATGAAAAAATTTCTAATACTACTGCTGTTTAATATTTCTATGCTTTCTGCTCAAGAAAATGAAATATTCTTGATGAGATTTCACGAGATGGAAATTTCAGGAAATCAGAATGAATTTATTTCAGCAAATAAAAACTATTTCAAACCACTAGCTGCGCAAGCCGTTAAAGACAAAAAATGGGCTGGTTGGCAAATGCTTCAGTCAGTTACAGAATCAAATAAATATATTTTCATCCATTATTTTAACAGTCCAAAACAATATGAGTCCTTTAAAGGAGCATTTAGTCCTGAAGTCGCCAAAAAACTGGGATTAGAACCTCCTAAGTGGGATTCGTTTGATTGGAAAACTACAGCTCCTCAGGAAATATATCAGGTAGTAATGGCTATGGGTGGAAATTCTAGATCAAACTATTGGATTAAAAATGATTTCAAATTTAATGATAGACAGAAATTTATTGATAATAATAAGTTGTGGGGTGAGCTTGTAGTTAAAAAAATGCAGAAAGAAATCAAAGGAATGAATTGGGGTTTTGGTATAAATCTCACCTATGATAATTTTGAAAATGGGGAAGCAGTTTCCTATAATGGAGTTTCATTTGATGGTGCTTCCACTATTACCGAATTACTCAATAATAGATCATATCAAGAAAATCAAGAGGTTAATGAATCATTTAACAAGATTTGGCAGAAATTTTTAAAAGAAATCCAAAAAAAGGAATTAACAAATTTCAGTACAGCTAAGAGATCTACAATGTGGAAACTTGTAGATTCAACTTGGTAATCATAATAAACTATATTTTAACCCTCCCAAGTGGAGGGTTTTATTTTTATATCATCGGCATATCCTCTTCATTAAGTTAAGGAAGTTATTTGTATTTTCATATTGTCTAGAAACTACATAATAATGAAAAAACTAATATTAATTTATTTACTATTTACAGTGTCTATAGTTGCTCAAGAAAAAATACATCTTGAATATGAAGAATGGGATTTAAAATCATTTAAAGAAAATAGGGTTCTTGTTTCTGAGCAAGAAGGTATTTGGCTGGATAATATTTCCAAACCAGAAATGGATATATTTAGAGCAAAAGGAAATTCGATCACAGATAAGGCGATGATAATTTGTCCGGGAGGAGGACTTTTTTTTAGTGCATATGAAAAGGAGGGTGTTAAACTTGCAAAAAAACTATCTTTAAATGGAATCACCTCAATAGTTCTGAAATATAGAACCTATCCTCGGAGGGGTTCTGTAATTGACTGGGCTGAAACGTTGTGGGACAAACCTCAAATGGCAATTGATAGTGCTAAAATCATTTTACCTTATTCTTCAAAAGATGCCATGACAGCAATAGAAGTTATTAGAACAAACGCAGCAAAATATAACATTAATCCAAACAAGATTGGTTTGATGGGATTTTCCGCAGGAGGTGCAGTAACTATGGAGACAGTTTATAATTCAACCCATAAAAATCAACCAAATTTCATAGCTCCTATTTACCCTTGGATGGATATCGTTGAAAAACAAGAAGTTCCTAACAGCAAACCTCCAGCGTTTATTACTTGTGCGAATAATGACGAATACAAAGAAATACCTGTATCAAGTGTTCAAATTTATCAAGATTGGATTGAAGCAGACGCAAAAGTAGAACTTCATATGTTTAGTGAAGGAGGTCACGGGTTTGGTATGAATAGATTAAATTCGCCAGTAGACAGATGGTCTCAATTGTTGATTGATTGGATTTTATCTCTTTAAATCATATTTTCTTAATTATCGAAATATCCCCATAATTAAGTTCAGGAATAATTTGTGTAATATTGGATTTAAATATAAATCAATTAAAAAGTGAGTCGAACTTAGTCTTGAAAGTAGTTCTAGTATTTCAAAATTACAAACCATAAAAATTGATGATAGATATTTATAATGATGATAGCTACATAGAAAAAAACCCAACCCTTCATACTGAAGATTCAGAATTTAAATTTCAAAACATAAAGAGGTTTTTAAGTTCTGTTCAAGTAAAAAATAATAGGATAAAAATTCTAGATATTGGTGGAGGTGCAGGTATGATTGGGAAATTAGTTCTAGATTATTTTCTTGAAAATGGAATTGTTGTTACGTTTCATTCTTTGGATTTATCAACACGAATGCTCAAAATACAATTAAAAAATAACCCTCTAATTAATAAAATAATTAATTGCTCTATTGATGAATGTCCTGAATCAAATTATGATTTAGTTTTAATGATTGATGTTATAGAACATATTGAAGGTAAAGAGTATACAGCTAAAATTCTAAATAAACTTGGGAAAAATATTATTTACAACATCCCGATAGAAATTAATTTTTTTGATATTTTAAAATATTTAAAGTCAAATTTTAGGTACTATAAAAGACAAAAAGTAAGATGGGGGCATATCCATTTTTTTTCTTTTACTTCTTCTCAATCATTTTTAAGAAGACATCATAAAATCATTGATTCATATTTTCAGCCATATTGCTTTCACTATAAATATTCTGATTATGAAAGCTATTTAAAATTAAGACACGATTTTTTTTGGAATATAGAATTAAATATATCCTGCTGGATATTTAATAATTTCCCAAAGACTTCAAAATACCTAATTCAGGGATCTAATTATTCTCTTGTTAAAACAAAAAATAACTTTTCGTAGCACTTATTGTTGGTAAATCCTAATTAATATGCAAAAGAAGTTATTTGTATATTGTAGTATCAATCATAAATCAATTAAAATGAAAAAATTATTAATAGCAACGGCGTTTTTGATTACGGTTTCTTTGTCTGCACAGGATATAATTTACGTAATCAGTCAATATCAAGTTCCTCGAAAGGATATGAGTTCATTTTTAGAACTTTATGACAATTACTATGGTGATATAGAATTTAAGTCGGGAGGAGTAGTAATCGATTGGATTAGAATTGGAAATGGTGACTTCAATGTACGAGTTGGACGTTATGGTGATATGAACAATTGGGGGATAAAAACAGAGATGTCGAAATTTGAAGGTCCAAATTTTTGGACTAGAACAAGCCAACATATTACAAAATATGGGCCAAGATATGCGGGGGCTTCTGCCTACAGACAAGGCGATGGAAGTAAGCATAACACAAGACAAAAATGGAATTTAAAAGTTGAAAATCCACAACAATTTGTAAAAGCATTTAAAACTTTTTTAAATGATAATAAAAAGGTTTTTGGGGATAGATGGATTAGTCTTTCTGCATATACAGTAGGGAATCCTGGAGGTGCAACTCACTCAGTTTCTATGTCTGGTGAAAGTTGGATGGAATTAGAAAAAGTAAGAGCTCAGGTATTTGCTAATGGAACAGCTGAGAAATTTTTGAATTCTAGAGGAAAAGTAGAAGATGTAAATAACACCCTTCACAGAAGAATGAGGCACTATAATAATGAGAGAAATAAAGCTAAAACATATGATGATATGTGGTAATATTTTAAAAATTATAGATTATAAACCCTCCCATATGGAGGGTTTTTTAAATCATCGCCATATCTTATTCATTAAGAAGAAGGAATGAAGTATATAAGTTGATTGGGGTAAATGGAAATATTAAGTTTCTTGATGATATAATAAATGAAATCAAAGCGAATGGATTATTCTAAATCATCTTCTTGTTCCTTTGGGAAAATATTTTTCAATAATATAAGAAGGCTGCCAAGGGTCTAATTTTTGAACAAGTTTTTTGTAATCGTATACTTTTTCCTCAAAATATTTAGGGTTCATATTAATAGTATCTTCTGTTGCCAAACGATGTTCATTTAAACAAGACATCAACTCATTTACTTTT
>Ga0160423_10004379_pt1 | contig 11613 bp, 5 predicted proteins | sample CRUFie14St8metaG_FD_108191 | JGI IMG/M metagenome (GOLD analysis project Ga0160423, IMG submission 108191) | Marine microbial communities from the Costa Rica Dome - CRUD Field 142mm St8 metaG | ecosystem: Environmental > Aquatic > Marine > Oceanic > Photic zone | place: Costa Rica: the Eastern... | reverse complement strand
TGTGATGGAACACCCCTTTTTTGGCGTCACGGACGCGCAGGGGCGTTTCTCCATCAAAAACCTCCCCCCCGGCGAGTACGTGCTGGCCACCTGGCACGAGTCGTTCGGGGAAAACAAACAGACAATCCAAGTTGAGAACAACGTATTGAAGAACGTAAACTTCACGTACAAACCCAAAAAAGGTTTAAACTTCGAATAAAAAGAAAGAGATAAGCAAGACCAAGGGAGCTTCTAGTTTTGTTGGGCTCAAATTGAGGGAGCTTAACCGCGTACTTAAAGACGATCCTATCGTTGTGGTTAGTAGAAAGTATGCTGAGCAACTTGAAATCGATTCCAATCCCATGTAATGTGAGAGTAAGAATTTTAAGACGAACTCAAAACAATTCGATGTAGAACAGAATTGAATACACGAATAAAAATTTTATACCTTACTCTGCTTGCGGCATTTCAAATTTCCCTTGGAGCCTCACCCAAAAAGATAGGGTTCCCGTCATTCCTTAGCCCTCACACCCGACCGATCCTCGCGCATGAGGGCCATGTGTTTGTGGCAAATACTCCTTCAGATTCGGTTGATGTGATCGACGCGAAAACGCGCAAAGTAATCCGCCGCATTCCAGTAGGGATCGATCCAGTGAGCCTCGCCCTGCGCCCAGACGGCCGGGAGTTGTGGGTGGCCAATCACGTGTCCGACTCGGTCAGCGTTATCGACACTAATCCCGAGAGCCGCACCTACCTGCGCGTCGTCGATACGGTTCAGGATTTTGACCTGCGAGCCAAAGCCACCCGCTTTGATGAACCGGTCGGCATTGCCTTTGCTAATAACGAGAAAGCATACGTTGCTCTGTCTTCAGAAAACAAGATTGCCATCATTAATGTCCGCTCACGTAAGGTGAGACGGCATCTAAGTATTACTGCTCAAGACCCCAGAGCCATTGTGGTGCGTAATGGAAATCTTTACGTCATCCCTTTTGAATCTAATAACAAAACGCAGCTTTCGGGCGGGTACAAGATTGACGACAAGTTGGTCACCTTCAATGCCCATGAGCATTCCATTGCCAATAATAACGTCCTCTCTCTGGGCCACAAAACTGATATCGTAAAACACCCACGCGTGCCGGATCGAGACCTGTATGTGTTCAACACCAAGACCGACCAGCTTATTAAAACAGTCAGCACACTCGGCACCCTACTTTACGGTTTGACAGTCGATTCGGAAGGCACAGTCTTTATAGCCCAAACTGATGCGCGTAACGAGGTCAATGGTCGTTCAGGAACCAAGAAGCATGGGCTCAAGGAATTGGAAAACCGAGCCTTCCTCAACCAGATTACCCGCGTTTCCTTTAAAGGAAATGACGCCCAGAAGCCGGAGTTCATCAACCTTGAGCCGCTTCCGCCCAAGCAGCCCAAGCGTGAGGATGCGCTGGCTACACCATTCGCCGTTCAGGTGAGCGACGATGACCAAACGCTTTATGTTACAGCCGCCGGCTCGGATAAACTTTTCACTCTCGACGCTGCTACCGGAAAAATTCTTGGCCGCACCTCTGTCGGTGCCGTACCGCGTGGCATTGCCTTAGATGAAGATCACGCTTGGGTTCTCAACGCTGTGGCTAACACGGTGTCCGTCGTCAATATCACTGACCGCACCGCGCCCAAGACCGAGGCGTCCATCACGCTGCATGATCCCACGCATCCGGATTTCAAACGGGGCCGCATTGCCTTCAATACCGCCAAGGCCTCCACCACCGCCACTTTTTCCTGTGCCAGTTGCCATCCCGATGGCCACACCGATCAACTGCTTTGGGTGCTCGACACCCCGATCGTCACACGCGGCAACCAGATCATGCCTCGTTCAACCATGCCCATACGGGGCCTGCGCGATACCGCGCCCTTTCACTGGGACGGAATTCCTGGCGACCCATACGGCGGCATCAACAGCGCCAGCATCCGCCGCCACGTGAAGCCCAACAGCAGCGTTGACAAGCCCGAGTCCCAAACCCGCCACCTCATCGATGGAGGCCTCGCCAGTACCATGGCACGGGTGGGTGATGAAACAAAGAATGACGAAGGCAAAGCCGGCCTACTCTCCAAGTCCGAGCGTGATGACATGGCGAAGTTCTTACTCAACGTAACCTACCCGCCCGCACAGCGCCGCGCATTTGATAACGAGTTATCCGAACGTGCACAGGAAGGCTTCGAATTGTTTCATATCACTGGTGATGTCGGGGGAACACCTGGCGGAAACCTATGTGGTAATTGTCACAGAATGCCCTTCTGGGTGAGCACCAATACACCGGGAACCGGCATGGACGCACCCACTTGGCGTGGTGCCTACGACCGTTTCCTTATTCTCCCCCAAGGAAGGTTAAACATTATCGATTTTCCCTTCTATCGGAGAGTGGCCGAACAAGGAATTCCCGAGCGAAGTGTTTGGCAGTTCTCATGGGGTGGACGACGGGCCTTCGATCCCGTCTGGGAGATGGTACTGGAAGGGAGCACCGGTCATTCCGGTTCCTTTGCCCGCCAAGTGACTCTCAATGAATCGACGGTGGATGAGCCCCTGACCAATGACTTGCTCGACGCCCTGGAAACATCCTGCTCGGAGGGTGGCGTTGTGCTGCAAGTTGAAGGTGTTTTCCTTGAGAACGATCAGGTAATTCCTGTTATGTTTCAGTTTGCTGATGGTTATAAGTCGGTTGAAGGAGAGCAATACTACTCACGAGCCAAGTTGTTGGAGATGGCTGCGGAAGGCAATTTCATAGGCACTTTTACAGGACGTCATGGAGAAAACGCTGACTATGATCACCCGCAACCTGCACTCTGGACCCTTGGCCCAATCCATTCTCAGCGTGGGAAACAAAAATTTCCAGAGCTCACCGGTGACAACAAAACCATGACTATCAGCGGACGACACGTCCGCGAAGGCGCACAAATTTTAGTCGATGGCCATAAGGTCGAGGGATCCATCAAAATAAGCGATAAAGACCGTCTGGAAATAACCCTTAAGCAATTACCCCAAATTGGCATGCATTTTCTGCAGGTCCAAAATCAGGGTGGCTTGTTCAGCAACGACTTCATTTTTCATGTCTCGGATAAGAAGGTAGACCCACAGCAGTTGCGGGGAGAGATTGAGGTAGCTATTTACACGGGGAACCTTTCCGAACTCAAGCGCTTGGTGGAATCAGGCGCCGACGTCAATACGCTGACCAAGGACGCCGACCTTCCCCTGAGCTCGGCCGCCTTTCACGGCCGGCTCGAGCACGTTCGGTTTCTTCTCCAAAAGGGAGCCGTCGCGACGGGAAGGAACCGCGATGGCGGCACCCCTTTGCACGTCGCGGCCTTAATGGGAAGATTCGAAATCGCCAAACTCCTTCTGTCCAAGGGGGCAAAGGCTAGCGTTCGAAACAAAAAAGGGGAGTCCTCCATCGATACAGTTTCTGGTGAATGGAACGATGGGATGGCCGGCTTTTACCGCTTTCTCAACGGCCTTACTTCGAACAAGATCGATCTACAGGAAATTCGCAAGGCACGCCCGCGCATGCTCAAGCTCCTGAAGGACGGCCCCTAGGCCAAGCTCCCTCTATGAACGAATCCGGGCGCAAGCCAAAAAAGATGCAACCTTACCCTACTTCAGCGTGTTTGTAAGAACATGAGAATCAATCCATTGAAATTACCCATTATCCAAAACTTGATCGCAGTGGCGCTGGCAGTCGTTTCGGGCCTTCCGGTTTTAGGGCAATCCCTTCATCCGTCGGTTGCCGTGGGGCACCGATCGGCTTACTTCAAGGACGGGGAAATCCACGTCAACGTGCTCGGAACCCCCGAAAGCAAACCGCTTACAACCGGTCATTGGGACTTTAAGCCATCCTGGTCCAAGACGAATGACAAACTGGTCTTCTTTCGGCGTGTCAAAAACCATCCTCAAGTCGGGATGTGGAAGACAGCGATCTGTATCATCAACGCCGATGGAACAGGGTTTCATCAGATTACGGATGCCAAGCACACCAACTTTAACCAGACTTGGACTAGGGACGGCACGAATACGCCTATCTGGAATCGAAAGAATCCGACTGGCGGCGGCTACCACGTCATGGCGGGGAAGATCGGCGGAAAGCCCGGCCACGAGATCGCTCTTACCAACCAGAAATACCACACGTGGGCATACACCTGTATGACCGACGGGAGGATTCTGGTTAATCATTCCCACCCTAAGCAAGGCCGGGGTTATTACCTGATGACCCCCAAGCCTCATGGCAAATCGGTCTTTGAGAAAATCGACTGTGACCTTACCAAACGGGGGTACTTGGACCGACTTAGCTTATCCGTTGACGAAACCAAAATCTGTTTTGAATTTCAAAAAGGATTCAAGCGACAGGTTCCCGGCCGAACATTGTACATGGCCGACTTTGACGCCAAGAAGCGCACCATCAAAAACGCCAAACCATTTGCAAACAAAGAGGGCAAGCCCGTCTGGTTCGCCTATCCGCGCTGGACTCGCGATCAATCCAGCATCATCTATCACGCCGGCCGGTCGCTCTATCTCTATGTACTGCAAAACGGGAATACACGTAAGGTGTCCACCGATGATAAAGCCGATTACCGATACCCTCACGGTGAGGCCACTCCCAAATAAATCGCGGTGATGAATGCTCGCTCCATTATCTGTTGGGCCTGCTTTTTAGTACTTCTGCAATTTACGCATGGCTTGTTCGCCAAAGAGCGCCCCAATGTACTATTCATTGCCGTGGACGACCTCAATGACTGGGTCGGTTGTCTCGGCGGCCATCCGCAGGCCAAGACACCAAACATCGATGCCCTCGCCAAACGTGGCGTGCTTTTTGAACAGGCCCATTGCGCTGCGCCGCTCTGCAGCCCTTCCCGTACCTCAATCATGATGGGACTTCGCCCGTCGACGACCGGTATTTACGGCAACTTGAATTGGTTTCGGGATATGCCACAGTACGAGGATTGGGTGACCCTACCCCAGTATTTTCGGAAACACGGATACCTCGCTTGGGGCGGCGGCAAACTCTATCACCAAGCTCATGGCAAGTTCTCTGATGCCGGTGCGTGGGATCACGTTTATTCCACTCGCACAGGCGCTGTTCCTCCTCCCAAGAGCGAGCGCTACAAGCATGGATTGCGGCCTAAGTTTGAATCCAACCCCATCCTCGCCCGCCTAATCGACTGGGGGCCGACCAACCATCCCATCGAAGCCAATCCCGATTGGAAAACCGCTGAGGGGGCAGCCAAATTCCTCAAACAAGATCACGACAAACCCTTTTTCCTCGGTTGTGGAATTTACCTGCCACACCTTCCCTGGTATGCCCCGCAGAAGTTCTTCGATTTGCATCCACTCGAGGATATTGAGCTTCCACCGTTCAAAGCAGATGACTTTGAGGACATCCCGACCAGCGGCAAACGCATGGGCGAACGGCATATCAAACACCTCCGTGAGAGCGGCAAATGGAAGGAAGCGGTGCAAGCTTGCTTGGCCGCTGATTCCTTCGCCGATGCCTGTGTGGGCCATGTGCTCGATGCCTTGGCAAAGAGTCCACACAAGGACAACACCATCGTCGTTCTCTGGGGAGATCACGGTTATGACGTGGGCGAAAAGAAATTTGCCAAGTCGGCCCTTTGGGAACAGATCACGCGCACCCCGCTCATCATCCACCTGCCCGAAAAGCTAGGAGGAAATTCGCAGTCGAAAACCTGCACACGCCCGGTCAGTTTGCTGGACCTTTATCCAACGCTTCTCGATCTTTGCGGACTGCCGAAAAACCCAAAAAACGAAGGACGGAGTATCGCGCCCTTGGTACGTAATCCAAAGGCGAAGTGGCCTTACCCTGCGGTGATCACCCATTCACCCCACTGGCACGGAACCAATCATGCCATTCGTTCGGAGCGTTTTCATTACATACACTATGGTAAAGGCGGCGAAGAACTCTATGAGGTGGCCAAGGACCGCCACCAGTGGCACAATCTGGCCAACGACCCCGCCCACGCCACCACCAAGGCCAAATTAAAACAATGGCTCCCAAAAAAGAACGCCCCCCACTTTCGCGCGAACAAGCAATAAAGCGAATCGCTTTCCTGTTACTCGCGTGGAGTTTGACGTGGGGAAATCTCCAAGCCCAGAATTCAAAACCCAACCTTATCCTGATCATGGCCGATGATCTCGGTTATCAGGATCTTTCCTGCTACGGGAGTACAAAGCACAAAACCCCGGTGCTCGATAAATTAGCGAAAGAGGGAATCCGGCTGACCAGTTTTTATGCAGGCGCCACGGTCTGCACCCCCTCAAGGATGGCACTGCTAACTGGGGCCTATCCCCCACGAGCCGGTTGGCGCGGAGGCGTGGTCGGCTATGGCATCAAGCCACTAAACGGTTTGGCTCCCGAGGCCCTCACGATGGGGGAGATTTTCAAAGGATCAGGATATGAGACAGCCCTGATCGGCAAATGGCACCTGGGCGATTCGCCTGAGCTACAGCCCATGAACCAAGGCTTCGACACGACCTACTACATCAATAAAAGTAACAACCAGACCAAGAAACTTTGGCGGGGAGACAAACTGGAGTCCGATCCTTTTAACAACAGCCGATTAACCGATCAGTTTACCCGCGAAGCCATCAGCTTCATCAATGCTAACCGGGAAAACCCCTTCTTCCTTTACCTCCCCTTCACCGCCCCGCATTTCCCTGCGCAGGCGCATCCAGACTGGAAGGGCAAATCAGCCAATGGCGCCTACGGGGATGTAGTTGAGGAACTGGATGCTCGGATAGGAGAAATCCTAGGAACCCTGAAAAACAACCAGCTCGAAAAGAAAACCATCGTGGTTTTTATTTCAGACAACGGCCCTGAACCCGGCCAGAAAAAATGGGCCCATGCCGGGCCCTACCGCGGACTCAAATGGAGTTCACTGGAGGGCGGCACCCGCGTCCCCTGCATCATCCGCTGGCCCGGGATGATTCCTACCGGAAAGGAAAGTGACAAACTCACCACTGCCATCGATCTACTCCCCACACTGAGTCATGCCTGCGGCATCGAGCTAAAAAATATATCGAAAGGCATCCCCAAGCTGGATGGACTCAACGTATGGGGAACGCTCAGCGGCAAATCAACCCAACACCCGCGAACCAATATGCTGTACTGGCAGGGTTGGGCGGTGCCTCAGGCAATCCGGGTCAGGGACTGGAAGCTCTATTTTGATCAGGTTAAGGAAATACAGGATTCAAACAAGGGGCCCGTCCTTATTGATTTATCGAAAGACCCTGCCGAACAAAAAAACCTGAGCGCCCAACATCCAGACAAAGTGAAGGAAATGAAGATCTTAGCAGGGAATCTACTTAAGGAAATAAAGGGAAACACCATACCCCTCGGCGGCCCCCCGATTCAACAAAAGGGGGGCAAAGAAAGCCGATGGTTGAAGTGAAACCTTCTTTAGCTAGGTAACGTTCCGAATATAACCCAAAACCCAAGTTACATTTTGGAGCAACAGGCTATATATACGTGGTGAACCGTTAACCATGAAACCCATCCTCACATTTTTGTGCTTCCTGCTGCTGGTTTGTACCGGTTTTGCCGAGGACAAACGCCCAAACGTCGTCACTCTACTCGTCGACGACCTGGGGTACCGTGACCTCGGCTGTTACGGGGGCCCAGTCAAGACCCCGGTCCTCGACAAGTTGGCCGCCGGTGGGGTGCGCTTCACTGATTTCCATTCCGGAGCGCCGGTCTGTTCTCCTTCGCGCGCCACCTTCCTCACCGGCCGCAACCACATCCGCGCCGGAATCTATTCCGTCCTCAGTGAACAGCGTCACCGAATGCATCTCTTAAAGAGCGAAACGACTATCGCCGAAGTCCTGAAAGACGAAGGCTACGGCACCGCTCACTTTGGCAAGTGGCATCTCGGTATGCCGGTAAACAATCGCGACAACCCCACCCCTGCCGAACATGGCTTCGACTACTGGTTCGGTCTGGTTAACGGGGCTCACCCCAGCCACAAAGATCCCACCAACTTTCTGCGCAACGGCAAACCCGTCGGGCCCATGAAAGGCTACTCCTGCCAAATCGTCGTTGACGAAGCCATAACCTGGCTCGACGAGAAACGCGACGCCAACGCTCCCTTCTTTCTCAACCTCTGGTTCAATGAACCCCACGCCGTCATTGCGGCCCCCGACGAGATCGTCTCCCGCTATGGCGCGCTCAACGATCAGGCCGCCATCTACAACGGCACCATCGACAACACTGACCGTTCCATCGGGCGACTCGTCGCCAAGCTCGAGCAACTCGGCGAGCTTGACAACACCATCATTCACTACTCCTCCGACAACGGCAGCTACCGACAGGAGCGGAGCGGAGAACTGCACGGCAAAAAGGGATCGCATCATGAAGGGGGCCACCGCGTACCGGGCATCTTCTACTGGAAAGGAAAAATCCCCGACGGCCGCATTGAGATAGAACCTGCCGGAGCCGTGGACCTGCTTCCGACCCTCTGCGGGCTTCTTGACATCGACAAACCCAAGGACGTCTTCCTGGACGGCTCTGACCTCACGCCTTTGCTCACCCGCACGGGCAGTTTTGAACGTCACCAACCCCTTTTCTGGATGAACGGCTCCACCATGGCTCTTCGAATGGGTGACCATACCCTATTGGCACCAAGCACAACCCGACTCCCGTTTGACAATGCGAAGGCGAACCGCTTGCTGCAGCAGACAAAATTGGCCCTGGGTGACGATCTTGAAAAAGAGCTGGGCGGATTGGATCTGCGCTCACGCATGTTCAACGGCAGATTCGCCAATCGCGAAGCCAACCGACTGCGCGATGAATTCCGGGCCATGTTCTATTTTAGTGAAGCCTTGATACCACTCATGAAAAAGGGAGGCGTCGATCGGGTTCAACTCTTTGACCTCTCGAAGGATATCGGCCAGCAAAACGACATTTCGAAAGAGCGTCCCGAACTCGTCGCCCGACTAAAAAAGCAGGCCAACCTCATCTACAAAAGTGTCATGGCCGATGGACCGGAATATGTTACCCCAGAAGAACAGACCGCCGCGAAGAAGCCCCGAGGAAATGAACCGCAACGACCTGACACCGGAGCACCTGACGTCGATACCGCGAAGCTACTCGCCCGCATCGACAAGAATGACCTTCCCAAGGGCTATCAGGGAAGTCGCCACCAGCCTTACGTCGACAAGGTCATGGCCGGTCTCAACCCCGAACAGCGTGCTCGGGTCGGCCAACTCTGGAAAGAAAAGCGCCGCCTCGATTCCGACATGCCCAACCCGGGAGCCTCTTTCGTCAGAGTTCTCACCCACGTCGCAGGAGAGGCAGGAAAAAGTAAACAGCCCAACGTCATCGTGCTGCTGGCCGATGATCTCGGTTCGAAGGATCTCGGCTGTTATGGCGGACCAGTGAAGACGCCGGTACTCGACGGATTGGCGGCGAAGGGAGTTCGGTTCACCGACTTTCACGCTGGCGCAGCGATTTGCTCGCCGTCTCGGGCGACCTTGCTGACGGGAAGGCAGCATCTCCGCACCGGAATTTACGGTGTCCTGCAGGATCACATGCACGACATGCACTTGCTCGAGCGTGAAGTGACAATCGCCGAGGTGCTACAACAGGACGGATACGGAACGGCTCATTTTGGCAAGTGGCACATCGGCATGAGTTCCGGCAAACGGGAAAAACCTTCACTCCAGGATCATGGTTTTGACTACTGGTTTGGCTTGTCCAATGGCGCAAATCCCAGTCACAGGAATCCCACGAACTTTATGCGAAACGGCAAACCAGTGGGGCCGATGAAAGGTTATTCCTGCCAGATCGTCGTCAGTGATGCGATCAACTGGTTGGAAACCAAGGCAAATCCCGATCAGCCTTTCTTTATGAACATCTGGTTCAACGAGCCTCATCACAAACTCGCGGCGCCTGACGAAATCACCTCGATCTACGGCGACCTCAAAGATGAGGGCGCTCTCTATTCGGCTACGGTTGACAACACCGATCGCGCCATTGGTCGCCTCATTGCCAAGCTCAAGGAAACAGGCAAGTTGAACAACACGTTGATCATCTACTCCTCCGACCACGGGAGCTACCGGACCGATCGCAATGGCGGACTGAAGGGCAACAAGGGCTCAAATTTCCAAGGCGGTTTGCGTTCGCCCGGCATTTTCTTCTGGCCCGATGGCGTTCGCGGTGGCCGGATTGAGAGCACGCCATCGGGCGCGGTTGATCTGCTGCCGACCATCTGTGGCTTGACCGGCATTGATAAACCAAAAGGTGTGCATCTTGATGGCGCGGATCTGTCACCTTTGCTAATTGAGAAAGGGACGTTTAAACGCTCTCAACCCATGTTGTGGCTTGCCCCCTCCTCGGGCCATCTAGCCACTTTGCGGGAAGGCAATTACACGTTGATGGGTTACCGTGATTACAAATTGCCTGAGAATCAGGCCAGGAAAAACGAATTGATACAAGAGATGGCCAGGATGGCGGGCATCGATCCGTCGACGCCCAACCTAGGCTCCCGCGTCAGCAACACAACCTTCTCCAGCCCGGAATACAATCGACTGAAGAATGAGTTTGTTCGTTTAAGAACCTTCCAGGAAGCGTGGATCCCGATTATTAAAAAAGGGGGGTTTAGAGGGTTCGCGCTGTACGACTTAAAAGCTGATCCGTCGCAAAAGAAGGATATTTCAATGCAGAGCCCGGAAGTGACAGAGCGTCTGAAGAAAAAACTACTGACACTCTACAAGGACGTCATGGCTGACGCGCCGGACTGGCAATCTAAGGAAAACCCATGAACCGGTCATTCCTCATCGGCGGCTTTTTCTTGAGTATGGCGGCGCACGGACAAGCCTTCAAGGCGACCGTCGCGCCGCTCGTTGAGGCCTCGTGCATCGATTGCCATGACGCGGACACGGACACGCAGTTGAATTTTGAAAAGATTGGGCATGACCTATCTGATGCCGCCACCTTTCGCAAATGGGTGAAGATCTTCGACCGGGTAGATAAAGGGGAGATGCCACCCAAGAAGAAAAAGCGTCCGGATCCGGTATTGAAGAATAAGGCTCTCAAAGCTTTGGAAGAAGACCTGAGGGCAGCCAATCTCAAGGAACAGGAATCGCAGGGACGTGTGGCTGCTCGTCGACTGACTCGACTGGAGTTTGAATACACCCTGCAAGATATACTTGGTATAGGTGGAAACCTAAAAAGGCATTTACCACCTGAGAATGCCTCGGCTAAGTTCGCCAACGTAGCTGAGAAACAGGGCATCTCGCCTGTGCATATTCGCAGCTATCTGAAGGCCGTAGACGCTGCGCTGGATGAGACCATCATGCTCGGGCCAAAGCCTCGAGAGGCAGCGCGAGTAATGGATTACCGCAACAACAGGTACAGTAGTATGTGGTTCGACCGCCCGATGCGGAACGGTGGACAGACTGTGCTGCGCACGGAGGACGCCTACGTGATGTTCAGCTACCGTAGTGAACCCCACGTCGCCCAATCCAACAATATGGGATATCACTTTCCTTACCCAGGGCTCTACCGAATCACTGCCGAAGGCGCCGGCTATCAAGCCAAGACCCACATCGGCTTCGGCTTATACAAGGCCAGTGAC
>Ga0160423_10004378_pt1 | contig 11613 bp, 12 predicted proteins | sample CRUFie14St8metaG_FD_108191 | JGI IMG/M metagenome (GOLD analysis project Ga0160423, IMG submission 108191) | Marine microbial communities from the Costa Rica Dome - CRUD Field 142mm St8 metaG | ecosystem: Environmental > Aquatic > Marine > Oceanic > Photic zone | place: Costa Rica: the Eastern... | reverse complement strand
TTTGACAGACCCAATTCGTTCATGAGAGTTGTTGCGTATCGTTTTAAAGTTTCAGGATCTCGAGTAAGGAGTGATGCACATGTAGCAATCTTTTCCTTTGACAGACCCAATTCGTTCATGAGAATTGTTGCGTTTTGTTTTAAAGTTTCAGGATCTCGAGTAAGGAGTGATGCACATTGTTTAATCTTTTCCTTTGACAGTCCCAATTCGTTCATGAGAATTGTTGCGTTTTGTTTTAAAGTTTCAGGATTACAACCAAGAAGTGATGCACATTGTTTAATCTTTTCCTTTGACAGACCCAATTCGTTCATGAGAATTGTTGCGTTTTGTTTTAAAGTTTCAGGATTAGAACCAAGAAGTGCAGCACATGTAGCAATCTTTTCCTTTGACAGACCCAAATCGTTCATGAGAATTGTTGCGTTTCGTTTTAAAGTTTCAGGATTACAACCAAGAAGTGATGCACATGTAGCAATCTTTTCCTTTGACAGTCCCAATTCGTTCATGAGAATCGTTGCGTATCGTTTTAAAGTTTCAGGATCTCTACCAAGGAGTGATGCATATGTAGCAATCTTTTCCTTTGACAGACCCAATTCGTCCCTTAAAATAGAAATCGTTGCTTCAAGTGTAGACATTGGCATACCAACTAAAATTGCCGGATTAATGTCAAGATTATGTTTCTCCACAAATTCTTTCCGTTCATTGACTTTTGTTTCATAACTGGGATGAATGATTTTAAACATTTCTTGAGCGAATAGAACCAATTCTTTCTGTTTGCTCGTGTCAGGAAGTCGAAATTTGAGATCAGGAATATGCTTTTGTAAATGGTCGATAAAAGCTAAAAGTGTTTCATAATGATTGCTTTTTCCAGGTGGTAATATGAGTTGTTCCAAACGTTGGTGTTTCATTTCTAATTTTGATGCACCAATTCGACCACGTACTACAATTGTATCTGGATATTGTAACAATTTTTCTGTTTTTTCTGAATCGTTTCTCTCAACAGGATGCCAATACACAGGATCATGTTCGTAAATGATTATTAGATTGTTCAATGAGTACGCGATATCACTATTACAATATGTATCTCCGCGAATCAGATCTTCAAAAAAATGCTTTTGATTGTCACGCCCAAGTGAATATGAAATGAATGCAGATTGTGTAATTTCATCTAAAGAACGTTTGCTTGATGGAAGCATTTTAATTTTTTTAGTGAATTCAAAAATTTGATTCGGTCTACTTTTTTCCTGTTAAGCTACATATGAAATTTTTGTTTGCTTTGAAATCTGTTTTTGAAAATGTAAGAGTGACTGTTTTGTCAACTATATCAATTCGGGTACTGTTTTTCATAACATGAGTTGGTGTCTGCTTCAGCACACATATTTTTGATTTTTTATAAAGATGCGGAAGTTCGATTGTACATAATGTTTTTGTCTTATCAATTATTTCAGGTACAACAACAATGACATACTTAAAACGGTTGTCTTCCGCCCATAATTTTGAAATATGATCCCAAATTTGTTTTCTAATGTATTCACTTAATCTGGTGACTTTTTCTTGTTCTAATTGATTGTCGCGCTCCATGACCTTCTCTTTGATTATTTTAAGCTCATCGTCCCATAACCCGTATTCTTTAGTGAATGCAGCCGGATAATCAGTCTGTTCTAAAGCATATGCAGAACCATATTTTCTAATTGTATCTGCAAGTGTACATGCGACATGTTGCGATTGATTTTCATAACCTGTCCATAACATTTTAATTCTGCTTCCTTTCAAATCATCAGAAAGTGTAATATTCATTTTTTTAATGTACGGTTTTGTATTTGTTGGTAGATTACAGTATATTTTTGCGATTCTTGATTCTTCTGGCAATTTTTTGAATGTAGTACCTAGATTGTTTATAATTTCATTTATTATGAATTTCGTAATGTCTGGCCTTTTTTGTTTTGGTCGTGTTATACTCTGTTCCCTCTGAAAAATATTATTAGTTATAGTGTTGACTGCTTGTACTTTTTTAACTACTGCTTGTAAATTTGAACGATTACGATAGGTTATTAATGCAAGCTGTCTTTCTGATTTCCACATTGTATAATAAAAAAGAAAAAATTCCACACATCATAAAATACCAAAAAGGGAGTAAATTTACGGTATTAAAAAATAATCTTTAGAGAGAAAAAATGTTTGCCGAAATGGTTGTTGATTATTGTTTTTCATTTTATGGGATCGTACCTGTGATTTTATCTGTATTTTTCGAAAAATATTGCATTACAATAACTGCGTTGCTGGCGACATTTGTAGCTGTTACTGAAACATCTGTTTCATATAATGATAATTCTGATCAAGTAAAAACTATTTTTGTTGCAGCTGATATGATATCGTCCATTTGTATAACACTTCTTTGTTGTTTTGTAATTAAATTATTTAGAACTTGTATCGGAATATTTAGAACACTTTGGCTTGTTACATTAGTTTCGGCATCTAGTACTTATGTGTTTTTCCAAAGCTTGATTGATTCAGATGTACCCATACCGAATGATATCAGTTTGATTGCCTTAGTTGTGAGTGTAGCTTTACTAGCATTTTCAGCCATATATGTCAAATGTAAGAAGCGAAATATAGTTTCTGATGATGTTTGGGAAGATCGTTTAAATTTAACGATAGAATCTGTTCTAATCATTGGAGCATTTACTCTAAGATTTAGTAAGGATATAGAAGGTTATATTAATATACAAATAGGAAAAAAGGTATGGCGCATGTGTTCATGGTGTGCATTGAGTTTACTTTGTAAGAAGTGAGTAAATGTATTTTTTTTTGCACGATACAACAAATGTTACGGTTTACTTTTATAATGTTATTTTTTGAATATGCATTTATGCAAAGTTTTCCATTTTCTATTGATTATGAACTTTACACTGACATACAAAATGATATGTTGTTGCGTATGAAAACGAATCAGCAAATTCGATCGGTATTGAACAATGTGTTATGCCCAGGATGCAAATACTTATGGCGAGAATTACCAGAATGTTCAAATCAAACTTTTTATCCATATTCTACAATAGACAATACTTCTCTTATCGTAAGTCATCTTGGAAAACAATATAATATATTATTCGTCAGAACAAGTGCAATTGACCAATTCGCTTCTAATCTTGATTCATTCAAAGCAAATTTATATGCAGCTACTTTTTCAGGATCATTAAGCGATTACAATATATGTCCACCACATTCACCATCTATGCCACCCAATGCACCACCTTCACCGCCTCCTCTTGAAGTACAGAGCATAGAAGCACTTATTGATGCTGCAGTGCTTCAATCTGAAAGTGTAGAAACATTTAATATCACATTCACTTGTAATCCAGGACGTTTTATGATTTTATATGATTTAAATAACGAATTCTTTGTTGAAGTCGAACTCTTTAATTTGACCAATTATACATACACATTTATACCATCTTCTCCTGGAATATATAATGCGTATTGTGATGACACATATCCCATTCAAAATTCAAATCCAACTGTTTTGGCTCGTTTCGCAACAAGAGGATTCGAAAATATAACAAATTCAAGTGTACAAATAGAATCTCAAGAAAATTATGAAGTATATCAAGAATTAATTTCAAATTTTTTACCAGAAATGAATCAAAGTAATACATCAACAAGAGAACAACTACAACAATTAAAAAACTTGAATGATAATCTAAACATTGTAAATGCATTAAATCAACGAACAAATTATACAATAAATCGAGATGGTGAGAGTAATAGGGTAGTACGATATTCGATTCAATCACTTCTTCTTACAAGTGCTGCTGAACGTGCAGCTCGTAATGCATTTGTTGATCGTTATCAAGATGCTCCAAGTGAACCACCGTCACCTTATTTTCCTCCGTATCCACCAGGATATCCACCACCTTCTCCTCCGCCACCCGGTATACCACCTCCTGATCTTCCACCACCATCACCTCAATTTCCACCAAGATGGCCTCCTTTTATGCCTCCAAATATACCTCCTCCTTCACCGAATCCTAATAAGCCACCTCCACCACCGGGTACTCCACCAATCAATGGTGTGAATCTCACAGATATGTTACCTTCTGTTGTAAATCAGGGAAGTTGTGGAAATTGTTACCTTGTATCTGCAATGACAGTTCTAGAAAATACAATTCAGAGAAGATTAAATATATCTAGACAAGCTAGAGCTCTCGATTTTTTACATTCTGCAAGTTGTTTTGCAAGTGCATTGTATAATGATAACAACTACTGTCGAGGCGGACATTATGTAGATGTTTGGAGACGAATGTCGTCTAATCAATGGTATCATGAAGATTTTAATGTGAATTTTGCGTATTCTAGATATGTTGATCAACTGACTGGTCCAAATCCTTCACAAATATGCAGTACAACTACACAATATTTTATCGATACACAGAATTCTCCAAATGAAGCAGATCATTTTTACAATTCTCCAATTCAAGGATTTTTGAGAGGACAACCGGTACCGTACAGTAGATGGAGAGAAAAATTAAAAGAAGGCAAGGTATTATCAATCGGTCTGTATTCGGGTGCGAATGGGTGGCATGCTTATAAAGAAGGTGTTATAACAGTCGAAATATGTGGTTATGGAAGTCCGAATCATGCTGTGGTATTAGTCGGTTATGTTGACGATTCTTCCGGTGCATATTGGATTGTGAGAAATTCGTATGGCACAAATTGGGGAATGAATGGTTATGTACATATTGATATTAATTCACGTGCATGCCAAACATGTTGCGGGTTTGAATTAGATTTTGTTGGTTATACGAATGTGGACTATACATTGTATAATACCTATTTTGAAAGATTTTTGAGTGGACAAAGACCGTCGATCCCTCCACCTTTTTATCCTCCATCACCACCAACACCACCACCATTTTCGCCACCTCCACCTTCTCCAGTCCCTCCTTTGAATTCAATGACAAAAATTAATAGAATATCGGCGAGTATGAGTTCTACTGATTATGGAGGAATACCTACGAATTGCATAGATGATAATCTTAACAATTTCTGTCATTCAGCTGAAGACGGTATAAATGTTGGCCAATTTTTACAAATCCAAATTACTGCTAATTCATCAGTCAGATATGTAATTGTTCATATATATGATGCAAATATAAATCAATATGGTAGAACGAGTGCTTTTCAAATTTGGGTGTCGAATACAACAAACTTCAAATCCGGTGTGATGTGTATTGAGAAAAATATAAGTCTTCCAATTCCTCAACCGACTCATAAACCACCGTCAATTACAGAATGTGATTCTAACTTAATTGGAGAATATGTGACTGTGTACTTGCCATTTCCTAATCCTGTCCCTAATTTCTATACTGAAGATACAGGAGCTTTCTTTTCTAATGAAGCAAATCGACGGGTATTGCATTTCAGAGAAGTATTTATTTACAGCTAGCTAAAAATATTTTATTATCATATTGAAAATGAATCCCTTACATGTGATTATTGGATGCATAGTAATTTTTTCAATCTGTCAAATATTGTCTCAAAATGCATCCATGAGAGCTAAAGTAAAAATAAATGTATTAGCTATTTATTCATGCGCGCTTGTGTTATGGCCATACATATGGGAAACATTACTCAAGGAAAATTCGTATACTTCACATAGTTTACCGAGTTTAGCTTGGCCTTTATTTATGATACTTTTAGAAATATATCTAATGAGGTATCATACACTAGAAAGTGAAACGAAATCACGTAAAGGAATCATTAGTATGGATGCGAATCTTATATGCACTCTGACATTCGCTTTGGGAAGTATACTTGGAGCTCACAAGGACAACTGTTGTCAAAATTTGTTCATATATGGAGTACTTGGATGTATCATTTTTGTGTTTCCTAATCCGAATGCACCTCAAGAGACTATAGAATGTATAATGATTGAAACTATTCAAAAAGTAGTGTTGATTTATAGTACTGGTTTATTATTAGCGGGCGCTTTTTTGCTTCAGATGAAAAAAAAGCACGAATAAAAAAATAAAATAATTTGCAAAATAAAATCGAATGTGTTTAATACATTGGTTGTTTAAGAACGAAGTAAAACCGTCAATACAAACAATACATGTTGAAAAAGTAGTAGGAGAATGTCCGATTTGTTTTCATGATATCATTACACAAAAAAATATTATGGCGCTACCATGTGGACATCTTTTTCATGAAAAGTGTATTACATCTTGGATAAAAATAAACAGAGTATGTCCTATTTGTTATTATCCAATTTGATGGATTTATCACATTTTGTTATCCCAAATATGAAAGTTTTAAAGCTAAAATCATTTTTTTGGTCTATTTTTTCCTTCAAATACAATATGAATCCGACAAAAATGCAAAGAGCAAGCAGAATACTTAATCCTCGTTTAGCATATACTACAGTATCGTGAGTCCCTTTAAAGTAATCATTGAATAAGTCAACCAAATACAAAGACACGGTTAAGAAAAATGCAAGAATTGTAAATGTTTTCGTCATTCTCGTGAATAAAAGGAAAAGAATGTAAAGAAAAGCGGTCATCCCGAGAGTATGTAATGGATTTTGACGTTGTTGATTATGTGTTTGTTGGAATAATGCATCAATTCCAACAAACAGACTTAAAAACACTATAGCATGTTTCGCCTTCATATTATTTTTCAATAGTCGTTGAGTGTGACAACTCAGGGTGTTTCCAACATAATTTCCACAAATCGCTAAAATTAATACAATAAGACCCGCAATTATTGGTTTGATTATGTCATCAAGCTTGTCAAACATTTTGTTATTATTCATGATTTTTTATGATGTTCCATGAATGACAAGTGTTTTCGGTCATAGTCCTATGGTGAAAATATTTTTTTGAAAGATACAAGATGCAATTTTGCGAATAAGCTACAAAAAAACGCAAATCTTTACGGAGTCGCTTAGTCTTGAAGTACACAGTACTCCTCTTTGTGCCGGACAGTTGGTCACAGTCTTTTTCATGTTGCACACGGTGAGATACAAATTAAATCATAACCTCGAAGCTGGCTTTGCGTCCTTTGGAGTTACTCGTCATCTTGGTCACATCAGCATGGTATATCACGTTTTTTTCACATCCTTGATCTGGTCGCATTCTTCTTCATAGTTTTCCGTCTTGTTTTAACTGTTTTGCGCGCTCTTCTTGATTTTTGCAGAATCGATTTTCCGATTGAACCAGTACGGAGTACCATTCTTCCAGTTTTGGGATTTCTAATTTTATTTTGTCTACTATGTTTAGAGCTTTTGGTTTTATTCGACCTATTTTTCCTACTGGCATATTTGCATGAACCAACTTTACAATCCCACTTTTTACAAGATTGATATCCCGGTGTTGCTCTTTCATGTTTTAAATGACAATTGAAACGTGCACAAAATGATTTCTTGTTTGCACGTATGTGTTTTTTTATTGGCATATCTTTATCTCCAAATTTTATGCATTTCATTTCACCGTTGCACGCTTTTACACGTTTTGCAAATTTTTTCGATCCCGGATCACACTTCTTCATTTTATTTTATTTCCACAAAAAAAATTTGCCTCACATTATTTTACGAAAATCAAAATGCATTCTTAAACAGTTGCTTATTCTGCTAAATGAGCTGTGGTGTTTTGTACTGATTGTCCTGTGCGAAAAAGACAGCGCGTACATATCAAACACAGATGATAAAAGTTCAGATCTTGTAGATCTTCCGTAATTCACTTTTCGAAAATCTTGTTGTAATAAAGTAGCATATTTGCTTCGATTCAGCCATTTTATATCCTCGTTCCTTTCAAACGCAATGAAAGAATGATTTTGTTTGACAAAATTTTTGATATGCTTGATTTTTGGTCGGTAACGTGGTTCCTTGGGGTTATTTCGTACATGTAGACTCGTTCGATTTTTATCCATTGCACGGTACAAATTCGCCAAAGGTTTCCACAACGATTTGTGTGGGTATATGTGTTTTATAATAGCCGGCTCACATTGCTCAAATCCACATGTACAACATGCGATTGTATGGCTTTTCTTGACTTCTTGTTTTCCAGTTGTATTGAAATCCAATCGGTCTATTTCTGTAATCCAAGGATGAAATTGTATAGTATTACTCTCTGAATATCTTGAAAAGTTTATTGAATAATTCAAATAAAACAAGTCGTCAAATGCAATGTACTCCTGACCTATTTTCTCCCATACAAAATTCACATTGTGATACTTTGGCAACATTTTCATAATTGCAAACAGACGATTTCCTAACCCACAGCCTAGGTGTATGTTCATTAATATTTTGTAATTTTTTTGCAAATTGGAAAAAAAAATTGTGAATGCCTAGGTGTATTTAGAACTAAATGTCGGGTGAAAAACACATTTTTTACAGCAATCTGACACCAGTGTAGGATATTTAAAATCAATATGATTATCGTTTTCGTAATTATTCCAGTTCATGCCATACACATGTATAGTAGTGATATTTGGCATTTTGTCAAGCTCACTCAAAACTATACCCCCTGTACTTGGTCCATACCTGGACGACGAATGTTCACATGGTCTAGAAGATTCTGAACATCGATCGCAATCGGGAAACAAGGTTGTATCATCAAACTTAGACCCACCTTGTATCTGTGCACCAATAGTCATTATCACATCATGATTTTGGTAGTCCTTTATTTGTTGTGGTTGTTCTATAACAGCAATTGCAGGACAAGAAGTCATATTAACACTACCAGTAATTGTGGAGAAAGGAGATCGCATTGCATGAATATCTATTTTTTCTCCTTTTCTGTAGTTTTTCAAATCGTTGAATCTAACAACACAAGATGATTGTTCAATCTGTACCCTGTCTTCCTCTTTTAGCGGTCCATTACCGACAACGCTGATCTCTCCTTGTAAGCAGTCCATTTACATAGAATATGATTTTTTTCTGTATGAACGAAGCAAAGTCATTCCTAAAAACTTTCAAGACTTTGTGCATCATGATCGTAAAGATGGTATTTTAGGAGCAGGAGTTTGCCAGCTAGGGAAAATTGGAGCGTGGATAATTTTAGCGTGCATCTTTTTCACAACTCTTGTTCTACTACAAGCAAAACGTAACTATACGAAAACAACCTGTAAATCAAAAGCAACTGACGACTTGAAAAAATTATTAATTTCTATCATTTTGTTATTTTTAGTATTGTCATGATATTGTCTGCCAATAACGTCCTCGTTTTTTGCCACCACGATATTTTCTTATTTCACTTGCCATTTCTAATGCTCTGAACATTTAATATAAAGAATTAAAATTTTCAACCTTAAATTTCTTCGTTGACCTGATACTAAAATCTTTGCAATTTTGTATCAATCATAATTGGACATTTTTAAATATTCATTATAAAAAAATGAAGACAGATCGGATACTAATAGTAACTATTATTCTATTGTTTTTGTTTATTATTTCTAGCAAAATAGTTCTTAGACAGACAATTTTTTATTGTGAACCACCTGGTGTCTCAGAATCTTGGTGTATCGTATGTCCTCATTATAAAGAAAATCTTGACTGGATTTTTTCATTACCGAGTACTGTTTCTATCCATTTATATGATTGCGGCGTTCAAAGTATTCCACAGAGTATACAAGATCTAAACAACGTAACTGTACATGATAAGACAGGAAATCTTGCAACATCAGATCTTTTTTATGCGTATTACAAATTTTGTTCTGATTATTATGATAAATTACCAGAACATATTTTGTTTTTACATGGTCATGATACAGGCTGGCATCAAAAAACCAGCATATCTGAAATATACTCAAAATGCAAACAAATTATTCAGCATGATCCGGTTGAGTACATTAATGTGAGTGATGAAGTTTTTCAGGATTGGGTTACTGATGGATTTATGTTGTCAACAGTAAGGAAGCATTGGAGTAAATACAAGGATTTAATTCACGACGAAAGTGATTCTCCACCAGTCAGCATACTTGATTTAAATGGCGGAGAGTGTTATGTATGTAGAAGTAGAATTCGTCGTAAACGCAAAGAATTTTGGACAAACCTGGCAGAATTCACATCAAATGTAAAAGTAAGATCAGATATGGGGTTTGTACTTGAGGGTTGTAATCATTTTGTGTTTGGTGAAAATTGGGTAAGAGACTACATTAAGAAAAATATGATATCCATGAAGGACAAAAAAATGAATGAGCTTGAATATCGTCTCTACGGACTGTCTACTTAACCTTTAGGAAGTTTCTTGCACATTTTTACAATACTTGTATGTGTGTCCATATTGCCTACATCCTAAACAGATGAGCTGGCCTTCTTTTTTTATGATTCGTATGCATCTGGGTAGCCACGGTGTTCTTAGCTCAGAGTTTCCGTGTGCAAAGGAGCAATTCGCGTCTTTACATTGCGAATTTTGATAATGCCAGCAAATCCTTGTTTTCCAATGAAAGCATTCGGATTTATAATGTCCCTGTTCGCCGCAGCGAAAACAAGTAATTTGATTTCGTGTTGTTGGCATACTTGCCATGAAATTTTTTATACTGTCTGCAGAAGCAACAATACATATTGTCTTACCTTTTGGTAATTCCATTTATCTTCGAGCCAGGAAAAAAAATAAAAGGGATACAACATAGTGCTCAATTCATTGACACTACAATTGAATAATTTGTACTCCAATCATGATAGCGTAAAAAAAGGAAATCGTTCAATTAGAAGCTCGAAAATATTCGATACATGCAAATGCAACTTGTTTTCAAATTTTCAAAAGAGTGCCCAAACGGCGTGTCTCATTTTATACTTTCTTGGTGTATCACACGTGATTATTTGCGAAAATTGAAGCTTTTGCGTCGATACACTTGTGCTCTAGACTTGACTGAGTTTGACATCGGTTTCAAGCAATCGAGTCATCCACGCAAGCTCAATGCAATCGGTGTGATGTTTCACATGACAGAAGCGACTCCGTGCAAAATCCTGAAGAAACTGCAGAAAATGCAACCGCACCAGACACTCGTCGTGACATCCGCAAATGCATGGACCGGGTGGAATATTTCCATTCCCAGACAGCAAGAGTGTAATATTTTGAAGAATATGATAGGTCTGCCTACGCAGCCACTCATAAATGTGTTACACGTTCGATGCGGCGACACAGTTTCGTTTGGATTTACTACGGATAAAGAGCTCACCCATGTTACTCCAGATGTCATGACAAAAGTGTGTGCTCGAATTCGTAATGAATTCAATGACTACATCGTAATTACTGACTCTGACCGGCTTTACGAAATGCTTCACAAAAGAAAGTGTGACGAGTATCGACGTCACTCAAATTATTCTCAGCCATCGAAACAATTTCTCTCCGATGTGTCAGCATTGATACGTGCAAAAACTGTGATAAACGTGTCCAACTACAACCAGCCATCGTGCTTTTCGTTTCTTTTCTCGCGTTTGTCGCATGGTAACTATACCCCCGTTTTCATTTCGGACTTCATATCCGGGCACCCAATCTCATAAATGCAGAAAAGTGTCGGACGAATGTTATGTAGTTTTTTTATTATTACTACAAGAAGTCATTAAAGTTAAAAGTAAAAGAACTTTATTCAGTGTATTTGGAAAACATTTGTAAA
>Ga0160423_10004377_pt1 | contig 11614 bp, 9 predicted proteins | sample CRUFie14St8metaG_FD_108191 | JGI IMG/M metagenome (GOLD analysis project Ga0160423, IMG submission 108191) | Marine microbial communities from the Costa Rica Dome - CRUD Field 142mm St8 metaG | ecosystem: Environmental > Aquatic > Marine > Oceanic > Photic zone | place: Costa Rica: the Eastern... | reverse complement strand
CAAAGTAGGCGATACAAATATAAATTTACCAAAATCAAGAGAAACTGAAATTGCAAATAATTATACTTTTGATACAGAATTAGGTAACTATATTTTTGTACATCAATCTAACAATAGTCCATTTTTTACAGATGGAAGTGAAAGAGTAAGATTATACTCATCTAACTCTGTTCATCAAGATGCTGACTCTGGCGGAAGAGCCAGGACTTTGATTGGAGAGGGTTATGTTAAAACGATTGGACAATTTAATCAACCTGAATCAGATGATGCAGCTGCTAATGCTTACACAGAGATTCATAAATTACACTTATTTAATGTTAAACAGATTGGAAATGTACCACTCAGCTTAACTAAATCTATTGTTGCTAACTCTGGCGCTAATGTAAATGTTCACACAACATCAATATCAACAATAGAAACCACAGCTGTTATTTCAAACTCTACTAATAATATAATTGTATCTAATCCTACAGGCATAAAAGTAGGTGATGAGGTGTTCGGTGAAAATGTATCAAATCTAAAAGGAGCTGCAACTGCAACGGGCCATGCAACTGATAGAGGTGTTTTTGTAACAGGTATTGTTGGATCTAATGTAGCATTAAGTAACACAGTTCGTTCAGGTATAGGTCAACCAGAGGGCACAACTGATGGTGTTATAAGAAATTATTTATTTCAAAGAGCCGAATTTAGAGACCCTAAAAAAGAAACATCCATCATTAAAGGTGGATATAACTTCCTTAAAGACTCATCAGAGGTAACGTATACAACTCGTAGATTGTTTAAAGGTATTTCTGTATCGGGTGGAATTGTTGCTGCTGGTACGATTAAAACTGCTGGCGAAAGGGAAAAATTTGTTGGGGCAACCACAGCAGGTTTAAGACAGAAATATTATCAAATAAACATTGTTTCAGGTGGAACAGGTGCTTACCCTGTAAATACACAAGTTGATATGGCTAACACAGGTGTCGCAATCACAACCGATGGTACTGCTACCCCACCAACAATGACTTTAGATTTAGGTGACTCAGGTTTTAGTGGTACAATAGATATATTAACTTCAATACAGATTGAACCAGCAGAACAACAAAGAAGATCAATTCGTCTATTCAAAAGATCAGTTGGTTTTAATTTAAATTTAGATGGTAGAGCCGGTGATAATTCTGATCCGGCTAATCCAAGGCCAAATGTGGCCTTGTATACGTTGAATGTTGCATATTTAAAAAATATTGAAAACATATTCATATCAACTAAAAATGCCGACCAAGCCTCTGATGCTAACGTAAATTATGTTGATAGATTTGTAATTGATACAGGTCAAAGAGATTCATATTTTGATCTTGCAACAATTAAACTAAAAGACACTAGAGTTTATCCAAATGGATATAGTAGAGCTGTAATAGATGGTGATATACCAGGTGGTAATGTTAGAATAGATTATAATTACTATGTTGTAACTGGTAATGGATTTTTAGATGAAAAATCTTATACCACCTCTGCTAATAACATACCATACGAAGAAATTCCTCAACATATTACTCAACAAGGTGAAATAGTAAATTTAAGAGATGTTCACGATTACAGGCCTTTGAGGCTTCAAAACGGCGGAGGTAATTCTTTAGATAGACAATCTGCTATTAATAACTATGGTAATCCATTGGGGCAAAGTCTTGCGGAGAATATTCAAAGATTGCCAAACCTCTCTGCGGTTTGGGCTCAGACTGTAGGAGTTGGTAACCAACCAATCTACGGAGCCACGGTAAATGTTTATGATAATAATAGACCTACCATGCACTTTACAACATCTGAAGTGCCATCAGCGACTAGGCCTACGGTCACAATGAATCAAGAATACTATTTACGCAGAAATGATAAAGCCGTTCTTGGCTTTGATGGTCAGGTTAGAACAATAGAGGGTAGAAGTGCATTAAATAACCCTCCAATACCAGCAGATGATCCAGACTCAATGACCTTAGCAACATTATCCTTAGAGCCATATACAATTGGTGCAAGTAATGTTAAACTTGAAGTCGTAAAAAATACGAGATATACAATGAAAGACATTGGTGGTATTGATGATAGGTTATCAAGAGTTGAATACTACACATCTCTAAATTTACTTGAGTCAGAAGTAGCAGGGTCTACATTCTTTTCAAATAATAATGTAGAACTTTTAAGTAATGGTTTTGTTGTAGATCCATTTAGAGGTCATGGTATAGGTGATGTTACAAATCCAGATTATAGTTGCTCAATTGATTATGAAAATGGCATATTAAAGCCAAGATTTTCCGCTGTAGGAGCTGCGGCTGAAAAACAATTAGGTGGTGAATTAATAGAAAAGAGTGGTACCCTCTTGTTGCCATTTACTGAAAAAGTATATACTGCACAAGAGGCAGCCACATCAGCAATGAACGTAAACCCATTTAATGTTGTAGGTTTTGTTGGTCATGTTAAATTAACAACTGATACAGCAACATATGCTGATTTTTCATCAAGACCTTTAACGGCAGTTAATGCAGATGGCAACTCTGATAACTATGAGACCGGCGAAAACTTTACGGGTTCAAAATGGAATGAGTGGGATTTTACAACTTATGGCACAGATGAGAAGAAAATATTTACTTATTACGACCAAGACGCTAAAAAAATTAAAACAACTTCGTCAGCTGCTGAAGCTGCAGCTTATAATACAAAAACGGAGACTGACCTTGTATTCTATTACGCAGATGTTCAAGATATTGATTTTGAAATCTATGGTTTCAAACCTAACACAGAAGTTCATGCTTTCATAGATAATCGAAATGTATCTGATAGGCTACAATCATTTAAAAACGGTAACTATTCAAATAGGTTACTTGTTTCTGATGACAATGGTTTTGTAAAAGGTAGAATAAAACTGCCTAATGATGAGGGATTACACGAACAGTTTGTTGCAGGCGAACACTCAATTATATTCTGTGATTCTATATTGAATCCAGTATTCCACACAACAATAGCCTCTACAACATATTTTAGTGGCAAGCCACAACCAATAAAGAGTTTATTTGATGGATTCCCAGAAGATTTACCTGCTGATGTTGAACTGAACTGTGATTTCTATTGGGATCAAGTTAATCAAACTCCAGGTTGTGCGACCATCAATGATAAGATAGCCGACATTAGAACAAGATTTACTGATAGAGGAGCAACTTTCTATGACAATTGGGCGCCGATTGTATATACGGCATATCAACAATTATTAAAAAGAAAGCCTGATGCTCCAGGGTTTGGATATTATCTAGGTCATTTATCAGAAGGTGATTTTCCTGATGATTATAACAATCCTAATCACGTTGAGAATTTAAGACAAAGATTTAAAAATTCACCAGAGTTTCAAAATGTTCAAAAGGGTATTTTGATTGACCCTCTTGCACAAACATTTTTTGTTAATGAATTTACAAATCCAAAGGGTATATTCTTATCATCAGTTGATGCTTTCTTCTCTACAAAAGATGCCACTTTACCAGTTACGCTTGAGATTAGAAAAACTGTAAATGGATATCCTGGTTCTGAGATTCTAAAAGGGTCAAGAGTTACGTTAAACCCAGATCAGGTAAATTTACCATCATCTGAAAATGCACTTAATGCTACTAGGTTTATATTTGATAAACCTGTATTTTTAGAACCTGATGAATATGCAATTGTTTTACTTACAAATTCATCCGAGTATAGAGCATTCATAGCTACAGTTGGAGAATCAAGAGTTGATACAGCAGCTATAGGCCAAACTGTAACTTCACAGCCCTATACTGGATCTTTATTCAAATCGCAGAACGCATCAACATGGGAACCAGATCAATTCTCTGATTTAGCTTTTGTTTTATACAACTGTGAGTTTGATATAACTGGTAATAAAACATCTAAAATTTTGGCTAAATCACCAACTTCCGGATTATTACCAACTTCTAACATTGACTTTATAAAAGTTTCTGCACCTTATGAAACTTTCTCTGATAAAACAAGTATGTCTTTTGTTTTATCAAATAAGGGAGTCGCAGATGCTGTGCCTGATTTGAATATTTACCCAGACTCAGACATTTATCTACCAAAGAGAGGACAATTTGTAGCAAACGGTGATACTAACTTATCAATAACAATGAGTTCCACAAATGCCGATGTATCACCAACTTTTGATGTTGATAGATGTAAATTCATTCTTGTTGAAAATTTAATTAATAACTTTGATTCAGCTGAAGTTACCGCCTCACCCGAAACTCAACCAGTCAATGGTGGCGCTAGAACTAAGTATATAACAAAGAAAATATCTTTAGCTGAAGATTTTGATGCAACTGCTTTAAGAGTTATTATTGCTAAAAACTTACCAGAGGGTACAAGTAACACATCTGGAACATCTTCAGTAGAGGTTTATTATAGAGTGCAAAATAAATTGGATGAAGAAGAGTTTGATACAAGACCATTTGTCAAAATGGATCCTGTTACACCACTTACATTTAGTCAAAATAATACTGACTTTTATGATTGTGAATATCGAGCAGAAGATATAAAATATGGAAATACAGAGGCTGATACTGGTGATGAACAATACACATCTTTTAAATTTTTCCAAATAAAAGTTGTTCTATTTGCTAATTCAGATGATTACAATTATGCACCATCGGTTAAAAATCTAAGGGCAATAGCATTATCGTGAACACAATAAAAGTTAAAAATCATACTCATTTAGTTAGGGATTCTAAAACGAAAGCCATATTAAACACAGATATAATTGGTTTGAGAAAAAGAAACGAAAAAATAAGCTCTACTGTTACATTAGAAACTTTAACTCAAGAAGTAAATGTAATTAAAAATGACTTTCAAGAAATTAAAAGTCTATTAAGACAAATCGTAGCTAAGAGATAACTATGGCAATTATTAGAAATATAACAACTGCAAATACTTTTCAACAACACGTTACCACAACGGCTGAAACAGTACAAAAACTTAACCACTTAACTGATGGCACTTCAACTGGTACTGGTAAATTTTTTGCAAACACAGACATATTAATTGATGGTAACCTTGATGTTACAGGTAATATTTCGTTAGATGCAGCTGGTTTCGATAACTTGACCATGAATGGTAATCTAATACTTACCACATCAAATTCCTCTTTATATACAACTCATGCAAACACTTCAGGCACGGCTGCAGCCAGATATGAAGTCCATGCAAATACCGGAAATTTTCTTTTTGTAACTCAAGGCACGACACCAAGAATAAAACCACCTTTATTTTTCAAACCGGGTTCTACTTATGCTTTTGATTTACAGAATTTGGATGTGATTCATCCGTTTGCAATTCGTAGTGTAAATGATAACTCAGGTGCAAATATTAATTATGGTCTAACTTTTGTTCAGAAGGCAAACAATGGTAACCGTTTAGAGGTTTTTAAAGGTGCAGCAGCACAGGGTAGAGTGGGTGGTATTTTGTATTTTAAAGTACCTGAAGATGATGGTTTAAAAGGTAATGTTTATTATTATAATTGCACATCTCACTCTGGTATGGGTAATTCAATTACAATAGAAAATAGTGTTTCGGCTGCCTTTGCAAAGGCTAATTCAACAGTTTCAGATGCAATAGCATTATCAATTGCTCTATCCTGATATATAAATAAAGAAAAAGAGAGAAAGATATATGGCAACAAACAGATTTAAAAGTCATTTCGCAACAGCCACCACAGGGGAAGCTGCCGCTGCGTTCACTAACGCAAATACAGGCACCGATAAAATTGTTGTAGGTATGACCATATCAAATATAACAGACATTGCACAAACTGCTAGTGTTTACGTTCACAGTAATTCAGAAAGTAAACTTTTTTCATTAGTTACTGATGCAAGTATACCTGCTGGAGGTTCTTTAGTTCCAATTGGCGGAGATCAAAAAGTTGTCATAGAACCTGGAGAAAGTATTAATGTAAATACTTCAGGAGCCTTATCTTGTCATGTCGTAATATCAACACTAGAAATTTCGGATCTATAAGGTAGAATATGGGAACATATATTGGTCGTGCTCCAGAAACAGAATTATTTGAAAGAACTACCGATATTTTCAATGGTAATAATACTGCAACGAGTTTTACACTTACAAAGGCTGTTTCAGATGCAAAAGAACTTGATGTATATGTAAATAACGTACACCAAGACCCTTTTAATGCCTATACTGTAACATTTGCAAATAGCTCAATAAATTTTTCAGAGGCGCCTACAGCGGGGGCAAATAATGTTCTAGTTGTAGGTAGAAGTAGACAAAGAGTAGGTATATTTGTACCAGATGATAAGTCAATTACATCAGCTAAGTTTGCTTCAGGTGTTGCAATTGGAGATGATTTATTAACAACAACGGGTGTTGGAGCTGGCACATATGGTGCTGAAGATGCAATACCGGTTATTACAGTAAACGAAAAAGGCCGTGTGAGTAATGTTTCTAATGTATCAGTAAACATACCAGTTGCTTTTGAAGCCGCAAATGCCTTACCAACAATTTTATTACTTTCAGGAATGTAATCATGCCACAGACTTTTAAAAGATTAGGAGCAATTAACTCAACTGCAAACACACAAGCAAATTTATATGTGGTGCCATCAGGTAATTCAGCTGTTGTATCAACAATTACAATTTGCAATCAAACAGCTGCAAATGGGTCTTATAGTTTGATGGTTCAAGATGCAAGTGAATTTAGTAGCCCAGCTGCAAATGCAACAATGATTGTAAGAGGTGCATCTGTACCTGCAGCTGATACGGTTGTACTAACAATGGGACTCACAATGAATGCTGGATCTATACTATCAGCCAACGGTAGTTTTGTTGATATATCATTTTCAGCCTTTGGTTCTGAGGTATCTTAATGGAGTTTTTGAATGTCAATAAAACTTACATCTAGGAGCTTTGCAACAAAATTATCTGAAATTGGCATACGAAAACACGAGATAACAAAAGCTAATACTGGTACTGCAAAATGTTTTAGTGTGAGACCAAGAGGTTATGCTTATCCCGTAGGATTAAATTCATTAAGAGTATTCGGTAATGTGGCCGCTAATAGCACAGTTACAGGTGGTGCTACCACAATAACACAAGGTGCTGCCGATAGCCCAACTCAAAATACAACTCATGTATTTACATCATCAGGTCAGTTCAATCCAGGATTTACAGGTACCGTTGAATATTTTTTAGTCGCAGGCGGTGGAGGTGGCGGTTTTCAAATAGCAGGTGGAGGTGGCGGTGGTGGTATCATATACACAAATGACTACCCTGTTATTCATGGTGCAAATGTTTATATAACGATTGGCGCTGGCGGTGCGAGTGCAACAAGAGGCGCTAACACCTTAATAGAGGCGAATACTGTAGCGAGTGTGCTTTGTCATGGTGGAGGTCAAGGGGGTAATGGTACAGGTGATGGTATACCTGGAGTACCAGGAGGTTGTGGTGGTGGGTCAAGTAGAAAAAGATCAGCACCCACATCAGGTTCAGGTGGTCTAGCAGTAAACCCAATGCCAGGACCATCTTATAGTATAGCTTACGGAAGTGCAGGAGGTAGAGGGTCTGATACGGGTAACCCAGATAATAATGGCCAAGGCGGCGGTGGAGGTGGAGTCGGTGGTACTGGAGGTAATGCTTCACCTACAGTAGGTGGTGTTGGTGGAGCCGGACTTGATTTTGTTCAATCACCTGATATGACAACACCTCTTCATTATTGTGCAGGTGGAGGAGGTGGCGCTTGGGATGGCACAGGCGGCGGTGCTGGGAATCCTATTGCCGGCGCTGGGTCACCTGGTCAACCGCCAGCTGGCGCAGCTGCAGGAAATGGAACAGCAAATAGAGGTGGCGGTGCTGGAGGGGGAGGTTATGGTGGTAATCAACCTGGTGGTACAGGAGGTAGTGGTTTCGCTACGATAAGATATTTTTCTATAAATGAAACATTATTTGAATATATATTATAAATTAAAGATATGGCAAAAAAAGTAACATTTAGAACTGTAAGACCTGAGGGATTTGAATACCCTACGGGCTTAAATAGTGAAATAGTATTTACTGACACGAGAGTGAACATAGCTTCTCAAATGGCTGCAGCTGCACCATCAGGTCTCGTAAATCCTACTTCACCAGAGGGTCAACAAAATTATTTTAATCCTAATGATCCTGGACCTAATCAAAGAGTTTATCACACTTTTCGACAATCTGGTGTTTTTACCTGTGGTTTCACAGGTAATGTTGATATTGTTATCGTAGCAGGTGGTGGTGCTGGCGGTGGCGGATACGGAGGTGGTGGCGGTGGCGGTGGTGTAGTGCATATGAAAGAAGTTACTGTTTTTGATGGTCAAACATATCCCGTTTTAGTTGGTGCTGGAGGTTCAGCTCTACCACATAACCCACCACAAAGAGGAACACCAGGTAATAAAAGTGAAGTATCTCTGTATGCTGGCGCTCATCCAATGTGTAATACAACCGGTTTTGTAACTGCAAATGGCGGTGGCGGTGGTGGTGCATATGGTCGGTCAGGAAATATAGGAACTGTTCCAGGTCTTACCGTATTAGGTGGTGGAGAACCAGGAGGTTCTGGCGGTGGTGGAGGTGGTTATGGCGGACCTAATGAAGAGTCATTAGGCGGTCAAGGTTCACAAGACCCTAATTTTGTAACATTCACACCAGTTGATGGCGGGCTATTAGATAGATTAGGTAACCCTTATCCAATCACAGCTCCAAATGCAAACCCATATTACCCTCATTATCCTTACCCAACAATGAGCCCTCCTATGAATACACCACAATATCTATCTGGAGGTGCTCAGAATTTTGGTAGTGGTAACACACAGCACGGCATGCCTGGAGGTCAAGGCACCACATCATTTGTAAGACCATCGCCATTTCCGGGAACACCATCAGGCCCATTTATAGCAGGCGGTGGTGGAGGCGGAGCTGGTGGTCAAGGATTTGGAGTTGGGTATAACCCACCTTCACCACCACCTGGCACACCACTTCAAGGTTTTGGTGGTAATGGAGTTGGTGGCTCTATACGAGGTGTGCCTTTAGGCCCTTTTAGTGATGGCGGTGGTGCTGGTGGTAGTGGCCCACTTTGTGGTGGATCCGGTGGAGCAAGCGGTGATGGAGGTACTAATGTGTACCCATTTGGTTATTTACCAGGAGTATCTGGCACAGCTAATCGTGGCGGCGGTGGAGGTGGCGGCGGAGCGCCTGGAACATACCCTTCACCAGATCCAGGAGGACCTGATGCTCCCGGTTCTGGCGGTAGCGGTGTTGTTTTCTTTGTTTATAACTCTACAACAGGTGAACTTGCGAATGGCGCTGTGTATTCCATAAATTAATTATAAATAAACAATAAACATTTTAACTTAAAGGAGTTTAAATAATGTCTCATTTTGCTGAAGTAGTAGATGGAAAAGTTGTTCGGGTGATAGTAGCAGAACAAGATTTTATTGATAGTGGTGCTGTAGGTGATGCAAGTAGATGGATTCAAACCTCTTATAATACAAGAGGTGGCGTTCATTATGGTGAGCACGCAAACGGATCTTATATGCCAGATGGTGGCACAGCATTAAGAGGTAACTATGCTGGTATAGGTTATGAATATAATTCGGAACTTGATGTGTTTGTTGCACCAAAAGCAAATAGTCAATGGACTAGCTGGACAATTAATACAGAAAAATTTGTGTATGAGTCACCATTGGGTGAAATGCCAACTGATGCTAATACAACACTTGGTGAATATTATGAATGGGATGAGGGTGCTTATCAAGCAAACAACCAAACTGGTTGGGTATTACATACACCAGAATAAAGGAAAATAAATGGCACTAACACTCGTATCGGGGAGGATGCTGGCTAATGCCTCAGTTACAGCTGAGAAATTATCAGCAGGAGCAATTGTAGCCCCACCAGGTGCTTTAGGAAGTAATTCAGTTTATGCAAATACAATTGCTGAGAGAACGATACTCGCAAACAATATTGGATTTTATGCGATTCAGGCCAATAACATTGCAAATGGTGTCATAACTGGTGGTTCAGTATCAGCTAATTCAATCACTGCTGAACAAATAAAACCATCAACATTAACTGCTAATTTATTTTCATCTGATTCAATTGAAACAGCTGCGATTGCAGACTTAAATATAACTGCACCAAAAATGGCAAATACACTTGCCGTAATGAATGTAACACAAATGAACACATCAGTTCAAAATGTTGTTGTATTTAATTCAACTCATATTGCTTTAGGTAATGTTGCAGGTGCAGCTACAATCAATACACAACAAGGCACCTATTTTTCAGCAAATACATCTGGTGGTTGTACTTGGACGTTCACTGGTGGGCCAGACTCATCAAAGGCGACTGGGTTCACTTTAGAACTTACAAGTGGTGCGGGTAATACAAGCACAGCATACACACAAACTTGGCCAGCAGCCGTAAAATGGCCTGGCGGCACAGCACCTACATTAACTCAAGGTGATACGGCAGTTGATGTTTTAATTTTTCTCACAGATGATGGTGGGACAAATTGGAGGGGTGCATTATCCATAGCGAATAGCGCCTAATGGATTTAATTACACTTTCAGCAGCCGCTGCAGCCGCACAAACAGCAGCTGAAGCCGCCGGTGGAGGAGGAGGAGGAGGACCTACCCCACCAGCAATACCTGAAAGAACAGACGAACACTACGCAAACACAGTTTTACTTCTACATGGTGATGGAAATCCAGGTGCAAACAATGTAAATAATCCAGCTCCAATAGCTCAGTACATGGCTTTATCTGATGATAGCCCAAATGATAGACAAGTTTCTACCTTTAGCACAAATGTTTATGGTACTGACTTCAACCCATTTTATTATAATGCTGGTGTGTTCAGTAACGAGTTTACAGGTACTGGTAATCTTAGAGTTGAAAATGAATCTGAATTTGATTTAGGTACCGATTCTTTTACCATGGAGTGTTGGGTATATCCTCATGCACAAGGTCAGTATCATCTGCTTATTCAAAAATGGGATCCATCAAGTAACAAAACTTTTGCTTTTCAAATTTCAGACTCTAATTATATACAGTTTGTTTATACAACAAACGGAAGTACAAATGTTAGTTTAACAGGTACAACCGCAATACCCTCTGGCCAATGGACTCATGTGGCTGCGGCCAGAGATGGACAAACAATAAGACTGTTTGTAAATGGAGTTATAGATCATACGACTACATCATTTACCGCTGATTTACATAACGGCACATCATTACTAACAATTGGCTCGGACAATGATGGTAGCGACCTCACAGATGCTAATATATCAAATGCACGCTTCATAAAAGGTAGAGCATTATATACGGCTGCATTTACACCACCAACTGCTCCATTTGAAGACCCCACAACTCACGGTGAACTATCAGTATATTTTGATGGGACTGGAGACCAACTTTCAACTGATTATGTAGGAGATTTTGCTGTATCTGCACCTTTTACTTTTGAAGCATGGATATATCCTAACTCTATAGCTTCTGGTGAGAATAATGTTTTATCAACAGAAATTACGGGCGGTGGAAACGGAGGGGTTGTTTTAGGTATAAAAGGAAGTGGCACAAATT
>Ga0160423_10004376_pt1 | contig 11614 bp, 9 predicted proteins | sample CRUFie14St8metaG_FD_108191 | JGI IMG/M metagenome (GOLD analysis project Ga0160423, IMG submission 108191) | Marine microbial communities from the Costa Rica Dome - CRUD Field 142mm St8 metaG | ecosystem: Environmental > Aquatic > Marine > Oceanic > Photic zone | place: Costa Rica: the Eastern... | reverse complement strand
CATGCATTGGAAAACCAATCTGAGCAGCAACACTTGAATAAAATAAAACTGACCCTTTATTTGCCTTGAGCGAGTTGATCGAAGCTTTTACGGAATGGAAAGCACCGATAACATTAATGGAGTAATCATTTACAAAATCGTCTGCAGTTAATCGGGAAATACTTTTGAGATTAATGGTACCAATTGCATAAACAACCGATGATACATCCTCACCTGCATCAATAACGGTTGTTGAAAAAAAACTTTCGTCACTAACATCTCCAACAGTATATCCGCAACCTAATTCAGCTGCGAGCGATGACAATGTCTCTTCGTTTCTTCCAGCAATGTGTACATTTATTCCTTGTGATGTTAACTTTTTAGCTAATACGGAACCTACACCGCCAGAACCTCCATAGATTAAAACTTTATTATTCATACATAATATTCATATTTAGTTTTAAAAACTTACGAAATCAATCCTTCTCATATGAATGATGTTGACGAACAGTTACAGATAAAGCATTATAACAATGTATTTTTAATAAAAAGATAAATAAGCGAGGTTTTACGTGCTTAATCGTGCATTAGGATTTTTTTCAAGTGACATAGGAATAGACTTAGGTACAGCCAACACTTTAGTTTATGCTAGAGATAGGGGTATTGTAATACGAGAACCTTCGGTTGTTGCTGTACAAGCAGGAACTAATAAAGTTCTGGCTGTGGGTGATGAAGCTAAAAGAATGCTTGGAAGAACACCCGGGAATATTGTCGCCATAAGACCTCTTAAAAGTGGTGTAATTGCCGATTTTGAAGTTACTGAAGCAATGCTTCGTTACTTTATACAAAAAGTACATAATAGAAGAATGATGGTGCGACCAAGAGTAGTAATTGCTGTTCCAAGCGGAATTACTGAGGTTGAAAAACGCGCTGTTAAAGACTCAGCACTACATGCTGGTGCTAGAGATGTTTTTTTAATTGAAGAGCCAATGGCGGCTGCAATAGGTGTAGGATTACCTGTGCAAGAACCGGCAGGTAATATGATTGTAGATATAGGAGGAGGAACAACCGAAGTAGCTGTTATTTCTCTAGCTGGAATAGTCTACAGTCGCAGTGTTCGTGTTGGCGGGGATGAAATGGATGAAGCGATAATTCAACATATTAAGAGAGAGTACAATCTCTTGATTGGTGAACGAACAGCTGAAGAAATTAAAATTACTATGGGTTCAGCAGTGAAATCTGCTGAAGAAAGTACCATGGAAGTCAAAGGACGTGATTTAGTTGCAGGACTGCCAAGAACACTCACAATTAGTTCAGAAGAAATACGTCAAGCTTTGCTTGAACCTATGAATGCTATTGTTGAAGCTGTTAGAGTAACACTTGAAAGATGTTTGCCTGAACTTGCTGCAGATTTAGTTGATAGAGGAATGGTAATCGCCGGAGGCGGAGCACTCCTTAAGGGTTTAGACGAACTTATTTCAGAAAAAACTGGTTTACCAGTTCATTTAGCTGAAGATCCGCTAAGTGCGGTTGCAGAAGGTACTGGAATTGTCCTGCATGAAATTAATTTCTTAAAAAAAATGGCTAATCAATAGTTGATAAATAGCTTCTTCCTTTCACCTAAAATTAAGGGTGAAAAATTTGAACGAGAAAAATTACAGAAAAGTTTTTTTTGTAATATTAGCATTAGCTGTTGTTTTAGTAGGTTGGCCAAAAATCACTGAATTGGGAAAATCTTCTGTTAGGAGTTTATCGCTCCCAGCTGAACGGATTGGATCTGACGTAAGTCTTCAAGCCTCAGACACTGTAAATGTAATAAATGGTTTTGGCTCTAGATTAAAACGGGAGAAGGAGCTTTCCTTAGAATTAGTTCAGGTTCAATCTGAATTAAATAGATTAAGAAATATCGAATCAGAAAACGTACGATTAAGAAAAGCTTTAGGGTTTGAAAAAACTACTCCATATAAACTTATTCCGGCAAACGTAATTAATAGAAATATTAGTGGCTGGTGGAATACTATTCGAATAGAGCCTGGAGCAAACAAAAAAATTAAAGCTAATCATGCTGTTCTTAGTCCAGATGGATTAGTAGGAAAAACATATCAAATAAATCATTATTCATGTGAAGTTCTGTTACTCTCTGACCCGGCATTTAGGGTTGCGGCTAAGTTAAAGGATTGTGATGTTTTTGGAATCGTTAGAGGCATGGGAAAAACTTTAAGCGGTCAACCAATTGTTCGAATGGAATTCATAAATAAAAATATTAAAATTAAAGTTGGAGATGAGGTTGTTACTTCGGGCTTTAATCACAATAACAATTTTTTTCCAGGAGGAATTCATATTGGTTACATAGAAAAAGTTTATGTTGATGACTCAAGCTTATTTCAATATGCAGATATAATTCCTAGAGCAACTAGTGGTCTATTGGATTTTTTGTTCATTGTAAATGAAGGGAAAAAATAATAATGAAAACAAAATTATTATTATTAATCACTTTCTCAATTGCCGCTATAATACAGCAATTATCTCCTAGTATTGCTTTTTTCGGAAATATAAAATTTCCAATTTTTTCTTCAATTATGGTCTATGCTTCTTTTCGATTATCAAAACGAAATGTATGGATATGTTCACTTTTATCAGCTGCTGTTTTCGATAGTCTTGAGCCAGGACCCTATGGGCCATCACTTATTGCTTACTCGGTAATTACTTTTTTAATTTTAAAATATCGAAATAATCTTTTTCATGAAGGACTTGTGACACAAGTTATATGTGGCGGATTATGTAGTTTTTTAATAACTTTTATATCGGGTGTTTTTTTTCTTATAACTAATGTAAGAGAAATTGATTACTTTTTAATTAAACTAATTGGAAGCTTTTTTCTTGGATCTATCGCTCTTCCTGTCTGTTCGTATTTATTATCAAGTTTAATTATATATGAAGAAAAAGGAGGAGTAAGGTGAAAGTACGACACCACAGACCTTCAGGTAAAATTGTCATAATTGGCATATCATTTATAGTCTTTCTTGGATTCATAATTCTTCTCTCTGAAATATCTGAGCTTCAAGTACGTAAACAAGATGGCTATGAAAAAATGTTTAAAAATCAGAGTGTAAGAAGAGTTAGAATTCCTGCAGTACGTGGAAAAATTTTTGATGTAAAAAATAGATGCTTAGCTGATAGCGTTCCTAATTATTGCATTGCAATATATACACATGATCTAAGATCGCCTAGATCTGCAATAGCAAACTCATTAGAACTTATACACGAGGTATGGAGTCGTATTGGTATAAAACCAAATATTGATTATGTTGATCTAAAACGTCATTTGAGCCTCACGCCCGAAAAACCATTAAAAATTTATGATAATCTAACAAATGAACAAATAACTAGCTGGAGACAGGAATTTGAAAAATGGACAGCTCCGCCAAAAAATTCTTTTAGAAGAAAGCGTGTTTCCGGTTTAAAATTAGGATACCCTGTTGAAAATAAATCAATATTTATACAAACATCTGAACTTTTATCAAAAAGAACTTCTACAGCCGCAAATACTCTTGAGTTAATATACGAAATTTCTTTAAGGACAGATCTAGAACGAAAAATAACTTTACAAGAAATTAAAAATCATATTTATGCCAGAAGAGCTTTGCCTTTAATTGCTTGGCAAAATCTTGAAATGGATTCTGTTTTAAAATGGGCTGACTCATGCTCATCACTTCGCGGTACAGATGTTATTTGTTATCCTGATAGAAGCTATACAGATGGTAAAAATATTGCTCATTTATTAGGCTATACTCTAAAAATTCAGAATGAAAAAAATTCATCTGATGTCGGAAAAATTCATTATGATTTAGCCGGTTTAAGTGGCAAAAAAGGATTAGAAGGAATTTATAATGATATTTTATCAGGTACTCCTGGATACCAGATACTTCAGGTTGATGCAGCTGGGTTTCATAATCAAGAGCTACAAATTACAAAACCAACTGCTGGAGGAGATATAAAACTTACAATAGATTCTGAAATACAGAAAATGTGCAATGAAGCATTAAACTTTAGGCAACCTGGAGAGAAAAATAAAATCGTTAAAGGAGCTGTTGTTGTTTTAGATCCAAATAACGGAGATGTTCTTGCGCTAGTTAGCTCCCCTACTTTTGATCCAAATAAATACATGAAATCGTCTAAGTACAGACAAGAATTGATGGCTGACCCCAACTCGTCAACATTTCAAAGAGCAGTATTTGGGCAATATCCACCGGGAAGTACATTTAAGACAATCACATCCCTAGCAGCATTAAAGCATGACATTGGTTTTTATAATTATCAATATGATTGCCAAATTGGCTACAAGGTTTCTGGAAGAAATATGCGTTGTTGGATTCATTCCCAAAGTGCCTCACATGGATTATTAAACCTTAAAGATTCATTGATGTGCTCATGTAATATTTATATGTTTGAAACAGCTCAAAAAATTGGTTATGAGCCAATTTATGCGATGGCAAAACAGTTTGGTATTGGCCAATACGCAGGGCTATTTCCTGAATTAAATTCAAAATATGTACATAAAAATTTAAAGTATGGTAATCTACCAAAAGAATCTAAAAATCCTATAGATCTTTGTAATCTATCCATTGGACAAGGACAGTTGTTAACCAGCCCATTACAAATGGCAATGGTAACTGCTGCAATTGCAAACAATGGAAAACTATATAGACCAAGATTAGTAAAAGAATATCGGAATAATCCTGATAAACCATTTGTTGAAAACCCAACATACTTAATAAGAGAAATAGATGTTAATTTAGATTCATTTGAACTAGTTAAAAGCGCAATGAAAGATGTGGTTATGAATAGAGATGGAACAGCGCCGAAAGCTAATATTAAAAAAATTGCAATTGCCGGCAAAACAGGTTCTGCCCAATATAAGAAAAAAATAAATGACAAAATTTATAATCAAGTTTATGCGTGGATGATTTCATTTGCACCATATGAAAATCCAAAATATGCAATTGCTATGATTGTTGAAGAGGGAGTTTCTGGAGGACAAACAATAGCTCCACGCCTTTCAAAACTATACAAAAATATATTCAAATATGACGGATCAATGGGAGAAAAAAAATGAATCCGTCAAGAAAAAATAATATGGACTGGGTGCTTCACATAGCAATTTTTATTCTGATCACAATAAGTATAATTTTTATTTACAGCGCTCAGTTCCAATCAATAAATGAAATTGGTTCAATTTGGTTTAAACAATTAATTTATGCAGGACTTGGTATTATTATTTATTTTCTTGCAGCTTTGCTGAATTATAGAAAACTTATTAGATGGGCTGGATGGATTTATTTACTAGCTATCTTCTTCTTAATTTTAGTTTTTTTATTTCCAGAAGTTAATGGTTCTCACAGATGGATTTCGTTAGGAGGTTTTACTATCCAACCTTCTGAATTTAGTAAATTAGCGATTATTATAATGCTATCATCTTTTGCTTCTGCTCCCGATAGAGATTTGGATACTAAGAAAACCTTTTTTATAAGTTTGCTAATCATTTTATCTCCATTAATTTTAATTATTTTAGAGCCTGATTTAAGTTCTGCATTAATAGTTTTACCTGCAACAGTTACAATTCTTTTATATGCAGGAATTCAACGAAAATTAATTACTATTACAAGCGGTATATTGGTAATTTTGACGATTTTAATATGTTTATGGATTAAATACGAATCTCCAAATCCAAAAGATACAACATCATCAAAAATAATTTCATTACCAAAATTTCCCTTGATGGAACCATATCAGAAAGAACGAATTAAAGTTTTTCTTTCTGATGATTATGCTAACTCAGATGCGGGATGGAATAAATTACAAGCACAAGTTGCGGTTGGCTCTGGAGGGTTAAGAGGAAAGGGATATTTAGAAGGAACACAAAATATACTTGGTTTTTTGCCTAGAACTGTTGCGCCAACGGATTTTATTTTTTGTGTAATAGCAGAAGAAACCGGATTTTTTGGAAGTCTTATTATTTTACTACTATATACCATACTAATTGCAAGATGTTTAAGAACATCATGGAGAGCTATTGATGAATTTGGAAGGATGATAGCCTTAGGGTTAAGCGTACTTTTTTTCAGTCATATTTTTGTGAATATTGCCATGACTATTGGGCTACTACCAATAACAGGACTACCGCTTCCTCTTATGAGCTATGGAGGATCGTTCATGATTAGCACTTTATTAGGATTAGGATTAATTCAAAGTATTTACCAACGCAGAGAACTGCGATAAAGGAGAAATTATGTTAAACAAAATTAAATCATTTAAAAAACCAAATAAAATTACGAAAGAAATTATTATTAATATCGAGCCATTGGAAACTCGTGTAGCAATTCTTGAAAACAAAAATTTAGATAATTTTTTATTAGAGAGAAAGGAAGACAATAGAATTGTTGGAAGTGTTTTTAAGGGAAAAATACAAAATCTTGAAGATGGTCTACAAGCTGCATTTGTTGACATTGGTTTGAAAAAGAACGCTTTCATTCATTATTGGGACATGATTGTAGATGATGCTTCTAGGCTAGAAAGAGAAGAAGGCGTTAAAGCAAAAAAAGGAAATAATAAAAGAAAAAGATATAAACCTGGAGATATGGCCAAAATATTTCCTATTGGATCAGAAATAATTGTTCAAGTTACAAAAGATGCTATTGGTACAAAAGGACCAAGAGTAACTGCTAACATAAGTATTCCGGGAAGATTTTTAGTTATGATGCCTGGATTAAATATGACTGGAATATCAAGAAAAATTGATGATGCAAAAGAAAGAGGAAGGTTAAAAAAAATATTGTCTAAACTTCCAGTTCCAAAGGGATTAGGCTTAATAGTTAGAACAGCTGGTTCAGGTGCTAGAAAAATAAGTTTTACAAGGGATGCAAGAACATTATTTGAGGTCTGGAAAGACATTGAAACAAAAATTAAAAATGATCTAAGTCCGTGTGTTTTATATAAAGAGCCAGATTTAGCAGAACGAGTGGTAAGAGATTATTTAACAGAAGATATAGATAGAATTTTTATTGATAACCAAAAACTATTCGAAAACACTAGAGAGGTTATTCATAAATTTTCAAGAAGATCTAAAAATTGGATTCAATTGTATAACGGAGACACTCCAATCTTCGATCATTTTAATATTGAAAAGCAAATCGAATCTGCTTATCGAAGAAAAGTATGGATGAAATCAGGTGCTTATTTAATTTTTGATGAAACTGAAGCATTAGTTGCAATTGATGTAAATACTGGTAGACATAAAGGGGCTAACACACAAGAAGAATCTATCCTACAAGTTAATCTTGAAGCAGCAAGTGAAGTTGCTCGACAACTCAGACTTAGAAATGTTGGCGGTCTTGTTGTTGTCGACTTTATAGATATGAAATCAAAAAAAGATCAATACGCAATTTTTAAAGCATTAAAAGACTCTCTAAGAGAAGATCGAGCTAGAACAAACGTATTACAAATTTCTCAACTTGGTTTGCTTGAAATGACAAGGCAGCGAATGGAAGAGAGTATTTATACATCAGGATATGATGATTGCTCTTACTGTAATGGTAGAGGTCAAGTGAAGTCAGCGCTCTCAATGAGTGTTGAGATACAACGTCGTGTTAGTGAATGTATGAGAAAAAATACTGGAACAAATTCAATTAGAGTAACTATAAATCATCAAATTTTGGATAGGTTAAGAAGCGAAGATGAACAAACTTTGATAGATCTTGAAAAACAATTTCATGGTCATTTAACATTTGTTGCAAACAACGATTACCATGTTGATGAATTCACCATTACAAATGCTGATGATGATAGCATTTTATTTAGTACAGCTGAAAATAAGGATTAATATGAAAATTAGTAAGGAGTCATTTGGCATCACTAAATCAGGACAATTAATAACTTCATATAAAATTAAAAATTCAAATAATATAGAAGTAAAAATTATCAATTATGGAGCTACAATCACTTCGATATTGACTCCTGATAAAAATAACGCTTTAGACGATATAGTACTTGGTTTTGATAGTTTGAAAGAATATCAAAGTGACAAAAATCCATATTTCGGCGCCACCTGCGGTAGATATGCAAACAGAATTAGAGACGGGAAGTTTTCAATCGAAAATAATAAATTTCAATTAGCAAAAAATGATAATGGTAATTCTTTACACGGAGGAAAAAAGGGATTTGATAAACATATTTGGGATCATGATGTTATTGATAACAAAATTGTTATGAAAAGATTAAGTCCTGACGGCGAGGAAGGTTTTCCGGGAAATCTTGCTGTTGAGATTTATTATTCTCTTTCTGAAGCGAATGAATTAAAAATTGAATATACAGCGCAAACTGATAAACCAACAATTGTCAATCTTACAAATCATAGTTACTTTAATCTTTTAGGAAGAGGAAATATTTTAGATCACCGAGCAAGAATATATGGCAAAAAATATACAGCAGTTAATGATATGTCAATTCCAACAGGAGCTCTAAGAAATGTTGAAAATTCTGAAATGGATTTTCTTAAGGAAAAATCAATAGGAAAAGATATTAAACTAGTTCAAGGGCTTGGTTATGATCACAATTATTGTATTATTCAAAAAAATAATTCGATTAATTTAGCTGCTGAAATAATTGAGCCATACAAGGGAAGAACTTTAACTTGTTTGACCTCCGAGCCAGGATTACAGTTTTATACTGGAAATTATTTAAATAATTTATCAGGTAAAAATGGAATGATTTATGATAAACATAGTGGATTTTGTTTAGAAACTCAACATTATCTGGATAGCCCAAATCAGCATAGCTTTCCATCATCTACTCTAAATCCGGAAGAAGATTATCATTCTATTTGTATATATAAATTTGGGGTTAAAAGTTGAAAAAAATTAATATTTTTCTATTTATTCTGATTATCAGTATGTCCGTATTTTCTGGGATAAATTATAATTATTTACTTAATAGATTTGATTTAACATTTAATTGTAAAACAAATACTTTGTATAGATTTTGGGAGAGTCAGAACTTTGACGAATGGAGCTATAATTATTCATTTACTTCTGGATTAAATACAACCTCATATGATTTGACGTTAAACTATCAGACAAATAATGTAAAATTTTTTAAGATTGATGAAATTCCTCCGCCCCCTGAGAGAGAATGGTTTACAAATTATAACGGTTTAAGAAACAATAAAGAGTCTCATGGTCATTTTATCCTAACTTGTAATGATGGGGGATTTTTACAAGTTGGAGAAAGTGGCTCACCTTATGATTCCGGAAGAATTTTAGTAATAAAAACCGATTCTTTTGGAAATCTAGTATGGAAACAAGAAACTGATCTATATTTAAGCGGGAGATATAATTTAGGAAACAGCTTAATTGAAGTAAGCGATGGATATATTATTTTTGGAGCTCAATCCAATGGAGGAAGTAATACTCAAAATAGTATGATTGCGAAATTAAACAAATCAAATGGATCTGTGGTTTTCATTCATAATATTGATAATGGTGGATCTGACGCATTTGAACATGGGATAGAAACTCAAAATGGCTTTATCGCAGTCGGATATAATTATGCGGAAGATCCAAATAATACATTTCATACTGAAGGAAGAGGATTAATAACTTTTCTTAATATAAATGGAATCAAAACAGGAACTATAAATATTAATAACTATTTAGCACAGGCCTACAGAATTTATGCGGTAAGCGATGGGTATATAATTAGTGGACAAACCGCTGAAACGCTTCAGTTTGGTGTTGTTAAATTGTCATTAAACGGATCAATTTTATGGTTTAACGACTACGGCTTCGAATCAGCTGATGATTCATCAGATTATGACCACTGCTTTGGAATGGCTGTGGGAAAAAATGAGGAGATTTTCTTAACTGGTCACACCCAATATTTGTATGAACCAAATGGATCTGCTCAAAGTAATAACTGGGATACATTAACGATTAAACTTGACAAAAACGGTAATGAAATTTGGAAAATAAGAAAAGGTAACCCGAGAGGTTTTGATCCTAGATTTATTCATGATGAAGCCTGGGGGATATCAGCTACTCCTGATGGGGGTTGCATAATTGTTGCCGGATCAGGCGATGAATATAGTTACTCCGAAACAAATAGTAATGGTAATTCAAATCAATGGGTTGTTTATGTAATTAAATTTTCTTCAGATGGAATAGTTGAGTGGGAAAAAGTATTTCAATCACAAAATGAAACAGAAGGATTTGATTGGGCAGGAGAAGATATAGCACTGACTAATGATGGAGGAGCAATAATTGCTGTTGATAATGGAAAATTTGGATTTTTGAAAATTTCATCTTTTTAATTTAACTAAAGAAAGGAAAATAAACATGATCGATCTTGAAGGGAAAAAAGCACCAAACTTTAACTTGTTAGGCAGTGATGGAAAAAATCATTCAATAAAAGATTACCAAGGTAAAAATATAGTAATTTATTTTTATCCAAAGGATAATACGCCTGGTTGTACAAAAGAATCTTGTGGATTTAGAGATTTAAATAATGCTTTTAAAGATCACGAAACCATTATTTTAGGAGTAAGTAAGGATGGGTTAGACTCTCATAATAAATTTATTGACGACTTTAATTTACCATTTGTTTTATTATCGGACCCAGATACAGAAATGATGCAAAAATATGGAGCTTGGGGGGAGAAAGTTCTTTACGGAAGAACTTCTATTGGATGCATTAGATCAACTGTTATAATTGATAAAGAAGGCATTGTTATTAAGCATTGGAAGAAGGTTCCCAAGGCTGACGCCCATCCTCAAAAGGTTTTTGAATTTGTTCAATCTCTCTAGTCTTCTGTCGATCAATAAACTCTTTAGCCAAAGATCTATATGAGGCAGTACCAATACAATTTGGATCGTGTTTATTTATTGGCAGACCAAAACTAGGAGCTTCGCTTAAACGAACATTTCTAGGAATTAAAGTTTCAAATACAATATCACCAAAGTGTTTAATTACCTCTTGGACTACTTGTTGTGACAAATTCGTTGAAGGATTATACATTGTCATTAAAATACCACTAATTTTTAGATCAGTGTTTGCTGCATCAGCGACTTGCTGAACAATATTTTTCATTACTCCCAAGCCTTCCAAAGCCAAGTATTCACATTGCATAGGAATGATTACTTCATGCGCAGCGTTTAAAGCATTCATAAATAAAATACCCAATGATGGTGGACAGTCTATAACAATGACGTCATAGATATTTTTAATTAATAAATGCTCAAGCGAAACTTTTAGTTTGTATAAATAATCATCATGCTTTGCAATAGTTATTTCAGAACCAGCCAAATCAAGCTCTGATGGAATAATATCAAGATTTTTTACCTCAGTACCTTTTATTTTTGATTCAGCTGTATGCTCACCTGTAAGCACAGAAAAAATACTGGAACCTGGCTCTTTAATTAAACCTAATCCACTTGTTGCATTTGCTTGAGGATCTAAATCAATCAGAAGAACCTTTTTATTTTTTTCAGCAAGACATGCAGAAAAATTTATTGCTGTTGTAGTCTTACCAACTCCACCTTTTTGATTTGCTAATGCTATGACTAATGTTTTCATAACATACAGT
>Ga0160423_10004375_pt1 | contig 11615 bp, 14 predicted proteins | sample CRUFie14St8metaG_FD_108191 | JGI IMG/M metagenome (GOLD analysis project Ga0160423, IMG submission 108191) | Marine microbial communities from the Costa Rica Dome - CRUD Field 142mm St8 metaG | ecosystem: Environmental > Aquatic > Marine > Oceanic > Photic zone | place: Costa Rica: the Eastern... | reverse complement strand
GGAACTATGACCCGGCAGGTGGTGCCGATAATGATGCGATTATGGTCGCCGTAGGTAAAGGAGTGCATGCCCTCTCTTTCCTTTTTTTGTCTCGGATCATTCGCGTTACCGACCACTCGCATGATGCAGAAAATGGCGATACCGGCGGCAAAGACGACCACAGTTTCGAACATGGTGTCGTATCCTCGGTAGTCGGCCAGCACTGCTGTTACAAGGTTGGGGACTTTAGTGTCTTTGTAGGTATGGGTAATGAAATACTGTGAAACGCTTTCCCCGCCTCCTTCGGCGCCTGCGTTAGGAGGTGAATTGGGGTCACCGAAAGAGGGGAAGTCATAGACCCCGAAGAGAAGTAGTCCGCCGGTAATGACAACGGCGATGGTGGCGAATACCTTCGAGAGCATTAGTCAGACGATTTGCGTTTGGTGTTGTAGACGGTTGCTATGAGGAGCACTGTACTCACTCCGGCACCGACGGCGGCCTCGGTGAAGGCGACGTCGACGGCCCCCATTTCAGCCCAGAGCAAACAAATTAGGAATCCGTAGATCCCGAAGATCATTGAAGCGCTGAGCAGGTCTTTTACTTTCAGCGAAATGATCGCGGCTACGACCATAAAAATGAGGATGATAAAATCGAAAGCGAAGATCATGACGGCGTCCTAAAACTGGTCCGAGTCGTCGCCAAGATGATTGGGACGACCTTCTTTGATTTTCGGTTTACTGCATTCCTCCCAACCCGCATCCATTAGCGCGTGAGTGGCTGTTGGACTTGTAAAAAGAATAAAAATGCTGACACCGAGCAGTTTGAGGATGACGAGGAGAATGGGCCAATCTTCAGAGAAGCTCTCAAAGCCATTGAGCTGGTATAAAGCGAATCCGGTGATCACAAGGAGGCTGGAAAGCGTGTCACCTTTACCGGCAGCGTGAGTGCGGGTGTAGAAGTCCGGAAATCTAATAATACCTATCGCCGCGCCAGCGAAGAAGACGATCCCGACCAGAATAAAGATCGCACTGATAACGGAAACAATCATGATTCTATAGCTGCGCCTTCCTCGTCCACTTCATCGCCTGTTTTGGTCTTGTGCAGAAAGCGCGCCGCTGCCAGTGAGCCCGTAAAATTAAGCAGCGCGTAAGCGAGCGCGAAGTCGACGAACATCTCGACACGTTTAAACACGATTCCGATGACGATAAGGAGCACGGCTGTTTTGGTGCCAATCACGTTGACGGCAACGATTCTATCAAGCGCGCTTGGGCCTTTGATAATTCGCCAGAGAGGCGGCAACATCAGGAAAAAGATCGCCAACCCGACACCTACAGCAAAGTCTTCGAACGTCATGCGGGCGATTCTTTTGAAGTTTTATATTCATCAGCGAATACCTTTTTTATACGGCGCTCCATTGTTCCATCGAGTCCATTTGCCGTTTCGTCGCTGATTGCGTGGACGTAGTAGGTATCCCCGATAATCTTAATGGTGACCGTGCCCGGAGTAAGAGTGATGGAGTTGGCGAGCAGGAAGCGCTGGAAATCGGTATTTAGAGAGCACTTGTAGCGTACAATTTGGGGCTCGAGCTTCTCGGTGCTGCCAAGTGCCAATCTCAGTACGTAGATATTGCTTAGAATAATCTGGCCGATCATCCATATTGAATAGGCAAAGAGACCAAAGGCCTGTTTGATGCGGACGTTTAGACGGTGGTGACGGTTTTCAAATAGAAGGTCCGACGAGAGCCACACCACGATCGCGCATGAGATTAGTCCGAGAGAGAGGTGAAAGACGTCGAAAAACCCCGATAGCACGACCCATATGACCATGAGCAATACAAAGACAAAGATCCGATAAAATTTTGTATTCGAAGTTGATTGAGCCATTAGTATGTGGCGGGAAGCGGTCCCAATGTGAGCAACGCTCATGCTCATTGTCAATTTTCCTATCCGTAAAATCCGTGCTTTATTGAGGCGGTCTAGGCTGTGATGCGAATGGAATGTGACAGAATCTTGCTTGTCATGGCACTTGGGAGTTGCGTGGCAGGCTTCCCAATCTCACTGGCGCAGGAAGCGTCAGACAATCGGCTGGCTCCGGGAGTTGAGTCCCCTGATGGGACACAGCCCTCCCATCCCGATGCTCCCATCGCTGATTTTACGATGCCCACAGCGGTTTTCCAGAAACCTGCCCCGCAGGATCATCAGCAGCGAAATGAGCCCGTGGGCGCGACTGTTTCATCGATCCAAGCCCGGGGACGACTGATCGAGGACCTGCGCCCTCAACGGATCCCGATTTATCCGGACGATCCGGAAAGTGCCTGGTGGGAGATCAACCCAAGCTACGCTTTCGCACGAGCTCAGCGGGAGCAGCGGCCGATGATGTTGCTGTTCACGGGCGCGTGGAATACTCAGGCCATGGCCCTTTCTGAAGAAGTCTTTTCGACCAAGAGTTTTAATGACTACGTAAAGGACAATCTTGTGATCTGTTATCTCAATTACCCAAGGAATCAGACAGATGCCCCTGACTCGCTCCGTCGTATCAAGGAGAAATTCAAAGTTCGTGGCTACCCCAATGTTTTGATTTTCAACCCTAGCGGAGAAGTTGAGAAAGGCATTACAGGCTATCGTATGGGTCGACCGGTGGACTATTTTAATGAATTACAAGCGGCTTGCCTCCCAGTTTTGGAGTCGATCGGCGCCAGAAAAAAACAGATGATGCGAGCCGGGTTTCGGGACTGGTCAAACCACCTAGGAAAAGAAATTTTTGCACGCTTCCTGAAGCAAGACACCAAGTATGTCGCCCTTAAGGATGCAGCTGGTATAGAGTGGGTTATCAATATCAAAGATCTTGCCCTGAAAGACCAAAAGTTGGTGGAGTCTTTTCCGCGTGTGGATAAAATTGAAATAGAGGAAGATGAAGAGCCGTAATATTTTTAGCTGGCGACTCTGCTTGGTTCGTCTCACTCGACCAACGTCTCACTAATTTGATGAAACGATTTCTTTTCCAATCAGCCGTTTTAATTTTGGCCCTTCTTATCGCCGCGGGTGTCTACGCTGTAGTGATTGACCGCGACAGCCGATATGACATTTTTGACCTGATAGAGGGACGGCCCGTAACGGCCGCTATCGAAGCTGATAATGGCCTCCTTGCCCAGGCCGGCGGAGAAGGCTCCCTCCTGCGGGCAGTTCCTCTCGATCTCAACAGTACAGATGTACTGGAAAAGATGAATCTCGCGTTAGCTGATCTTACCGATGCGGTGGTGCCTTCCGTGGTCAGTATCGACACCTCGCGGATTAAAAACGTCGTCACTGCAGTACCCACCGACCCGTGGGGATTTGGTTATCGCCGTCAGAATCAGAGCTTTCGAGAGCCCGGTTTAGGTTCGGGTGTGATTGTCACGGAGGAAGGTCATATCGTGACAAACCACCATGTTGTTGCCGGGGTGGATGAAATTCTCGTGACGACGCATGATGGCAGCCAATATCCGGCAGAGTGGGTTGGTAGCGAGCCGAACGTTGACGTCGCGGTCTTAAAGATCAAAGCTCCAGAAGGAGCTACTCTCCCGAAATTCCGTCCTCTTGGTTTCGGTGATTCCGAGAAGGTCCGCGTGGGTGAAATGGTAATGGCGGTGGGTAATCCCTTCGGGCTGAGTGAATCAGTGACGCGCGGCATCATTAGCGCGAAGCAGCGGGAGTTGAGTGACGCGGCTAACGAATATTTCCAAGTTGATGCCGTGATTAATCCCGGGAATTCCGGCGGACCGCTCGTCAACGTGCGTGGCGAAATTATTGGAATCAATGTGGCGATCTTCACAGGGCAACAAAATGTCCAAGTCTGGCAAGGTATTGGTCTAGCTATTCCCGCAAATGAAGTGCGGGAAGTGTTTGAAGCTATTGTTTTAGGAAGGCCTCTGATTCGTGGATACTTCGGCTTAGAGCTTGAGAATATCTCCCGAAATTATGCGCTCGCGGTAGGGCTCCGTAGTCTCAACGGAGCCGTCATTACCAGTGTTGTCGAAGGATCTCCTGCAGAGGCAGCGAGTCTCCTGCCCGGTGATGTTATTACCAAACTTGACGGTAAAGCGATGCAGTCGGCCGAAGATACCCTAAGCCGAATTCGGTTAATGAAATCAGACGAGACCGCTAAGGTAACCATTATTCGCAAGGGTAAACCGATGGAAACTGAGGTCACTGCAATGGCGAAGTCTGACACCAACACTCTGCGATTGAAGTCTGATATTCTGACGACTGGTCAATCCATCGTTGATGCGATTGGCATCAAGGTTCGGGACTTGACGGCAAGGGAGCGCAATTCCATGGGAGTTGGCCCTGATTATCCTGCTATCCTCGTTTCCGAGGTTGTGGAAGGCTCTCAGGCCGAGCGCCGCTTTCGGGAGGGTGATTTAATTCACCAAATCAATCGCTCACGGGTAAATGATATCGCGTCATTCTATGACCTTATGGGGTCGTTGCCGACGGATTCGGCGACGGTAATCACTCTCAGTCGGCAGGGTAAGATCATTCAGGCGATCTTAAAGTAATCCGGTGCGGTTCACTCCAATGACTCGCCTCTCTTTCCCTGAATTTCTGAGCCGTCGGGAGTCCTTTGATGTGGCCGTCGCTGCGCAGGATGAGATTGCCAAGTTCTGTTCCTCATCGTCGTGGATGTGCGTGGCGAACGGTTTACTGCATGCCAGTGAAGGCGAGGGTAAACCAAAATACTGCATCCGCGAGCAGGACGGGAACTGGATCGTTTTCGTGGATCGACGGAAGCGGGGAATTTGGTTTCCGCTGGAGTCGGCGTGGATGTTTGATCGTTCTATGAAAAACAAAGAATGACACTCCTCGGTTACATCGACGTTCGCCCGTTCCTTTTTGTCGGCGGACTTTCTTTGTTTATTGGCCTCTCCCTGCTCATCTGCTGGCTGGCGAAGACCAAATTCAAGAAGGCGAACGTGGCGCTCATTTCTGGGCTGCTTTTCACGGGGCTCTTTACGTTTCTCTTGACGGGTGTCGGGCCGTTTATCGACCAGAAAGAGACCCGCGAATACATGATGACTTGGGAGATCAAGGCAGACCCAACGAATGGAATGAAGCAATCAGAGATTGTTTTGTCATTTGTGGATTTCCCAGGCCACTACATAGGCGAATATTCCAATGAGTTGGCTGCCTACCTCCGTGAGAAAGGCGAGCAACCAGTGAAAGTGGTGTTCGAGGTTACATTCGATTACGGCAAGGTTCGAGGCTTCCACGAAACCGAGATTGCCGGATTACACGAATGGGAATCTGAATGGGGATATGCAGGCTCGAGTGGTTCCCCGAAAAAGTCGCCATGGGAATGAACCAAAACATCGAACAAGTCGGTGGACTCAACGCGCTACAGCGCGCGAGTCACCTCTGACGTTCGCGATCAAAATTCAAAGGCCCACCTCGCTGCGGATCAACGCTATAATGGAGGGCGAACTCCTGCCCAACCGAATGCGCCTCCGCGAGCCAACGGACTACCGCATCGCCTCTGCCATTCGCAGGGCATCGAGATTCGGCTTCACCTCGTGAACCCGGTGAAGGGGAACCCCGAGCGCGCAGGCGTGTGCTGTAATGCCAACGGTCGGCCAGTTGCGGTCAGCGATGTCGTCTGACTTGAGGATACGTCCGATGAACGACTTTCTCGATACGCCAAGCAGGACAGGTCGTCCCGATACGATCAGCTGATCGAGGTGGCGCAGGAGGGTGAGATTGTGTTGCTGCGTTTTTCCGAAACCGATTCCGGGGTCGAAGACGATCGCCTCCGAATCAATACCGGCCGCAGTCAGGGTGGCGTTGCGTTCTTCGAAGAAGGAACGGATGTCAGCAATGACATCGTCGTAGCTTGGGTTCGACTGCATCGTTCGCGGCGTGCCCTGCATGTGCATCACGGCAACGCCAACGCCGGTTTCGGAGGCAAGTTCGATCATGGCCGGATCGCGAAAGCCGGTCACGTCATTGATGATCTTTGCCCCGGCATCGATCGCGGCCCTGGCAACGGGCGCCTTAGACGTGTCGACAGAGAGGCAGGCTTCTGGAGCTTCTTTCAGAATACCCTCAATCACCGGGATGACCCGCCGGGTCTCTTCCTCGGCACAAACATCATCAGCTCCGGGACGTGTTGATTCTCCTCCTATGTCGATAATGGCGGCGCCTTCTTCCAACAGTTGAAGCGCCCGCGCGATGCCAGCGGAAGCTTTGTCAAATTTTCCACCGTCAGAAAACGAGTCAGGCGTCACATTGACTATTCCCATGATCTCACCTTGTGCGGAGAGATCGAACGCGTGGTTGGAGCAGCGCCACTTCATCCTGAAGCGGAAGTTATTCAGCCCTGGGGGATGGCTGGCTCGAGAGGCCTGGAATCCTCAGCCTTGGGGGGTTCTAGGTCTCGATTGGGCTGCTGAGGTTTTAGGCCGAGTTTCCCAAGGAGGGCTTGATCGGCTGCTGACTGCGGATTGCTCGTGGTAAGCAACTTATCGCCATAGAAAATGGAGTTGGCACCAGCAAAGAAACAGAGGGTCTGTAGTTCCTCGCTCATTTGAGTTCGTCCAGCGGAGAGGCGGACTTTAGCGTTCGGGATAGCGATCCGAGCTATGGCGATCATGCGAACCACTTCGAAGGAATCAACGCCCTGTTGCTCGGCCATGGGGGTGCCAGGGATGGGGACGAGTGAGTTGATCGGAACGCTCTCAGGTTGCGGATTAAAGCCACTGAGGACTTCTAACATTTTGAGTCTGTCTTCGGTATTCTCCCCGAGACCAAGAATGCCGCCAGAACAGACGGCCATGCCAGCGTCTTGCGCATGACGAAGGGTATTGAGTCGATCCTGAAAGCTATGCGTAGTGACGATGTTCTTGTAGTGCTCGGGGGAAGTGTCGATATTGTGGTTGTAGGCCGTCACTCCTGCTTCTTTGAGCTTCTGCGCTTCAACTTCTCCGAGCTCGCCAAGTGTCGTACAGACCTCCATACCTAACTCTGAGACGCATTCGACAATGTCGAGAACTTGGTCGAAGCGTTTTGTGCCATCTCTGACGCCTTTCCATGCGGCGCCCATGCAGAAGCGGGTGGAGCCATTTTCAAGGGCGAATCTCGCTCGCTCGAGGATGTCCTCTTTTTCCATCAGTCGCTCCGCCTCAACCGACGTGCTGTAGCGTGCGGACTGGGCGCAGTAGGAGCAGTCTTCGGAGCAGCCACCAGTTTTAATACTTAGCAGAGTGCAAAGCTGTACTTCATTTTCGGGCCAATTGGCTTCATGCACCTTTCTCGAACGCTGAATCAGTTCGAAAAAGGGGAGGTCGTAGAGCTGTTTTAGTTCGTCGAACTGCATGGGAGAAGATTCAGTTTTGATTCCCGGTCTGTTGCCGGTTCCGGTAGGAAAAGACCACGAATTCGACGAATTTCACGCAAATGTTGCAAAAATCGGACACAATCTGCCACGTCTTACACCGCTTGGAGACTTCCAACTAGCTAGTCCAGCGCCCTCCCGGCGAGATGAAAGGAAGGGTTTGTTTCCAGACTTCTGAGTAGTCGGTTTTGCCAACGGCACCAATCATTTTGCGCCCGGTAGCTTTGCGAAACGCAGCGGAGAAAGACTCGCCGCTGTGGCAGCCCCAGCTTTTGCAGTAGGAGCCCCTGGCGAAGGCCTTCCGGTCAAATTGAGTTAGTTGACTCTGGTGGAGGAAGCACTTTGAAGCGCCGAGGATTTCGTTGCTGTAGTCAAAGACGAAGCAGTATTTGTTGGAGTGGCCGTAGTATTCGAAGCCCGAAATTTTCATCTTTGACCGATTCTGGCCGCGATTGATGTAGTCGATCAGTTCGCCAGTGGAACTGAACCAGATGAGGCGCACCCCGAATTTATCTCTAACACTTTCAATGTATGAAATGAGGGGATCACCATCTTCGTGGGCCCGAGTGATATAACCGGGCTTGTAAACCATGAGGGTGAGATTGATCTCTTTGTTGGTCGCTTCTTGGAGTTGCTGGATGCGGATTCTGGCCGCGCGAACGAAGTTACCCCACCAGCGATCATGGCGTTGTTCCTCGTGCCGGAAATTTTCCCATTGGAGAAGGGCGGGACCTCCGACGAGAAGGATATACTCATCGCTCGGATCAAGTTTAGCCTCGGCCGGGGTTGACTGAAACACTGATGCGAGCAGAACTAGCGACAGAATTAAAGGGAAGCGCGGTTTCATCGGGTTTACCGGTAGTGGGTAGCAAGTTGCGTCGCCAAATATTACAGGGACTCGAAGGAAGCGCAACTGAGCCTCTGCGGCCATCCCGAGAATCAAGTTGTCAAACTAGGCAAGCGATCTAACACAGATGAAGCGGTGTAAGTAGGGCAACTGCACGATTTCTCTCGAGCGGCGATCTCTCTCTTCCTGCTTTTGCTTTTCCTGAAGAGATTCGTCGTAGCTTACGAGTCGTTGATGGTGACGATTAATTCTGCCCACAAACCAACGCCAGGTCGTGCCGGGGCGGCCACCTTCAAGCAGAAAGTGAGGGCAGTTCTTGTTGGGGGTTTCGTACCCGTCCCGGGGCCAATGGTAGTGAGCTCGGACATTCTCAACAGGGATCTGATGATAATACATCAGGGTCGCAGCTAGTTTCGCAGTACGTTCCATTGTCGAGATCTGGTCATTGCCCCGGTGTTCGCACATTTCGATACCGATCGAGTAGCGGTTGCCGGGGCCGTCGAAATCGGCGTGCTCGCCTCGTTCATCAGTGGGGATGTGCTGGATCACAACATCGTCTTGTACGGTAAAGTGCCAACAGAGGTAACCAAATACACCGCCACGCAGAGCGCCGCGCTTCAGTGCCTTGGAATGTGCGTAGGCATCACCAGTAGGATTCTGGGTGCTATGAATTGTGATATAGCGGGGCTGCATCTGACGGAAGATGCGGCGGCCGTATTTACCTTTCGGAATGAGATCGACCTTGATGTTGAGTTCTTCGTGGGCGCGGTTGGGGCTCATGGCGGTCTCTGCGACTGCACCCAGTTCTCGCTCCCAAAGGATTGCTTTCGTCGACGTGGGAGCCGTTTTACAACTGGGCAGAATGGCGATGGTCACTGCCATCACCACTACGGGGATTACCAATCGAAGCCAATTCATCGTTCCTCAAGGAATGGATTAAAGACGCCAGTAAACGGGTAACTCTTCAGCCGCTTGTAATCAAAAATTAATTAAAAATCTAAGGGGTTTGGTTCGAAGGACCCCGCAAACAGCCCTTCGGGACGAGGGGAGGCTTTAAAAATAGAGAGAAACACACCTGGATCAACGCTCCAGAATTTCCACCTCGTATCCATCTGGATCAGTGACAAAAGCCATTTTGGTTTTCGCTCCAGTGGGGAAGGTCTCACGCCAGTCTCCCGGCCAAATCTCGATACCGCTTTTCTCGACCCGATCACAATAGGCCATGATGTCTTCGACGCCGACGGCGGTGTGCATAAGATCCTCAGGGAATTCGACCCTGAAGTCTGGGGAATAGCAGAGTTCGAGGAAGTGATCATTACCGTCGAGTTCGAGGAATGCGAGTTGGTTGCCAGCGGGCGACTTATCAGTGCGGCGGGTTAGCTTGAAACCAAGTGTTTCATAAAAGTTGATGGTGGCATCAAGGTTGCTGACACGAATGCGAGTGTGGAGAAATTTGATCATGATTACTGAAAACAGCCTTAGCATGGCACGGATCCCAATCGAGTCCTAGTGCGGGTTGGCGTGAATTTTATCGTTACCGTTCAGGCTATCACGAGACTCTTCAAATGGGGCATTGCTCGCGGAGGTAGGGCAATGGTAAAAAATTCCCGTGGTTTTGGGAATAACCTAGGAATAACCTGTGAATAACTCAGTGAATAACTTGGGATATCCCAATTTGGAAGGGCATGAAACGATTGAAGCCGATCTAGCATCATGACCTCTGAGTTTGCTTGGGATAAAGTGTCATCGCGCTATTTTCGGTGGGGTGATATCCCCTTACTGCGGGGCTTAAGCGATCTTGGGGTTCTGGAGGTGCCGAGGTCGCAGGCTCGATGCTCCATCAACAACTGGGTCGCTCTTGCCTGCGATCATTTGGTGACGATGAGGCTCGCTAGGAGTTATTAACATTGCGCCGCCGCTAGCAGAGGGGCCCGCTTACGATCTACCTTGATGTTGTTTCATAGATCTCTCTGAGTATAAGATTTGCCCGTATTTTGAGTCGTTTGATCATTAAATCCGGGGTTTTATCGATTACTGTTTCTCAATTATTCAAATCATGCTTCGGAACAAGTAATGAAAGTTTGTATCGAATTTATGTGCCCTTTTTTTACTCTTTCCTCGTATGTTGAAAAAGAAGAGTTGTCGCCGTGCATCTGTGTTTGCTATTTCGGCGGTCGCTTTCGCCCCAAACTCAAGCAGAATCAAACGAACCATTAGTTGTCATGTCCGTAGCCACACTTAATCGCGAAATTATTTTGAATCCGGAGAAGCGGGTATTCCCGGAATTCAGACTTGAGCGACTTCTTGGGCAAGTTTTCGAGCCCACTCAGGGATGCAGAGTCTGCGTTTTGATTGACCTCGATGACGTCAGCCTTATGAAGGGTTATCAGTTCCTTGAAGAAGAGGGACATGAAATCCAACGCAAAGCTTACGAAGAATTTTATCTCGGCCTGAAAGACGGTGGGATGGAAGCCCTTGGCATGACCGGTGGCGAACTTTTCGCGATCCCAATGACCTATGGTTCGAACCTAGATTTGAAAGATGAAGCTTACGACGCCGAAGGGAAAGAATACAATCTCGACCGGGATATCTACCCAAACTACGACATCATTCTCTGCGTCTCAACATACTCCGCCACTGCACCGCTGACGGCGAAATGCAAGGAATACGGATTCCGTGGTGCTACCCTGCATGGAGTTAATGACGTTATTTTAAATTCCGGCCTTGCGGTCGATTATGAGGAAGTTAGCTCGGATGCTGAGAAAATGCGTCTCGCCATGACTGATGCCGACACGATCGAAATTGATTTCGAACTGGAGGACGGTAAAATCCTGACTGCCTCCCTAGAGCTCGGCGCCCAAAAGGCTCAGAAGTCCCATGGCCTTTGCCGAGGAATGACTCCAGATATCGCCAACCTACCCGCTGGGGAAGTCTACTTTGTGCCCGAGGATGCCAACGGACAGTTCCCGATGAAATACGAAGACGGCACATTGGGCGTCCTTGAAGTGAGGAATCGAAACATCATTCACTCCACCTTGATCGAAGGTAATCAGGAAACCATTGATGCCCACAATGCCCGCCTTGCTGATGATCCAATGACAGGAACACTCGGAGAGCTCGGATTTGGCACCCAAGTGCTTCCCGTCTCGGGGGCGGACATCCAAGACGAGAAGGTGTTGGGCACTTGTCACCTCGCAACTGGACGTGATGATCATCTGGGTGGCGATATCATCCCAGAGATGTTTAAGAAGCACGAGAATTCGACCCACGACGACATCCTTTTTGCTCCTCACAAAACACCTAACTTCAACATCAAGCAGGTGCGCATGAAGCGAGGTGATCAGGAGGAGGCAATTATCGAAGATTTCCGCCCGAGCGAATATATCCTGGACGCACTTCGAGGTCAGCCGACTGAGGATTAAAG
>Ga0160423_10004374_pt1 | contig 11615 bp, 10 predicted proteins | sample CRUFie14St8metaG_FD_108191 | JGI IMG/M metagenome (GOLD analysis project Ga0160423, IMG submission 108191) | Marine microbial communities from the Costa Rica Dome - CRUD Field 142mm St8 metaG | ecosystem: Environmental > Aquatic > Marine > Oceanic > Photic zone | place: Costa Rica: the Eastern... | reverse complement strand
GCCCGACAGGCTGTTCCGGAAGTAGCCGTAGTTGCCCACCTCGGACAGGAAGGTCAGTCGGCCGTTGCCGGACTCGTCGCCCCCTGTCAGGATGTTGATGGTGCCGCCGACGGAGGGGATGGCCAATTTGCTGGCTCCGAGACCTCGCTGGACCTGGGTGGTGCGCACGACGAGGTCGAGGCCGGCCCAATTGCTCCAGTAGACCCAGCCGTTCTCCATGTCGTTCATGGGCACCCCGTCCACCATCACGGCGAGGTTGGTCTGGTCGAATCCGCGGATGGTCACGCGCGCATCGCCGTCACCGCCACCCTGCTGCGTCGCGTAGACGCCCGGCGTGGAGTTGAGGATGAGCGGCAGGTCCCGTCCGGCCAACTCCTCCTGGATCTGGGCGGGGAGGACGTTGGTGAAGGCGACCGGGGTCTTCCGGTCAATGGCGATGTCGGCCGCCACGATGGCCTCCTCGAGGATGAGGGACTCCAGCCGCGCATTCACAGTCTGAGCAGAGCCCGTCAGCGTCGTGGACACCGTCTTTGCGGCATACCCGATGTAGGAGAAGATGATGTCCCGCTTTCCCGAAGGCAGCACGATTTCATAGCGTCCGTCGATGTCGGTGGCGGCGAAGAGGTCCCCGGCCCGGACGTAAGCGCCCACCAGAGGGTCGCCGGAGAGGCCATCCCGGACCGTTCCGGTGACCGTGCAATTCTGGGCGTGTGCACCCAAGGCACCCAGCACGAGGGCCAGGAACAGCGCGAAGAAGGACTTCATGAAAGCGGGGTTGAAGGGGCGATCAGTGCTTGACGGCCTGGCGGCGCTCCACCGTTCCGTCTGCGAGGGTCACCTCCACGAGGTAGGCACCCGTGGGCAGGGTGGCGAGGTCGAGGCGGACCGTGTTCCGGCCTTGGACCGGCAGGCGCATGGCCTCTGTGCCGGAGAGCGTGCGGACGACAACGGCCACCATCGGCTGACCCGTGACGAGGTCGAGGCGGTCGTTGAACGGGTTGGGGAAGGCCTTCAGCTGGGCGGAACGGGTCTCCTCCACGGACACGACGCAGTCACAGTCGTGGAACCCGAGGTGATCGAAGACGTTGGCGCCGAGGGAGTCCCACACGGCGAGCACATTGAACTCGTCCACGGCTTGCGTGTCTCCGCCGGTCACTTCCGGACGGCGCACGAGGGTCTGGTTCTGGGTCACTTCATCCCAGCCTGCGGAGCCGGGGTCCTCACCAATCACGCCGAAAATGTCGACCGGGGTGTTCGTGGAGATCTTGCGGAGGACCATGGCGTCGTTGCCGTTGAAGTACATCGTGTTGTTTTCCTCGTAGACGGGGTTCAGCCAGATGTCGGCCTGCTCGGCGAGCTCATCCCAAACAGGCGCCTCGAAGTCCACTCCGTCCGGATCCTGCTTGTCAATGACGTAGACCAAAACACCACCCGGCTCGATGGTGCCGGTCAGGTCGGTTTTCTGGTTGTCTGCCGCCGCGGTCGCTCCGTTGGAGTAGCGCTCCAGACGGTAGTCGGTCATGTCGATGGCGTTCTCCGTCGGGTTGTAGATCTCGAGGGCCTTGTTGTTGGACCAGCCTTCGATGTACTCGGAGATGAAGAGCTCGTTGCACTGGGCGGTGAGCAGGTTGGCGGACAGGGTGGCGAGCGCCACGAGGGTGAGGTTGCGCATGGGGTTCGGTTGTGAATGCGGGCAAATGTAGGGTGTGACCTGATGATGGACACACCTCCGGTCATCAGGTCACGATTTCACAATCCGACCCGATGGGCTGACCGTCAGGTGGTTGAGTGTCAATGCGCCACCTCAGGGGATAAGGGTGGTCACCATGTCAAGGCCCTTGGCCAGGCCCTGGTGGTAATCGGCCCACAGGCTGTCCACCTGCACTTGGTATCCGTCTGATTTCAAAGGTTCATCCGGCGAAATCTCGTGGATGCGGATTCCGTTCTCTCCGCCCGAAGCGATCCGGTCCACGGCCTCGTTGTAAGTCTCGTGGCCTGATTCGTACAGGGCGGCGATGGCCGGATTCTCCCGATACCAATACGTGGCGAAATAGTCCATCCAGCTTTGCTGAACGTGCATTCCGGAGGGACGCGTGCGGATGACGAGGAGGTTCCGGGCACCGGCATCGATGGCCGCTTGGAGGGGGAGTGCATCGGCGATTCCACCGTCGAACATCCACCGGCCTTCAACCTTGATGCGACCCCGGGTCACCATGGGCAACGTGGCCGACGCCCAGAGGATGCGCAGCCAGTTGCCCTTGACGGGGTCGAGGTACAGGGGGCGGCCGGTCTCGGCGTCGGTGGTCACGAACCGGACCTCCCGGTACCGGGCCGCGTCTGCAGCCCCGTCGAAATCGAGCGGGTGATGCCGGCGAACGTGGTCGAACAGGTGGGCCAGGTTCATGATGCCTTCTTCAGACAGGGCGGAGGAGAACCGGATGAACTGGCCGTCGGCAATCACGCTTGTGGCGACTTCGATGAAATGCTTGCGCTGACCGGACAGGAAGCTGGTGGCCGCCATCGCGCCCGCCGAAACGGCGTAAATCCTCGGGAAATCCCGAAAGCCCACAGCGGCGAAGGCGTCGAGCACCCCCGCCGTGAACGCGCACCGAAGACTCCCGCCTTCCAGCAGAAGGGTGTCGTACGAGGGGATGGGGGCAGTGCGGGGCATGGATGTATAAAATATACGGAATCCGAGGCGGAGGGCGAAGGAAGAATGGCAACCTTGGTGCCATGGAAAAGAACGCCAGTCTTTTGATCGCCGCCGCCTTCACCATGATCGGATTCTGCCTCGGCAGGGTGACCGCTCCGGAAGGGCACGGAGCGGCCGCAGTGGTGCGGGCCATGGACCTGAGCGAACTGATGGGAGACCCCGGCGAGGATATACAGCTCATCGTGGAGTCCTTTGATGAAGCAGACTTCGAAGGAGACACCGTGTTCGCCATTCCCGGCGGGCAGGTGCACATCGTGCGCAACGGGGAGGAAATGCAGGTCGAGGTGGAGATGACCGAAGACATCGAAAACGTCTGGGTCGAGGAAGGTGAGGCCAGCGGAACCACGGTGGTCCAGAAGCAGATCATCGTGACCTCCGACGAGGACTGAAGGTTCCGATCCGGCACCGTCAGTCCATTCCCACACTCATCCCGGAAAGGGCTGATTGGATCATAGTAACTTGATTTTTAGCAGGTTGTAGTCTCATTGAGGAGGCGCCGTTTCGGGTGCATGAAACAGAGCGGTGAGCGGTGCAATTGGAGAAATACATTCGCTGAAACCTGTACCAATGGCACTCTCAGACCCCGCTTCTGATCTGGCCGACCATCCCTTGGCAGAGTCGGCTGCCTCCGAACGGAGGTGGCAGAAATTCGCCTTGATGGTGGCGCACGATTTGAAGGAGCCCATTCGCAACATCGGCAGCTGTGCCAAGCTGCTTGCCGACATGGACAGCGAGGGGGCTGATGCGGGCGTGGATGAGGCCCAGGTGCGCCAGTGGCTGGTGGACTGTTCGGAGCGGCTTGTCCACATGATGGATGCCTTGGTCAAACACGCCAAGAATGGACGTGAGGAATTCAAGCGGCACCTCGACCTGGAAGAGGTGATCGAAGGCATCAAGGGAGATCTTCGTTGCATGATCACGAGAACGGGAGGCAGTGTGGAGTGCACCACCCCCATGCCCCGGTTGGAGGCCGGTCCCTTCGGCATGCGGGTGGTGTTTCAGAACCTCATTGAGAACGCCCTGAAATACGCCAAGCCCGGTGAACGGCCGGTGGTGCGCTTGTCAGCAGAGCGCTTGAACGCCGGTTGGCTGTTCCGCTGCCGCGATGAAGGAAAGGGCATGAGCCAGCATGAGGCGGACCATGCCTTCGACGCATTTCGGCGATTTGATGCCGGGTCCGAGGGCATGGGCATGGGGCTCTGTCATGTGCGGCAGATTGTCGAGGCCCATGGCGGCTCCATCTGGGTGGAGTCTGTGGTGGGCGAGGGCACCACGGTCGCCTTGACCCTTCCGGAGCGTCAATCGCTCTGATCGGAAGTCCGTGGGGCAAAACACCCTTCAATCAGAGCGCCTCGAAGGGGTCGCTCAAGACCTCCATCGACACGATGACCGTATCAGACAGCGTGTGCAGAAAGTCAACGAGGCCTTGGCGTTCGGTTTCCGTCAGGTGCAGCCGATAGGGTTCCTGTCCAGCAGGCCCGATGCCATTCTCGGACAGCCGTTCGTCGAGGAACGGATGGGGCTGAATGTCGTCGCTGTAGAAATCCACGACCTCCCGCAACGTCGTGAACCGGCCATCGTGCATGTAGGGCGCGGTGAGGCCGACATTCCTCAGGCTGACCGTTTTGAACCGTCCGTCATCAGAGGCTTGCCCGGTGAGGTCGCCGATGCCACCATCTCCGGCCGCCGCGTAATCCACATCCAGGCCATTGATCGTCGCGCCGGATGGGGCAAAGAAGTTGAGGCTGGAATGACATTGATTGCATCGCGTGTCCCCACGGAAAAACACCTCGCGCCCGAGGGATTCTGATGCTGTGAAGTCCGCGAAGCCATTGGCCAGGCCTGCATCGTACCGGCTTTGATGGGAGCGGATGGACAACAGGAATTGGACCAGCGCACCGGTGATGCGATCGAGATCGATGGAGGGATCCCCAAACGCCGCCTCGAAGAGGTCAGGGTAATAGGGGAGGCTTCCCAACTTTTCGGGCAGCAGATCGAGTGACATGCCCATCTCATCGGGGTGGCCGATGGGTTGCAGCACTTGGTTGGCCAGCCCGATGACCCGTTGGTCCCAGAACATCCTCCGCTGGTAGCGCAGGTTGAACAGGCCGGGCGCATTGCGGGAAAGGGATTCGCCGGAAATGCCGCGGGACCTCGCCCTTGAATCGGCAAACGCAGAGGATTGCCGGTGGCAGGTGCCACAAGAAGTCGAGCCGTCCGCCGAAAGCTGCACGTCGTGGAAGAGGACCCGGCCGAGCGTGGCGCCTTCGTCCGTGATGTTGACGTCCTCCCCCAGAACGCTGTACAACCCCATGGCCGGGTCGCTCAGCCAGCTGTCTGGAAAGTCCATGCCCTCGTAGTCTGCGGGGGGCTCGGGCAGCGTCGGGGTCAGGACCACATTGCCATCGACGAGCCCCGGCTCCAGTCCTGATGTGCACCCCGCTATACCGGCAAAGAGCGTGGAGAAAAGGACAGTGGACCAGGGCCTCAGGGTCATGCCATCAAGATACGCCGACATCAAGTGGCCTTGAGAATCGAGAGTCTCGGGCTCCTTCATTTTTTTGGCCCAGCTCAACCCTCATTCCCAGTGGTGCGGCCGTGTCGGTCGGGCCAGTATTGAAGCGCTGATGTGCAACCTTTCGCCGGATCGGGTACGTTCGGGGAGCAGTCGTCAATACATTCGTGTCATGCGCATGCTGAGCCAGCCTCATTGTTTTTGTTGGAGTCTTCTGCTCTTCGCCATCGCGGTGGTTCCTGCGGTGGCCCAGACGGACATTCCGCCTTTCGGCCCGGCCTACATCCAAGATGAAATCGCCACGATCGCCATCACCATGCAGCAGGTGAGCGTGGACGAAATGCTGTTCGGCGACCCCGACTACGCCTCTACGAATCCGTTTCCGGCCATGGTGGAATTCCAGTCGTCGGTGGAGGACTCACTCTTCAACTTCATTGCTGTGCGTCTTCGAGGCAACACCTCGCTGTCTGCCCCGAAGAAGAGCTTCAAGATCGACTTGAATGCCTTTGTTGACGGGCAGAAGTACCACGATCTGGAGAAGCTCAATGTCAACGCCAACCAGAACGACCCCTCGTTGCTGCGGGCCGGCCTCAGTTGGAACATTCTGCGCCGGATGGGTCTTGCAGGATCGAGGACCAGCCATGTGCGCGTGGAGATCAACGGAGACTACATGGGCGCCTATCTCAACACGGAACACTTCGACGAGGAGTTCGTGGAGGAGTACTACGACAAGGACGACGGCAACTTCTACAAGTGCCTTTGGCCCGCCACGCTCGAGTACATCAGCCAGGAGCCCGATGACTACAAGTTCGAGGTCAACGGACGCCGCGCCTATGAGCTGAAGACCAACGACGAGATCGACGACTACACCGACATCGCAGCGTTCATTGACGTGCTCAACAACACGCCCGATGCCGGTCTGCCCTGCGCGCTGGAAGAGGTGTTCAATGTGGCCGATTTCCTCAAGGTGCAGGCGCTCGATGTCGTGAGTGGGAACTGGGACGGTTATGCCGGCAACAAGAACAACTTCTACCTCTACCACAATCCTCAGACCGGCCTCTTCGAGTACATCCCGTACGACCTCGACAACACGTGGGGCATCGACTGGCTCAACGAGGACTGGGAGACCCGCGACCCCTATGCGTGGTCCACGGAATACCGGCCGCTGTACGACCGTCTGATGGCGGTGCCGGAGTACCGGGAGTGGTACACGCATTACCTCCGTCGGATGATCGACGAATGGGCCCACCCGGACAGCGTCTCGGCCTACCTCAACCCGCGGCATGCGATGCTGTTGCCCGCGATTCAATATGACAGCTACTATCCACTGACCTTCGGGTTCACGACCCAGGATTTCGAGCAATCGCTGGATGAGGCGGCCGGAGGCCATGTGGAGTACGGCATCCTGCCGTGGCTCGACACCCGACTTGGCGCCTTGCAGGGGCAACTCGACCCGGAGGTTCCGGTCCTCGTGGTGCACGAGCTCGAGGACAATGCACCCGTCCTGGACTCCCTCCGCGTCCGGGCCATCGTCGACGGCGGCGGAGACGACCTCGTGGTCACCTGCTGGGTCGATCCCGGTTCAGGCCCCATCGCCTTTGAGATGTACGACGATGGCGAGCACGGCGACCGCAAGGCGGGAGACGGCACCTGGGGCATCAAGGTGCCGGTGCAGTGGAACTGGACGACGGTGGACTATCAGGTGCAGGCCACCAGCACGGCCGGCCTCGAGCGCTGGATTCCCTGCGCTCCGCGCACGGTCACGGTGGGCCTGTCACCCTCCAACCTGGTCATCAACGAGCTCATGAGCGTCAACGCCAACAACGTCTCCGACGAGTTCGGCGAGTTCGACGATTGGGTGGAGCTCTTCAATGCCGGCAGCACACCGGTGGCCCTCGGCGGCAAGTACCTCACGGACAACCTGGGTGACCCCGACAAGTTTGCCCTGCCGGCCGAGACGCTGGCCGCCGGAGACTGGGCGTTCTACTGGGCGGACAACGACCCCGAGCAGGGCCCCTACCATGCGCCGTTCACCCTCAGTGGCAGTGGCGACGAGGTGGCGTTGCTCGAATGGAACGAGGACGGCGCGGTCTGGGTTATCCTGGACTTCTTCGCCTTCGGCGCCTCGGAGCAGGACGCGTCGCTGGGCCGCTACCCGGATGGGGCCGACTACTGGGTGTGGTTCGCCACGCCCACGGCCAATGCCACGAACAACTACGCCATCATCCTCGATCAGCAGGAGATGGAGGGAAGAGAGGTCCGGCAGTTTGCGCCCAATCCCACGGAGGACTGGATCCGTTGGACGGGAGACCGGGTGGGCGGCCGTCTCCTGGATGCCGCGGGCCGCGAGGTGCTGCGTTTTCCGACTGGCCGGGGCATTTCCCTCGGCGAGCGCCCGGCGGGTGTCTATGTCCTGCAACTCGACGATGGGACCCGCACCCGCATTGTGAAGCGGGACTGACTTCACTTTCTCCGGGGTGACACCCGCTCCGTTACCCGCTCCGGCTCGAGCGGGATGCCGTTCGAGAAAATTGGCGATCAGAGGCCGTTGGCGGCTTTGCGCCGCGCCATGTCCCGTCCGAACTCCACCCAGCGTTCGCCATCCTTGATGGGACCACCCTTGGCGTCCACCTTGTTCATCTCCAGCAAATGCCCTTCGGCGCGCTCGAGGTCCTCAAGGATGATGGCGGCCTGGATGAGGTTGAGGTACAGGAATCCGGCCACCTTTCGGTCGATGCGCGCCTTGTTGTCGTCGAAGTTGGCCTCGCTGAGTGCGGAGTTCCAGACCACCGTCGCCTTGCGCAACGCCGTTTCGCCGGCTGCCCGGTCCATGCCGAGTTTGGCGCCGCCGAATTTGGCGTCAAAGGCCGCAGCGCGGAGGTCGTCGTAGTCCACCTTGCCGGTGCTCTTGGGGAAATGCCACTCGGCCTCCCGCGTCTTCTCGAGCGTGCAGTGCTTGTCCTCGAGCTCGGCCTGCAGCGAGGAGACGGCCGTTAGGACGGGCCCCTTGGTCTGGGCGGCCATCGTGTTGGGCTTCTCGATGGCCCACCAGTCGCGCACCTCGCGGTCCGAGTTGAACGCCTGGGATTTCCAGGTCTTGGCCCGTGTGTTGGCATCGGCGGTCTTGAGAGTGACGCCCTGCGCCGTCACCGTCAGGTGGGTCGGCTGCACGTAGGTGACCTCCATGATGAACTTGTTGACCTCCACCGTCGACTCTCCCCGCTTCTCCTTGACCTTCTTGACGCTGACCTTCTCCTCGGTGATGCTGAGCGGGTCGACGACCACGTTGACTTCGAGCCCATCGTCCCCGACGCTGAATCCGGTCAGCTGAAGGGCGTGCTGCACTTCCGAAGGGTCAAAGAAGTACTCGTCCGGCTGGGGCGCTCCGGGCAGGATGAGGGTGTCCATTCGGGCAGCGGTCCATTGCTGGTGGGTGTCCTCACCGGCTTCGGAGATCTCGTTGACTGTCTCGTTCCATTGGTCCTTGAAGGCCGCCCACTCGGCCTTGACCTCGGATTGCCAGCCCCGGAACTCGATGCCGAAGGTCTCCCGTGCCGTCTGCTTCAGGTTGACCCGGAACGTGGAGATGTCGCCCGGCAGCGGCTCGCTGGGGTACTGGGTGTAGGTGAAGCGTTCCTTCTCGGATTTCATCCGCTGGGCCTGGGCGGCAGGAGCGAGGGTGCACACGGCGAGGAGCAGGAGCAGGATGCGGGGCATAACGTGGGGGTGTTCAGGTTGGAATCGGTCCAAAGATGCACGCATTCTCACCACCTTTGTGCCATGCAGGAGGGGGCAGCGGGCATCCGCATCAACAAATACCTGAGCGAGGTGGGCCATTGCTCTCGCCGGGCGGCCGACAAGCTGCTCGAACAGGGCCGGATCACCATCAACGGCTCAGTGCCTGAGCTGGGCACCAAGGTGATGCCCGGCGACACCGTGGCGGTCGATGGCACCGTCGTCGGCCAACCCACTGCCCAGGAGGACCACGTCTACATTGCCTACCACAAACCGGTGGGCATCGTCTGCACCACGGACCGCAAGCGGGAGAAGGACAACATCGTAGATGCCATCGGGCATGAGAAACGCATCTTCCCCGTGGGCCGCCTAGACAAACCGAGCGAGGGCCTCATTTTCCTGACCTCCGATGGCGACATCGTCAACAAGGTCCTCCGCGCGCGAAACCACCACGAAAAGGAGTACCACGTCACGGTCAACCGTCCCATCAAGGGGTCCTTCATCGCCGACATGGCCGGCGGGGTGCCGATCCTCGGCACGGTCACGCGGCGCTGTGAGGTGGAGCAGACCGGCCCGAGGCAGTTCCGGATCATCCTAACGCAGGGCCTCAACCGCCAGATTCGCCGGATGTGCGAACACCTCGGCTATCAGGTGGTCCGGTTGAAGCGTGTGCGCATCATGCACATGCACCTCGACATGCCGCGCGGCGAATGGCGGGATTTCACCGTGGCTGAACTCACCGAGCTCCACCGTTTGGTGGACGCATCCAAGAAGACCTTCGATGGCCGGGACTGATCGGCCCATCGTGGTCGGCGGCGGTGCGGCCGGTCTGGCGGCATGCCGCACCTTGGAGGCGGCGGGGCACGCCCCCATCCTTTTGGAGGCCGGGGACCGCCTCGGCGGGCGGCTGCGCACGGAGCGCATGGCCGACGGGACGCCTGTGGATCGGGGTTTTCAGGTGCTGTTGACGGCCTATCCCGAATTGCGCCGATGGGTCGACCTCGCCGCTCTGGACCCCGTCGCCTTCATCCCGGGCGCCATGATCCGCAAGGGAGACGGGTGGAAGACGGTGGCCGACCCCCGCCGGTTGCCCGGAAGCATCCTCGCCACGCTGACCAGTGGGGTCGGCACGTGGGGAGACCGCATTCGCATCCTGAGGCTGGTGGCCCGCGCCTGCTCCGGGGACCCGCTGTCGATTCAGGATGGCCTGACGCAGGGCACCACAATGGGGTTCCTGAAGGACAGCGGCTTCACGGACGGCTTCATCCGCGATTTCCTGCAGCCGTTCTTCTCTGGCATTTTCCTCGACGGATCGCTGTCTGCACCCCCGGCGCAGTTCCTCTACACGTTGCGGATGTTCGCTTCCGGTGCGGTGGTTCGGCCCCGCCAGGGCATTGAGGCGGTTGTGGAGCAATTGGCCGGCGCACTCGAGAAAACCGAAGTCCGTCTGGGGACGTCCGTCGTGGACACCGACGCGCGATCGGTCGGGTTGTCAGACGGCAGCCGCATCAAGGGGGGCTGCGTCATCAGCACCATAGGCGGGCGCGAGGCGGTGGAGTGGAATGCGGCCTTCAACGCCGTCTTCGCCTGTGGGGAAACGGCATTCGGACGGCCCATCATCGGCCTTCTGCCCGACGCGGATTGCGTGACCAACGTCCATTTCATGGAGGATGTCCAAGGCGCCGAAGGCCAGGGCATGCTCAATGTGACGGCGCTGCCCCAAGGCCAGGCACAGCTCAATCCTGCCTCCATGGAGGCCCTCATCCGGCGCGATTTGGACGAGGCGGGTCTTCCGGTCGGCGACATGGTGTGGCACGCGACGATTCCGCAGGCTTTGCCCAGGTTGTCCAGCGTGGCGTCCGCTCCTGCGGAGACAATCAGTGAGGCGGGGGTCTACCTCGCCGGTGATCACCATGCGGCGCCTTCGCTGGACGCGGCGTTGCGGTCGGGACGTCTCGCTGCCGAGGCGTGGATGAACACGGTGATCTGATGGAGGTGGACAGGCCAGCTTGGAACAGATGGTGGACTGCCGGCAGGCCCGGCGCCATGACCGCTGAGGAATACGATCGCGCGATGCGGGGGTGGGTCGATGCACAGGCGCACAGCGGTCCTGAGCAGAAAGAGAAGTACGCGGAATACACCCGGCTCAACGCAGCGCGGGCCCGGCGTGTGGCCAAGACCTATCGGATGTCGGACGCCATGTCTGCGTGGCTGGATTCAGGGGCGGCCCGGGGTCAGCATTGGGTGGTGATCACAGAAAGTTGGTGCGGCGACGCCGTGCAGTGCCTGCCGTTGATCCGGATGTGGGCGGAGCGGGCCAGTGTGCCACTGGATGTCGTGCTCCGGGATGTGCCGGACAGCATCATGGACGATTTCTTGATCAATGGAGGGCGTTCCATTCCGGTGTGGATCGTGACCGACGGCGATGGACGTGTCCTTGGGCAATGGGGGCCGCGGCCGGCGACAGCGCGAGACATGGTGCTCGCCCACCGCCAGGCACCCGAGCCCAAGCCGCCCTATGCGGAGTTCGCCGCGCGGGTCCAATTGTGGTATGCGCGGGACAGGGGACGGGAAATCGAGCACGAGGCGCTGGCGTTGCTCCATGACCTTGATCAATTCGTGCGTTGATGGCGTGGTCCACGCCTATATTGG
>Ga0160423_10004373_pt1 | contig 11616 bp, 6 predicted proteins | sample CRUFie14St8metaG_FD_108191 | JGI IMG/M metagenome (GOLD analysis project Ga0160423, IMG submission 108191) | Marine microbial communities from the Costa Rica Dome - CRUD Field 142mm St8 metaG | ecosystem: Environmental > Aquatic > Marine > Oceanic > Photic zone | place: Costa Rica: the Eastern... | reverse complement strand
TGCTGCCTCAACATCTGCTCAGAAAGTAGACATCCTCGCTACTCTAGCTCTAGGCTCAGGCACAGAGACAGACACAAACGAAGATGGTGTGGCTATCACAGTCACTATGGGCGGTGCTGCTGGTACAGGCACTATCGAAGTAACCATCAAGTATGTGGTTGACTAATTAGGTTGGGGCGGTTCGCCGCCCCTTCTTTTACAGGATAGGTTAAAATGGCTAGTACAGTTGATATTGCAAACTTCGCGCTAAACAATTTAGGCGCTTCTAATATTACTTCATTAGATGAAAACAGTAAGGCGGCGCGAGTTGTAAATCAACGCTACGAGTCGGTAAGAGATGCAGTCTTTCGGGCGCATCCCTGGAACTGCTTAATCAATCGGGCAAGTTTAGCACAAGAAACAACAACGCCAGCTTTTGGGTATGCTTTTCAATATGCGTTACCAACAGATCCTTTTTGCTTACGAGTGTTAGAATTTAGCAATGGTTCTTTGTCATATCCGCAAGACAATATTACAAATAATACTGGTGGCCCGGTGTTTGTTATTGAGGGTCGTAAACTTTTAACAGATGAGGGCTCGGCGCAAATTAAATATATTGGTCGCGTAACTGATACGCAGCTATATGATGCTAGCTTAACAGAAGCGTTAGCTGCTAGATTGGCAGCTGAGATATGCTATGCCATTACAGGCTCAACAAGCATGGTGCAAATACAGACTTCTCTGTATGAGGCTAAGATAAACGAAGCACGATTTAACGATGCAACAGAGGGCGCAACGCAACGCCTAGAGGCAAGTGACTTTATTGAAAGCAGGTTCTAATGGCACGTTCAGCACCAGCGTTTAGCTCGTTTACAGCCGGTGAGATTAGCCCAAGGCTAGAAGGGCGTACCAATATAGAAAAGTATCGTGAGGGTTTATCAGATCTTACGAACATGGTTGTTATGCCTCATGGCGGTGTAACACGTAGACCAGGAACAGAATATCTTGGAGAGATTGCTAATAGTTCTGTAAAATCAAGACTAATACCTTTTCAGTTTAAAACATCTGACACGTATATACTTGAGTTTGGCAATCAAACGATGCGTGTTTTAAGAAACGATTTACAAGTTTTAAATAGTTCTGCAAAAACAATAACAGCAATTACTAAAGCTAACCCAGGCGTTTTAACTAGCAACAGTCATGGTTTTAGTAATGGAGATGAAGTTTTTATTGATAGTGTTGGTGGTATGACAGAGTTAAATGGTCGTAACTATTTAATTGCAAACTCTACGACTAATACATTTACCCTTACAGATTTGTTTGGCGTTGCAGTAAATACAACAAACTTTACAACATTTACATCAGGTGGAACAGCTACAGAGATATACGAAATAGCTTCGCCGTATGCTGAAGCAGATCTTTTTGATGTGAGGTTTGCTCAATCTGCTGACACAATGTATTTAGTTCATCCGTCATATGATATACGCACATTAACAAGAACGGATCACAATGCCTGGACATTTGCTACACTATCTATCACCGGATCTCCTAACCCTGCTTTAAGTGGAACAAACAATAGGCCTAGTGTTGTGTCTTTCTTTGAGCAGCGGTTAGTGTTTGGAAATACTAATAATAATCCACAAACATTATTCTTTAGCAAAAACGGTGACTATGATAATTTTACTGTTGGCACTGGAGATAATGATGCACTGATCTACACGATTGCATCTAACCAGGTAAACGCTATTCGGTTTCTTTCTGCAACAAGAGTTCTGACTGTAGGTACGTCAGGTGGTGAGTATGTGCTTACATCTACAAATGATGGCCCGGTTACGCCAACAACAACACTTATCCGTAAATATTCTAATTATGGCACGGCACAGATAGACCCGGTACAGGTTGCTGATGTTACTTTGTTTGCTCAACGTGGCAAAAGAAAAATACGTGAATTTAAATTTGTCGGTGACGTTAATACAGGGGGCTACTCGGCGCCCGATATGACTATCTTAGCTGAACATGTGACCGAAGGTGGCTTAGTGCAAATGGCCTTCCAGCAAGAGCCTGACAGCGTTGTGTGGTGTATTAGAGAAGACGGTACGCTTCTTGGCTTGACGTATAGAAGAGAAGAAGAGGTTGTTGCTTGGCATAAACATGTTATTGGCGGCACGTTTAACAATGGTCAAGCTGTTGTGGAAAGTATTGCAACACTGCCAACAGACACTGGTGAAGATGAGTTGTTTATGATTGTAAAACGAACAATCAACAGTGTTACAAAGCGTTATATAGAAAAAATGAAAGTGTTTGACTTTGGCGATGATGCAACAACAGCATTTTTTGTTGATAGTGGTTTGTCGTATAGTGGTAGCGCTACAACTACACTAACAGGCTTGTATCATCTTGAAGGTGAAACATTGCAGGTTCTTGGTAACGGAGCAACACACCCTGATGAAACTGTAAGTGGTGGGGGTATAACATTAGATTATTCTTCTACAAAAGCTGCTGTTGGTTTTGGATATGATAGTACTATGCAAACTTTGCGTATCGAGTCCGGATCTGTAGATGGTACGAGCCAAGGTAAACCAAAGCGTGTACATGGCATAACTGTGCGTTTCTTTGAAACTGTAGGCGCAGAAGTTGGCAATGATAGTGGTGAAGTCGATAGAATATTTTTTAGAGATAGTTCTATGGATATGGACACTGCTGTTCCTATGTTTACTGGTGATAAAGATATTGAGTTCCCTGGTGGCTTTGATGACGATGATCGTGTATATATAAAACAGGGTCAGCCACTACCGCTAACCGTTCTTGCGTTCTACCCACGCATGAATACATTTGATAAGTGAGTTTAAGAAATGTGTAACCCTTTTATGCTTATATCAACAGGTTTACAGGTTGCTTCTGCTGTTTCATCTAAAAAAGCTGCTGATAGAGCAGCGGCCAAAGCGCAAGAGGCCGGCGATTTCAACGCAAAAATTATTGAGCGTGACATTGATCTTTTAGAAAAAAGCCAAAATATCTATAACGCAAATTTTTTAGTTTCGCAAAATAGAGCAGCTTTGCAGTTTGAGAGAGATATACAATCAACAGCAAAAGCTAGTTTTGGTTACGCCGGGGTAGATATGAGCCAAGGAACACCTATGGCAATTATGCGACAGAATGCCAAAGAATTTGATTACGAACAAAAATTACGAGAGTTTGATAACTCCGTTGTAAACATGCAAATAGACGATGAACAAGAAGGATTGCAGATGGCAGCAGATCTTTCACGCATGGAAGGTGGAGCGCAAGCTGCTGGTCTGAGGGCGCAAGGCACAGCTTCGTTACTAACAAGTTTAGCAAATACTGCTTCAACAGTTTATGAAAATCCTGGAGCGTTTAGAAGAACATGAGAATACCTATTTTTACAAGCAAAAATGCGCCACAACAAACAAAAACAGGCACTGAGTTAAGGAGCCTTGTTAGAATGAATGGTTCTCTTTTAGCAGAAGCAGAACTGCAAAAAGCAAAACCTTTAGAAGCTTTGTTAAACGGTGCGGCACAATTTGCTAATGTTCGTTATCAGGCAAGCCAAGAAGCGCAATATAATCAAGCAGCATTGGCTATAGAAGAAGGTATGACTGAAGCAGAGTATGCATTATCTAACTCTACAGACATTTACAATGTTCTTGATGGTGAGAATAAGTGGAATGACTATATGACGGAGTTGCGCGATAAAACAATAAATTCTGTAGATAGTAGAACAATGCGTAGAAAATTAAGTTATGCATTTGAGCAAAACGAAATTACAGCAAGATTTAGATTACGTGCAGTTGTTGACGATAAAATTTTAAAAGCTGAACAAGCGGCAATGGCTGCTCGTATGGAAAGATTAAAAAATGAACTAATAGAAGGCCCAGGCGCAACTGTAGAAAATTATAATTCTAAACTTGGTATTCTGAATAATGACCAACAAAAAGGCGTTAAAGGTAATAGGTTTAATCCTGTTAAAGTTTCTGAAGCTAACGCACAATTAAGAAGCGATATTGCGTTTGGTTATATTACTAACACATACGGTAATGATCCTAATACAGCTATGCAGCTTTTTAAAATGCTTGACCTGCAAGATGAAGTAAAGGCTGGAGATTTAACAGAAGAAGAAGCTATGGCGCGAACTGGTATTAATGATCCATACGCGCTGCATGTTTTATACAATATTGATCGAGATGTAGCTACAAAAATGATACAAGATAATTTAGCTTTATCTTTGAAATTTTACGATACAGAACAAAAGATGCTTAAAGATCAAGAAGATCAACTTAATAAAATGCACACTAAAGCATATAATTTTGTTATTTCTGTTCAAGATGGTGATCAGGTAACTGCAAGTACTATGCAAGGATTGATGACGCCAGAAGCTTATAATAATCTTACAGATTCTGACAAAACGGAAACAATAAGTGGAGTTAGAGCAAAAACAATTCTACGTGATTATTTAAATGCACAGATGTGGGCAAACCCAACGCAACAAGATCGCATGAATGATGAGCTAGACAGATCTACAGACTTTAAGTTTGCTCCAGTTGGTGAAAGTAGCCCGGCACGTTATAGCGAGCTTTACGCATTAGCTGAACGTGGGCAACTTACGATAGAAGAGCTTAACACTGATACATTCAGAATAACAGCTGAACAGCACAGAGCTTTGTATATGAAAGTAGCAAATGAGTCTGATGAAGCTCTCAATGAGGGCTCTAAGCTTTTAAAAAGATCTTTTAGGTACAACGAGCAGCAAGCAGCTGACGGTAATGATAGATTAGCTCAAGCATCTAAGACTGCATTTGAAGCAGCTGACTTTGAGTTGCAAAGCGAGCATATGCGCCGCATGGCTGCTGGTAAACCTATGACAAGAACAGAGATACAAGAGTTTGCTCTTAAACAAATAGAGTTGTTTGGTGAATCTTATCGAGCAGAATTACAAGTAGAATACGAAGCTGACATCGCTTCTATAGAAACAAATTTACCTGGTTTAACTATTGATCAAAATGATCCTCTAGGCTCTATGGATAGATATTTTAACGGCTTGTCAGAAACAGTACAAGATCAACGTAGAAGTGTTTATGCAGCTTCTAAAGCAAGATTGCGCGGCAAGTATTCTAATCAAGGATTGTTCTAATGGCTGATCTATTAAGTAACGATACAGACCTAGAAATGGAAAAATACTACGAGGCAGATACGCTTGCGTTTGCCGGCATAGATCCAGCTATAGTAAAAACTAAAAAAAGTATTTTTAATCCAGAAACAAAAACAAATGAAATTTTAACGCCTATGTCTAAGGGTGGTTATTTTAAGATAGGTGAAGAGCCTGTAAAGGTAATGTCGGAAGCTCCAAAGCAACCTACTATGCCAAGTCAAAACACTGATCAGATACCTTTAGATCTTGCAGCGCAAGAGGTTGCTACATATGCAAAAAAATTAGAAAGCGATGTTGGAAAGTTTGACGTAGCAGATCTAGAAGCAGCAGGTTACACTGGAGAGCAAATAGAAGCTGGTATGAATTTAATGAAACCAGCACAAGAAACTCCTACAGTACAACCTATGACATCAGAAGAGCTTGCCACTGCAATAGCTAATGGTGAGCCTATGATAGGCCCATATGATCCTACGTTACGTGAAGAGGGTGTCCTTGCTGTAGAAAATTTTGTTGTAGATCTAGCTGTAGCTGGTTTGCGTGATGAATTGCTTGAAGCAAATCCAAACATGACAGAAGAACAAATACAGCAAGAAATAGATGCTCGCATGCCAGAGTTTAAAAACAATGCCGGCTTCTATAGCAATATGTTTTTTGGTACAGGCAACCCTTTAGGTGTTGGTATTGGTGATTTTGCAACTGCTGGTATTATGGATATGCAAGAGGGCGCCAGAATGTTTTCGCAAGGCCGTGATAGGGGGCAAGGCGGTGATATAAGTAAAAGGGCTATAGGTGCTGCATTGATGCTTGCTGGGGCTGCTGAGGCTACTGGTGTTGGCTTTGCGTTTGGCAAACTTTTAAAGCGTGGAATAAATATACTATCGCCATCAATAGTTCGCATGGGTGCTGATGCAGAGCAGCGTATAGCGCAAGAAGGCTCAACTGTTTTTAGTAATCCTGTCGGGCCAATGGTTGATCGAGGTTTAGCGGCAGCTGGTAGATTGATGCAACCTAATATAAAAATTGGCCCACCTAGTGACACGCCAATGGTTTCGCAGTTGCAGCCTCAATATCGTGTAACTGTAGAAAACGCTCCAATTATTGGAACAGGCAAACAATCTTTTATACCTAAAAAAATGACGCCAGGTAATTTTCAAGTTTCATCTCAGTCATTAACAACATTGTCTGAAGAATTTGCAGATCCGTTATCAAGTCCAGAAAATTATGCGCTTATGATGTCAAGAGTTCAAAATGCGTCAGAGGTTCCAGCGCCGCCATCATGGATGATTGAACATGCTAACGACACAGACAAATGGGCAAACTGGTTTAAAGGTTTAACAGAAAATCAAGTAAAAGCAGCTAATGAAGGTTTGTCTATACAAGAAGATTTTAAACAAGCTTATAGCGCTGGTGCTGATCCAGAACTTACTGGTCAACTTATGTTATGGTCTATTTTATCAAGAAGGTTATCAGCCTTTCCGCACGAAGGTGGTTATTTAGAATTAGCAGAAGCGGCAAGTCCGTTTATACAAAAAGCTGCTAGAGGTGAGTGGTCTGAAGCTGATACAGAAGCTTGGCTGCAAATGGTTAAAACGACTATACCAGAAGGAACACCGGGCAGATCTGCAACATCAAACGCAAATGATTTTGGTAAAGTATTTTTGAAGAAAATGGCAGCAGTTGACGAAAGTGGTGTTTCTGCTCTTACAAGATTGCATCAAATGATTGCTGACCCAAATATGTCAAGCGCACAAATTCGTAGGGCTTACTATGGATTAGCTGAAGACACTGGTATTGCAAATAAAATATTATCGTTTGCATTATTAGTATCAGGTAGAAATGACGTAGTTGTTTTAGATCGTATACAAATAAATCGAATGTGGGCAGGTGGTGATAAAATTTATGATGATGTCTATACGCAATTTGAAGGTGCTCAAGGTTTAGCTCAGTATGAAGCTTTAGAAAGATCTTTAAATTCTAGAGTAAAAGATATGTATACTAAAGCTGGTAGAGGTGACGTAGGATCTGTAGGGCGCTACCACTGGGAAAGCTGGGTTCTTTCTTCTGGGCAGGTTGTTTCACACCCAACTCTAAGCTCTGTTGTAGGGTCAGGTTTAAAAACAAAACAATCTAATATTAAACCAACTGAGCTTACGCCAGTAAAAGAAGGGCGCTTCCATGTTAAGTATTCTGGTGTTGAGTATGAAAAAACCCCCGGCGGCGGTAACAGATATGTATATAGAACAAGTCAAGGTGAGCCATATCAATTTACAAAAAAGCAACTTGATGATATGTTTAAAGAAGTATTTAGCAAAAAATCTGGAGTTCTTCCAAGTAACTTTCCAGGTGTAGCGTCTTTTGAGGGCGGTAATAAACCTTGGTACGAATTTGAAGGAGTAGATCGTGGAGCGTTCGATGCAATCATCAGACAAAGCGGAAAATCAGTCGCAGAATAATGTTATGGATTTAGTTAAAAGTTTATACCGTAGACGAGAAGTTATGCCTATGGAAGCAGAACCTAACGAAAAAGATGTTAATTTAAACACAGAAGAGTAACCTGTATGGCTATTGATCCAACAGAAGTAGCAGAGCAACAAGAGCAGCAACAGCGTATAAACATTGCTGGGGCTCCTAAAGAATTTGCTAAAGGCCCAGACCGCGAAGGTGAGTTTGACGTAGCGTTTGGTTCTGGTGGTGTTTTCAAATTATTATCAAAACTAGATAGCCCAAGCCCTACGCCTAAAAAACCTACTGACAATGAGGTTGTTAGTGAAGCGCCGCGAATGCCTACGCCGCAAGAAAAACCTTTAGTGCAAGACGCCGGTACATTTTCGGAAACTGCTACAAAAAGATCGTTGGCTCCTACATTAATGTCACCAGAGGGTGTAGAAAAATTTGAATCACAAGGATTAAAGGCGCCGGCTATAGGCGAAGAAATACCAATAGACGCTATACAAGACGCACAGCAAGCCCTTAATGAGCAAGCGTTAGAAGCAGAGGCGTTAGCCGTTGACGTCAATACAGAAGCACAAAAGGCTTTAACAGCAAACGCTAGAGGTTTTAAACCAGAGACAGCTATAGCTAAAGAAGATATGGCTGACGAGGTTTTAACTTACATTGCTAGTAAAGACACTAATATAAAATCATTAAAAGACGGTGGTGATTTTAGTTTTGATTTTATTGATACAGATGACGATGTAAAAAAAGTTATTACAGCTATTGGCGAAGTTTATTCTAATGAAACGGTTGCTCGCACTAGAGGTGAAATTCCTAATAATATGACGATAGATGAAGCTCGTGGTATTATGGCTGACGAGATAGGTTTCTCAAGAGAATTGTTAGATAGAAAAATTGGCGACAGGCCATTAACTGCTGCTGAGTTTGTTGGGGCTCGTGAGCTTCTTGTAAAGAGTGCGGCTAAATTAGAAGAGCTAGCAAGACAAATAAAAGCTGGCGGTACAGATGCAACAACACGATTAAAATTTCGTAGGCAGTTAGCTATTCATACAGGCATACAATTACAACTTAAGGGCGCACAAACAGAAGCAGCGCGAGCGTTACAGTCTTTTCAAATTAATGTTACTGGCGAGTTGGACGCAACTAGGTTTAGTGAAGAAGCACAAAGATTATTGAATGAAAGTGGCGGCGCAGAAATTACTGAAGCATTAGCGGATCGATTACTTAAAGTTGGTGCAGCTGGCGCTAAAGATGGGAACTATATGCAAAGCATCAATGATTTTGCTAGAGGCAGCACGTATGCGAAAACTAAACGAATGGTACATGAGGCATACTTAGCAGGGCTGCTATCTTCCCCAGCAACACAGTTTAAAAATTTTGTAGGCACTGCATCATTTATGTTGTTTCAGTTGCCTACAGAGATAATAGCTGGCGTGTACGGAGATATTATCAGAGGTGGGCGCAAACAGCTAGGAATGCAATACCCAATTAGTGAAGATCAAATTTACGTTGAGGATGCTTTTTTAAGAGTGAAAGGATGGAGCGATGCCTTTGGTGACGCTTTAAAAGCTGCATCTATTGCCTGGCGCACAGAAATGCCAGCCGGGGCAAGCAAATTAGACGTTGAGCAATATGCGGCTACAGTAGGAGAAAGCAGTAGTTTTTTTAGTAAATCATTAGATGAGCTAGGCAAGCGTATGCGTATACCATTTAGGTTGTTGCTTGCAGCAGATGAGTTTACAAAAACTATTTCGCAGCGTGGTGAGTTTTACACGTTGCTTAACAAGCGTTATCAGCATGCGCTACGTAATGGCATGACTGAACAGCAAGCATCTGATGAAGCTGCTATGTTGTTATTAGATCCAATGGCAGTTGCAGATGATTTAGATTACAAAGCAAAATTTGATACGTTACAATCTGACCTCGGTTTTTTTGGTCAAGTAACTGGTAGGTTTCAAAGAACTTTGTTTGGTAGATTTATTCTACCGTTTGCTACGGCGCCTACAAATGCATTGCTTAGAACTATGGAGTATACGCCATTTAGTAAAACAGCAATCGATTTTTTAGGTAAAAACGGACCGCAAAAACAACAACTAGCTATGGGTAAATTGACTCTTGGATCTGCTGTTATTTTAAAAACATCGCAATACGCAATGGACGGACGTCTTACTGGCGGCTTACCAGAAACAGCAGCACAAAGAAACGCTCTACCTAAAGGCTGGCAACCGTACAGTTTTGTTTTAAAAGGCGAGGGTTTTCCAGAGGGTAAGCCGTTGTTTGACAGGTTTGGTGTGCCTAATGGGCCCTTGCGTTATGTAAGCTATGCAGGTTTTGAACCAGTAGGTGGTTTGCTTGCCATTACTGCTGATACAGTGCAAAGGTTAAATAATACAAATGATCCTGGTTTACGTAATACGATAGTAGGTGCAGCGGCAATAGCCACAGCAGAATACTACAAAGAATTACCGATGTTACAAGGTATTGCAGATACGCTTGCATTTATGGATGGGTTTGATCCAGCCAAGTTAGCAAGAAGTTATGCTGAGAACACAACAGTTATACCAGGCTTACCTAATCCGTTAAGCTCTTTGCAAAGAATGTTTACTCGTATTGCTGATCCTACAAAGACCAGGCCAAAAGAGGATTTTGAATATTATACTCTTGATGACATTATGGAACAGTACACAGATGAAGATGGAACTATAAGATATTTTTATGAGGATGCTGAAGGTAAACCGGAACTGTTTAGAGTTGGTCAAGCTAAAGAAGAAACAAGCAATAAGTTTTTTGAATTTATAAACGTAATGAACTCATTGCGCCGGCAAGACACATTTATTCAAAGTGAAAGAGATTTGAATGCTATAAGGTATGATACGTTTGGTGAGCCCCTAGGATCTGATGAGTATAGCTTTGCTAATAATCCTATTGCTGCAATATTTGGAAACGTAACTGGGCTACGTTTAAAGGCAGGGGATGAGTTACAAAACTATGAAAAAGAACTTATACGTTTGCACGATGTTACCGGGGATTGGCCTCTAACAAATCCAGAAGAATATAAAGGTGTTCCGTTAACTTATGGTATGCAATCAGATTTAGTTAATCTTGCAAAAAATACTGTTAGGGTTCGCAGAAGTGGTTATGGAGATTTGACGTTTAAAGAAACTTTGGCAGCTGTTATGATAGAGCCATCATTTACAAGGTTAAGCGCAAGACAAAGAGTAACCTTATTTAGAAAGATTAATTCCGATTTTATAGACGCTGGGTTTAATGCATTGATTGAATTGCCAGAATATGCGAGTATGCGCCAAGCATATTTAGATAGACAAAGCGTAAAGGAACAGATCAAAAAGGAAGAGCAATAGATGACAGTTAGTAGTGCGGTAAATAAGGTAAGCTTTAACGGTAACGGTTCACAGACTGTTTTTGCGTATAGCTTTAAGATATTTGATCAAAACGATCTTACTGTTATTTTGCGTAACGCTAGTGGCGGTGAGACAGTACAGGCCATTTCAACAAAGTATACTGTTAGTGGTGTAGGTAACGCTAACGGTGGTAATGTCACAATGGTGACTGCCCCAGCAAGCGGCGAGTCACTTACTATTATTCGTGAACAGCCTTTGACACAGGGCTTAGATCTTGTTGCTAACGATCCATTCCCTGCTGCAAGCTTTGAGGATCAGCTTGATAAACTTACATTTATGGTGCAACAGCATCAGGAAGAGTTAGATAGGTCTATCAAAGGTTCTAAAACCACAACAATTTCAAACCCAACATTTACTGAAGATGCAACGGCTAGAGCTAACAAACTGTTTGCTTTTGATGCCTCTGGTGACATTGATATTACGCAAGAGATTGGTGTGTTTAAGGGTAACTGGTCATCTGGTACAACCTTTGCTGTGCGTGACATTGTAAAAGACACAAGCACCAATAATATTTTTATTGCCACAACAGCACACACATCTAGCGGTGGTCAGCCACTAACAACAAACACTGATAGCGCTAAATGGTCATTGCTT
>Ga0160423_10004372_pt1 | contig 11617 bp, 12 predicted proteins | sample CRUFie14St8metaG_FD_108191 | JGI IMG/M metagenome (GOLD analysis project Ga0160423, IMG submission 108191) | Marine microbial communities from the Costa Rica Dome - CRUD Field 142mm St8 metaG | ecosystem: Environmental > Aquatic > Marine > Oceanic > Photic zone | place: Costa Rica: the Eastern... | reverse complement strand
CCTGGACGTATGTCTCCTGGTTGTGGAGCACCTGGGATAAATCCTCTGTCACCTGGACGTATGTCTCCTGGTTGTGGAGCACCTGGGATAAATCCTCTGTCACCTGGACGTATGTCTCCTGGTTGTGGAGCACCTGGAGTCCAGCCTCTATCTTTTTTAAGTCTATCTGCTGGTTCTTGTACCCCTGGAGTAAAGCCTCTGTCACCTGGACGTTTTTCGTTTAATCCTGATAATTTTTTAAGCCTGTTGATATCCATTGTTAGATTCCAGCTAACTTTCTAAGCATAGAAACATTTTCATCTTCTACTACTTCAGCTTCTTCCTCAACTGAGTCTGTAAGTGCATCTGCTGTTTTATCGTCAATTTTCACTGGATACGTTTTTCCATTAAAACTAAAACTTTTTTTACCAGCTTTTTTTGCATTAGCCGCCGCACTGTTGAATGCATTATCTTCTTCAACATCATCTTCGTCAACTACTGCTTCTTCAACTGGTTCAGCTTTGTATGAATTCCACGCTTCGGTGATATCTTCTACTTTATGATCTTCATATACTTTTGTTTCATCTACATGTACAGGTTGACCATTTGCACCCAAGTAGCGTCTGAGGCTTAGGTCCGCAGGACTTCCTAATGTGCCTTTGTATTCTTCTGGTTCGCCACTGTAATGGTCACCACTGTTAGCATAACCTTCTTCTTCAACAGGTGCTTCACCTGTTAATTGATTTAATTGCTCTGGAGTGACCAATGCAATTAATGTTCTCATACCTTCAGCATCGTCCATTACTGGCTGTTCTTCGATTTCTGTTGGCTGTTCTTGCACTGGTGTGTCATATGGTGACTTTGTAACTCCTGCTAGTTTGATTAAGTCTTCTAAATTCATAATATTACACCTTGTATTCTTTTGTTAATTCTTTGCTTTTAGCATCTTTGACCATTTTTTCGTTGAATTTATCTCCGTAATGATCTTCTGCATTTATTTTTTCAGCCTCGCTGTAATCTGCGTCAGCTAATATACTAGTTGATTCTTCATCAGATTCTTCTTCAACTTCCCAAAGCTCTTCAGCTTCGTTCATATTGTTTACTATCATATGACCTAAACTAATTCCGCAAATACCTGCAATTTCTTCGTGCAATGTATGTGGAGTAGCTGGTAGCTTTGTTGAAAAATCGTACATGTACACTTCTTGTGCGCCTACATCAGCAAAGCCACGTGGCTTGTGCATAATAGTTTTCTTAGGCGAACTCATGCTCTCCATGTTGTATTTTTTCATATGTGCTTCAATTCGATCCATATGTTCATCTGAAATCTCGTTAAGACTACGAAGTCTGAACTCATAGGTTTTTTCAGATTCTGCTAGGTATTGTTTCAAACTTTTCATCATGACTTCCTTCATTGTAATTATTTATCCGATTTATTCATTTTATCAATGACTGCATTAATCAAACTATTGCGGTCTTCAAACTCTTCTGCTTCACCTTGAATAGCAGTATCTCCACCTTTTATTTTTGCTTCTGCATGATCCAACTTTGCTTTTTGTAGTTGTAGTTGGACCATCTTTAATTTTTTGTCCATTTTAGCTGTTTTAGCTGTGATAGCATTAGTCATCATTTTACTTGCTACATCAAATACACTTGCCGCATGCCTATCTTCTACATTTTGTCCAAGATCCATAAGATCCTGAAATGCATGCATGGCTTTATCAGCATACTTGTCCATATCACTGTCTAATGCTTCCAAGTCTCGTACCTGTGGAAGAGCGGCGTCAATCTTATCTGCTTGCTCTAATTGTTTTTGCATTTTTTCCAAATCTAATCCCGTGGTTTGTTCTTCTTGGTCTGTTGGATATTGTGAGTTTACTTCATGTTCCATTGGCGGTAAATCAAAAACTTCTTCAATTTTTTTGGTCATTTACGTTTCCTTTTCTTAGGATTATTAAATAATTCATTTTCAGTTAGCACTCTAAATCCAACTCCTTGTCTTTGACAGTAAACTTTTGCGGCTTGCCATTTTGCTTCATTTACTATTGCTTGGGCTTTCTGTAATGTGCCTCTAGCATAAGCAAGTGTCTGTCCTGCAGGTTTAATTTCAATCATTTCTGCTTTGCGTTGTTTGTTCTTGTCTTCATACACTATAAAAAAATCTGGTACATAATGTGTGTTCTTACCTGTTGCAGGATTTTTATAAGGTATTCTGTGTGCTTCGCTAGCCCAAGCTAAAATGTTAGGATGTGTGTCTAACAAACGCATGAACTTTAATTCCCAACCACTACGATATTTGGGCCGGTGTTTGCCCACATACTTGCGAGGATTTTTTACTTCATATATACCTTGTTGGAATTTGTTTGCCATTCTAGTAGTATTTATTACTAGCCTACGGTGACAGGATTTCCATAGCTATCTGTTACTGCATTACCACTTCCATCAGTAACAACATTTCCTATTGTTTGTGTTGTTTGTACACCACTATTTCTGTTAGCTACAATAGATGCTTCACGGCCACCTTGTACTGCTTGTGCATCTGCGTTTTGCTGACTGCTTGCTGGTAGTGCATCAATATTGACATGTTCTGCTTGAAATTGTGCAGTATATTGAACAGGATTACTATCACTATAATCTAATCTATCATGGTTAATGTTAGCTAGCATGACATTATGTAAAGTGGTACGTCTGCCACCTTGAGCTGTATCCTGTTGATTAATAATAATTTGCTCAAAGAAAAAACGCTGATCTCCTGGAATGGATTTAGCACCAAAATTATTGCTTTCTCCGCTTGCAAAATTTCCATTTATTACATCATATGCAGATGCTGTAGTAGGATCTAATTTGTGCCCATGGAAATAATGCTGAGCATATGCCATTAATAGATAACCAAATTGATTATCTTTTGTATCATAAAAAATAATAGTAATAGGCTGTGTTTCTAATCTTGTTGCAACAAATCTAGGTCTATTGTATTGATTTAATCTGACAAGACTATAATCAAAGTCCGGAAGACCTGCACTTGAAACTCTGTCAAATGTAAAAAATCTTCCGAAACTATCATCTTCCAATGTGACTTGCGGATTTAGTATAAAATCAACGCTGAATTGAAATTTTTGACGAGGAATGCCAGTAAGCACTTGACTACCATGCTGTACATTAAACTTTTCAGCGGCAAGATTAAGAGGGCCGGTTGTACTAATAAGTCCCATTGGTTACCTTAATTAAGTGCCTGCGCCTGTTGCGTTGCTCACTGTTTGATCTAGTGTTGCACCTGTCAATGTAGCATTGCCAGCGGCATCAAAAATTTCTGCATTATCATAACGAATGGTTACTGTTACTTGTACTTGATCACTGTTTGCATAAGCCATATCGCCATACTGCAAGTTTGATATGTAACAACCTGCTAATTCAAATTTGTCTAGTACACCTGGTGTTGGATTAGCACCGTCTAAACTTTCAATTAACATTTGGAATTTATATCCACTTCCTGCTCTTACACTTTGTTGATTTGCATGATCAACTTGTCTATTGAGCTGACTATTAAGTTCTCTTAATACTGCACTGTCTACGTCATCTCTTAATACTATTGAAACTGGATCCCATGTATGTTTACCAGCCAAATAAATTCTAGAATTGTATGCATCTACCATCACTTCATCGTGAGTTATTCCTGGGCGTGTAACGCTTATGACACTTCTTGTGGGAACTCCACTGAAGCCTTCGCCAATGAAATTAACTCTAAAACGATAAGCGAGTTTAGGCATAATTGTTGTTGTGTTACCTTGATTATCTGGAACACCTAATGTTGTAATAACTGCCATAACTATCTCCTTGTAATACCGGCTATACGTATTTATGATTTTCAGTCAAAAAATTAGGCGCCCTTGGACGCCTAATTAAGTATTATGTTAATTTTTTTTAGTTTGTAGTTGATAAAGCACCAGTATTTACCAATCTAATTGGAATATAGATAAATTCTGCCGCTTTGCTTGGTTCAATTGCAACATCTACATAAAATTCGTTACGATCAATCCTTGCTGGTGTATTATTACTTGTATCACATACAACTGCAAAGTCATTCAAACCTCGTCTACTTAGAATATCTGCTAAGAAACGTTCAAATGCAATTTTTGCTCTTGCTCTTGTTTGATCATCATTGATTTCAAATAAGAATGGTCTCGCCAATTCATCAAATCTATCTCTGAGATATGCAACCAATCTAGCAACATTTACTCTATCAAGAGCACTTGTTGTTGTGTGCAATGTTTTTTGACCAAATATAATTGTGCCTTGTCCAGGGAATGTTGTTATTGGATTCAACTTAGCAGTATACATTGCATCACGCTGTCCTTGACTTAATGTAATTGCTTTAAATTCGCCTTCGGTTGTAATATGCCCAACTGCACTTGCATTTTGTACAACACCTCTTGTAGTTCCTGCTGGAGCAAACCATTGGAAACTAATGTTGTCATTGTATGCAAATGTATAAAGTGCCATATGACTTGGGGGAACAGTTACAGTTTCACCACCTGCAGGCTCTGTAGTTTGTCCACTTGGATAGTAAACTGCACTGTATGTGTTGTTTGTCACTAGACCATCTTCGCCATTTTCACTAGCACTTGCAGTATTTTTAACCCAACTGATTACGTCAGTTGCATTCTTACGCATTGGTGTATCAACAATAATAAATGCAGTTTCACCTCTATCACTATTCAGTGTAACCATTTCATCTACTAATTCTGGATAACCAGGTGCGGCAATAAGGCTGAATCTGTTTCCAGGATCTCTAAGATCTGTTCCAGCGGCAACTGCTTGCATTTTTGTTGCAACTACACCACGCTGTGCATATCTACCAAAACGTCCACTGCCATCTGCGTGATTGCTTGCACCATTTCTCCAAGCTGTACCATTCCATACTCGAACTGTGTTCTTACTTTGTGCCATGTTTACTACAACCATGCCTGTTGGATAAACTGTATGACTTGGTGCACCACTAATAACTGTAGCATTACCACCATTTGATGTATCTGCGGCTGTGTCTGTAATATCGGCAAATAATACACCTGTGCTTGTAGTTTGATCTGTATTATCATGTGTAACCCAAGCAGTAGCACCTGCATTATACTGTTTGATAACTGGATAAGCACGTTCATTTGCTTGTCCTACTCCAGCAAGAGTTGTATCAATCCAAATATCTCCACCGCCTGGATTTGTTGGAGCACTTGTGCTGTATGTTGCAGTTACAGGAGTAAAACCACCTGCTTGAACACTGTACAAGTCCAATGCATTGATTGTATTATCATGCCAATATTGACCAGTAGCGGCTGTTGCTGTTGGAGTGTTTGTTTGTGCTATTAAATCTGCTGTTGTTAAATCAACCACTGTTGCACCAGCACCAATTTCGCGTACTATAATTGAGGCTTTTGTATTTGCTTGTTGGTCAAGTAAAAGATTGCCAGTTACAGCTGAAGTCGCGTCTAGCACAGTTGTACTTGAACCATCTTGTGGTACGAAATCACCAATAGCACCTGCACCGTCTGCTTGAGTTGTGCTTACACCTTGCACTGTCTTTGGACTAAAGGTGCTGGTTGCTGTGCTAAATTCATAAAATTTAAGATCAAGTCCGTTACCTAAACGTGTAGTTTTTATCCAAATATCACCTGTGCTTGGTCCAGCTGGTGCACTATAATGTTCATCATAAGTAACAGTTTCACCGCCACTCATTGCGCCGTCACTGTTCATTAATTCCCAAGCTCCGCCTACACCATGAAAATATTCAATACCAATTTGACGTTTATCGCTTACTGGTAGTTCATTATCAACATGTACTACAACAAGATATGTACCATCTGTTGCGGCACTAGCGGCTGTGGCTGGTGTGTGAGCACCACCAACAACATCTGTACCATCATCTACATTGATTTCAACTGTTGGTACTTTATACACCCACTTACCTGTGGTTGCATTCCATTCGTGTATACCATATTTTGATTCATCTGTATCTAGCCACAATCCTGTGTTTGTAGCATATGATGCAGTTGGAGTTGTTGTAGTTGCTTCTAATTGTTGTAAAGGTAAATCAGCACGTACTACAAACGCCTGACTTCCTTGTCCTAAGTAACTGTACGCCGCCATCAAACCATATTCACTGGTTTCACTACCTTGTACAATTGATGTTCCACTTTTAGTGAACGTTGGATTACCAAAAAACTGTGTGAGTTCACGTTGACTTGTAACTTTAATTACTTGCCCTGCGTTAGCACTTTTAGTATTTTTAGCAATACCGTCTGCTTCACTGCCAGTAGGATCTGATTTATCTTGCTGGGTTGCAATAAGTAGTAATGGTACTGTACCAGCACCAGGGGCACCGTAAGCACTTTCATCTACTACTGATACATTAACACCAGGGGATACTAATACTGCCATGTGTTTCTCCTTATAAAAGTATTTGCTAGCAGTATTTACCAAAAATGCTATATATCTAGGGGGTTACGGAGGTTAACCTAGTAGTTAATTATATTTTCAACAGTGTGTTGAAGTTCTTCTAAACTGCCATCATTTGAGACAATTCTATCAAAATTACTGTCGCTTTCTATCCAAGCCCATTCGCTTGCATGTACGTCCTCAGGTTCAATACCATTATCCCTGCGTTGATAAAACCAATCTGGCATATCTCCTCTGCGTACTTGCCACACTTGTCCTTGTACACTGTTAATCATACGCATTTCATTGGGGAAACGCACGTCTGGTATTACCCAATTTGTATTAGGATTTTCCAATATCTTTTGTTTAACAAGACTTACCCAAATGCCGTCAAAAAATCCGTTACGCATACAATCAGTACCAAATAACTGAAGCACAAGACGAGGAGTAACTTCTCCGCCCGTTTCATTTGACCAGAACACATCGGCTTTTTCTCTCCAGATTCTACTGCGATCAGTGTCGCCTTCTAACATATCTCTATCCCAACCAAACACACTAGCCACGCCATCTTTTAATTTATCAGCAAAACTAAGTTTTTCAAAGTTGTGATTTTCTACGAGTATGTCAGCAACAGAGCCTTTGCCACTGCCAATAAGTCCACAAATTCCTATAATCATAAAATAATAATAGTATAGTTAAAGTTTGTTGTCAACCGATAATAACTCCAAGTCCTGCCTGTCCTTCAGCATAATACTTGAGATCATCTTCTAATTTATCAATTGATGCCTGTGCATCCATACGCAATGCATCTGCGTTTAAACTGGTACCACCTTGTGGTCCTGCAATGGTATTAAATTTACCTCTAGCTTCTGATAGTATCAACTTAGCATGTGCTAGAGCATAGTCTTTAATCCAAGGTCCGCAATATGGATCTTGTAATAGTTCTTCGTCGCTACGTTTTTTATAAACGTGCATAAAGTAGGTATCGTCTGCTTTAATTTTTCTGTGTAAGAATAATTTTTTGGTTACAGTATTCCATGTAAAAATTAAATTTTCACCAAACAATCTTCCTAATGTTTCTCTGTGTTGACTTAGTGCATCAAAAGTTGCCATGCCGCCTGCTCTGCCACTGTTGAGCAAATATGTATTTAGATATGCAGTTTCAAATGGTTCTATATCTCCCATGCCACTACTATTAATAGTACCTGCACTACGTCTATAGATATCATATACATCTATAATTTCATCGTCTAGTGTATAATCGCTAACTTCTTTAACTACATTAAGTTGAATAAAAGCTTCTTCTACACTATTCTCACTGCGTTGTCTGTACTTTTCAAAACTTTTTTTCACCGCAACATCATAATGTTCAGGATCAAGTTCAACGTCAACCATTTGCCCACCTAAGCGGAGCTCAATCTCTTTTATCATGTCATCTTTAATTGCCATACAAATATTTATCCGTTATAGTAATCCGCAGTATACTTGAGCAGTTGCTTTAGTTCTTTGCTATTAGGTTCAAAAACCTGTCTATATCTAGCATAGCTTGGTAAGTCATCTTTGTATGCTTCTGGATTGCGTAGGACTTGTTCAGGATTTTTTGTGTCTTTTATTTCACTAGCAAGGTCACTAGCATATGCCATAAGTTCATGTGGGTCACGCAAATATTCACGCATCCAGTCATTGGGATCTCCAGTTTTATTTGCTAGCTCTGTTCCTTTTTGATGACCACTTTTAATTTTGTTTACTTTATCTAATCCTATTTTAGCATATTGATTCCAATGAATTGTTTCATGTGCTAGCATACGCATTACAAGTTGTTTAAAAGTTTTTGGTCCATATTTGCCTTCTAAATTTTTACTAAACAAATATACTTGCACAAACTTACCATCTTTGTCTATACCAGCTTCTGCACTGATCCATTCATTAGGATCTTTACGTTCTTGGTCACTAGCAATAAATTCAATTGGTAAATTGTCGTAGTTGTTTTGATTGAGTATTTCTTCTAGTTCGTCGATGTCATCAACATCTCCGTTGTCATCTAATACTTTTTGATATTCTTCAATGCTGTCGTCAATAATTTGCTCTACCTGACTCATAAAATTTCTGTCAGGTTCCACCCTTGCTTCGACTAGTTCATGCAATCTCATACAAGTATTTATTTGAAGGCTTTGAGAATAATGGTATCTGCGTTAAATCGACCATTAAGTTTTGTCTCAGTAGTTTTTAAATAACCAAACTGTGATGCGATTTTATGTTTTGTAATCTTCTTCCATTGAGGTAAAACTTCATCTGGTTTTCTAATTGTTTTTTGTAAACTTCTATGTTCGCTAAAGTGTTGTAACGTAGTTCCTTTCACTTTAAACTGTGCATGATCGTCTGCATGGTATACACCAATCTTTCGATTTTTTGTATTGAAAACAACCAAAACAGTAGCATCAATAATTTCTGCAGGAGGAATACTACTGATTCCAAAATCTCCATCGCTAGCTTTGAACTTGAGCTTTTTAACTAGTTCAGATGCAGTTTTTTGTTTAGGTTTACGAACTGCACGATTTTGTTTTTGTTCAGCTTTCATAATTTCGATTGCATCAAACAATCTCTTGTAAAAGTCTGTAAGCTCTTTTAGTTGTGGTTTACTGTATGTTTCATAACCTTCTGCTAGTTGGGATTGCATTTCATCACGTTTTTTTGCAGGAGGCAAGTTGTTAAGTTCTTGTAATTCTTCGTAACTGCCTTTGTACCAATTAGATACAAAACGCAAGTGTCCAAGATTAACTCCGTTCTTTTTAAACAGTTTTATTGGGTGTACTGCTTTCAAAGGATTTGCCTTAGGATCACGCATCCAATCATCAATCCATTGATCCAATTCTTGAGTTTTATCTCCAGCCGCTTCCTCTAAACGTTCTTGTATGCTAGGCACATATACATTCTTAACTGTAGCTTTTTTCTCTTCAACAATTAGTTTACCAGCTTGAATTAATTCTGCAATTTTAGGTTTTATATAATCTGTTAAAGGGTGTATGTTGCCACTTGTACCTGGAAGTGTTTGCCAATAGTCATCTTCTGCTTGTACAAAGTCAGGACAGCCATCTAATAGCATACGACAATATATACCTACTAGGCCTTCATGCTTTGCCGCTTTTTTTGCATTAGAAATTTCTGATTTGCTATACTTGTTTTCTTTCATCCAAGTAAACATATGTTCTATGTTTTCAGTATGTTTATAATTCATATACCAAAAATCACTTACAGAACGTTTGAGTCTGTGAAACTTTTCTGCTTCTAGGTTTTCCCACCCTTCAAAGCTAGGTGCTTGTAAACCTCTTTTACTAACACGTTTAAACGAAACTTTTTTCTTAGGTTTTTTTGTTAAACTTCTAGGTGTTGCCATTGACTCTCTCCTGATTGTTTCTATTAGTTTAGCATCTTTTACTTATTTGTCAAGTGCTATAATCCGTATAAATATACGTATGCCACGATTGAGTTTATACAAACCGACCAAAACTAACGATTATCACTTTATGGATCGCAATATCCGTGAACAATTTAGTATTGGTGGTACTGGAGTTCACGTACACAAATATGTTGGTCCAGCTGTATTGCCAGATAAAAATGATCCTAGTCAACCTAATTATATTGACGGTAGAGAGATTGATCCACTAAGTGGAGAATTTATAAATGTTGATGGTATACTCAATGAGACAAAAGTACAAGATTTGCTGTTTATGGAAAACAGAGATAGAAAGTACGACAAAGATGTATATGAATTACGAGGTGTGTACAACGTACAAGATACTGATTTTGATCTAACACAATTTGGATTATTCTTAAGCAATGATATGTTGTATATGACATTTCACATGAATGAAATGGTCGAAGTGATGGGCAGAAGATTGATGCCTGGAGATGTACTAGAATTACCACATCTCAGAGACGCCCTTTTATTGAATAATTCAAGATCCGCTGTAAACAAATACTACGTGGTAAATGATGCAAACAGAGGCGCAGAAGGATTCAGTCAAACTTGGTATCCGCATATATGGCGTGTGAAATTATCACCACTTACAGACAGTCAAGAATACTATGATATTTTAGGGGACGGTGCTGATGCAAACAGTCTTAAAAATGATGTAAGCACATATAAAGCAGAATATAATATTAGTGATGCAATTGTTGCGGCGGCTGATGCAGAAGATCCAAATGGAACAAGTATGCGTGAGCATTTATTTGGTTATGATCATGCAACTAGTGGTGGCATTGTAAACAAAGATAACACATATAATCATGGAGAAACAATTGCAACCGGAGATCAATTTCCTAGTAATCCAAATGAAGGAGATTACTTTATAAGAAATGATTTTAGTCCTAATAGAATGTTTGTTAGAAGAGGTACTAAATGGCATAGATTGTATGATAATATAACTGATCAAACATGGACCGATAAAACTTACAATGCAAGTGATTATATTTTTAACAACAACGAAACATCAATATTTGATAACAGAGAATTTAAAGCACAACAACCAATGAGTAATGTTGTGCCTGCAAGACCAGATAATGCACTCAAGACAGATGGGTATGTTGCATCTGGATATATCCCAACTGGGTATGTAGCAAAATAGGAAAAGACAATGGCAATAACATTGAGAAGCGTAAAAGGAAGCGAACTTACTTTTGGAGAACTAGACGGAAACTTTACTGATTTAGACGGTAGAGTGACTACATTAGAAGGATCAACATTTTTACAAAATGTTGTAGAAGATACATCACCACAACTGGGTGGAGCTTTAGATACCAACAGCAACAATATTACTTTTAGTGGTACCTCTAAAGCACAATTTGGTGCCGCTCAGGATTTATCGATATTCCACAACGGTGGTCATTCAATAATACGAGAAACAGGAACAGGTGACCTTTATCTTCAAAGTGACAACAATGTAATACTTTCAACTGATAGTGGCACAAAGAAAATGGTAAAGGGTGTTGGCAGTGGTGAAGTTATACTTTATCATAATGATATACAAAAGTTGAATACCTCAACAAGTGGTGTAACTGTAGTCGATGAAGTACACACAGAAGGTGCAACTCCTCATCTAACACTAAAAAGAACTGACAATGCCAATGTTCCAACACTACGTTTTAAAGGCAGTGGTGGCACTATTGGCGCAAGCATTGACTTTGACGGTACAGCAGGCACTGCAAATGAACT
>Ga0160423_10004371_pt1 | contig 11619 bp, 7 predicted proteins | sample CRUFie14St8metaG_FD_108191 | JGI IMG/M metagenome (GOLD analysis project Ga0160423, IMG submission 108191) | Marine microbial communities from the Costa Rica Dome - CRUD Field 142mm St8 metaG | ecosystem: Environmental > Aquatic > Marine > Oceanic > Photic zone | place: Costa Rica: the Eastern... | reverse complement strand
GTTATCAAGCAATAATGTTTGATAATACGAATGAAATATACATAGGTGGTTCTGATCCGCGTAAAGATGGACAAGCTGCTGGCTATTAATCTTAAATATACGACTAATCAGTTATTTATATCATTTATCTAATCTAATTAATATTTATATATATATGCGTATAATGTATATTATGTTAAATAGAATATATTATAATATTATATATAATAATGGAATGATTATGATTAGATATTTATTATTATACTTAAGCTTCATCCCTCTCTATAATTTTGCAGAAGAAATAAATGTATCCGGTTTAAATAAACCAGTAGAGATTATAATAGATAAATATGGCGTACCTCATATCTATGCACAAGATCATTATGATGTTTTCTTTGCGCAAGGTTTTAATGCAGCTAGAGATCGTCTCTGGCAAATTGATACATGGAGACGAAGAGGTCTCGGTCAATTATCAGAGGTATTGGGTTCCTCTTACTTAGAACAAGACAGAGCTAATCGACTTTTCCTATATAGAGGAGATATGTATAGAGAATGGCTTTCCTATGGATCTGATGCAAAAAAAATATCAGAAAGCTTTATTAATGGCATTAATGCTTATATTGATCATATCGATGATAATCCTGATAAATTACCAATAGAATTTAATATTCTTGAATACAAACCATCAAAATGGAAAGCATCCGATATAGTGAGGATCAGAAGCCATGGTTTGTGGAGAAATGTTGAAAATGAAGTGCTGAGAACAAAATTATTATGCGGTTATAATATAAAGCAGCTACAACAATGGAAGAGGTTGGAACCCGAATGGAATATCACTATACCTCATAACTTTGATGCATGTTCGTTTCAAGGTGATATTCTTGAAACTTATATTCTTGCTACAGGACCTGTTCGATTTAATAATATAAATCTCAATAGCAATTTAATGCATTTTAGAGATGAATCTCTAGGTAGCAATAATTGGGCGGTTTCACCACAAAGAACTAATACAAAATCCGCCATACTTGCAAATGATCCACACAGAACGCATGCGGTTCCATCATTAAGATATATTTCTCATTTAAATGGACCCGGTATAAATGTGATTGGAGCGGGTGAGCCTGCCCTCCCCGGCATTTCTATCGGTCATAATGAAAATATTGCATTTGGCTTAACGATTTTTGCGATCGATCAGGAAGATCTCTATTACTATGATACTGATGATAAAAAGCCAAATCATTACAGATATAAAGGTGAATATGAATCAATTAACTCTATTACAGAGGTAATATTAGTTAGAGATCAAGACCCTGTGCTTGTTAAATTAGAATTCACACGCCATGGGCCGATTATTAAACGTGATAAAAATAGAATATATGCACTGAGAGCAGCTTGGCTTGATGAAGGCATGGCACCCTATTTTGGCAGTGTTGAATATATGCGTTCGAACAATTGGAGAGAATTTCTTGCAGCATTGAATAGATGGGGAGCTCCTGCTGAAAATCAAGTATATGCTGATAAAATGGGAAACATAGGATATAAACCAGCTGGTTTATTCCCAAAACGCATTGGTTTTGATGGATTATTGCCAGTATCTGGACATGGTGATTATGAGTGGGATGGTTACTTTGATATGGATGTTTTGCCTGAAGAATACAATCCAGATCGTGGTTATGTTTTTACTGCTAATGGTATGAACCTCCCAAAGGATTATCCAATTGATGATTATCCTCTCGGTTTTGAATGGTCAGCACCTTGGCGACATCAAAGAATAGATGAGGTACTTGGTATGCAACAAAATCATAGTTTTGATGATTCATTAGATCTACAACGCGATTATCACTCTATTTTGGCTGAAAAATTAATACAAAAATTACCAAGTACAACACCTGACTATATTGAATCATTTTTTAGCAAATGGAATGGATATATGGCCAGAGATAGTAAGGAAGCAGCTTTATTTGCTATTTGGTATTACAGGCATCTTAATCCAAAGCTCACAGAGGCTATATTTGGCAGTGAGTCATTAATAAATTCAATTGATTCGTATACTGTCCTCGACCTAATTGATAATAAGGCTTATGAAGATGTTGTTTTAAATTCACTCGAAACATCATTTAATGAAGCAAAATATCTTTTAGGTGAAGATAGCAATAACTGGAAATGGGGTGATCTTCATAAGACTAATTTTAACCACCCATTATTGGATAACGAGAAAAATATTTATGTCGATATCATGAAAATAAATAATTACAGTCGAGGTGGAACTGGAAATACACCAAATAGCACATCTTTCTCTCCAAATGACTTTCTGGTGCGTTCTGGTGGTTCATGGAGATTTGTGGTCGATACGAATGATTGGAATGGAGCTAGAATGACAAATGCACCAGGACAGTCAGGTGATCCGAGGAGTAAATTTTACGATAACCTTATTGAAGACTGGGCTAACGAAAAATCATTTCCTTTGCTATTTACAAAAGATGCTGTCATGGAAAATATGGATTCAATAATCAAACTATTACCATCCAATTAGCTACTTATTGATTTAATGTATCGGTAGCATTATCTTCTTAAAGAACGAAGCCAGTGAATGATGACATTCGAGTGATAGAATATTCGCTATGTGCTGATCAGGCCTAATTATTAAAATGCACCCTTCTCTTCGATTTATCATTCTCGATTTGAAAATATCCTTTTCAGGTATTGATGTAAAAATCTTTTCATAATCTCTTAGTTTGTACTTGCCTTTTTTTGGTGTGAATAAATCATTCATTTGCTCTATTGACACTTCATTTTTGTACTGAAATACAGTTACAACATCAATAATTGAATCAACATCAAAATTTTTAGGTGTATATTTAATAACTGGAGATTTATTAGACCCAAAAATAAACTCCATAAGCTTTTGTAATTTTGATTGTTTTTTTAATGGGTTCGAATTATTACAAAAGATAAATAATCTCCATCTAATGTCAGCTTTATTTATATGACCTAGATGAAGAATTCTTCCATCAGCAAGACGTTTTACTTTATGTGAGTGAAATCTTTCACCAACTTTAAAACCTTTGGCAAGATTTTGGTATTTTGATTTTCTATTAGTTATGAGAGAACTATTATATTGAATGCTGGTACCAGCAATAAATCCCGTTTGTTTTTCGAAATAACGTTTTATATCTTTTGAGCTGTTCTTTTTTGATTTATTATTTTTTTCTTCATTTCCTGCGACTAATTTTGCAAAATCCTTATCTAGTTTGATTAGATTCTTTGCAACCGCCCTTCTCTCCATATTATAGGTATTCAGTATTAAATGATTTGTTCTCTTTAATAATACAGATGATAGTTTCCAGCCTAAATTAAAAGCATCATGTACCGAGATGTTCATGCCCTGTCCTGCTTTTGGGCTATGAGTATGACATGCATCACCAGCAATAAATGCCCTAGGAAATTCAATTTTTGAATTTTTATCTACATTGTTATCAAACGATGAAGCAACTCTCTGCCCAATCTCATAAACAGACCACCAGGGTTTTTCCTTTATATGAAAATCATATGGCTCAAATATTTTTTTTGCAGTTTCTATTATTTGATCTAATTTTATATTGTCTTTTGAGATTACCTTTTTATTTTCAAGCTCATCTAATTCTATGTAGAGCCTGACTAGATAACCGCCTTCCCTTGGGATAATAAGTATCGATCCATGGTTTTTTGTTTTGATAAAACATTTTACACGTATATCAGGGAAATTAGTTTGAACCAATGCATCCATTACTCCCCATGCACTATCAGTCGAATCTCCTATTAATGGAATATCCAGTTTTTTTCTTACTTTGCTTCTAGCACCATCACAACCAACAATATAGCGAGCAGATATTTTCTTCTTATAACTTTTTTTATTTTTCTTTTGTAATACAGTAGCTGTTATAGGAAATTTAGATGGATCATTATATGTTTTTTTATCGAATTTAATATCAATAAGCTCACAATTGTAGTTAGGCTCTAACTGAGAAGATGAATTTTTCATTCCATCCAGAAGTAAATCATGGATTCTTGCTTGATTCAGAACAACATGTGGAAACTCAGATAACCCAATTCGTGGATCATTCACTTTTCTAGTACATACAATTTTATTTTGATTTTTACTATCAGAATCCCAATATGATATTTGATTAAGCCAATAAGATTCTTTTAATATGAGTTCACTTGAATTGTATGCTTCCATTATTTCAATCGTTCTGCATGAGACTCCATCTGCCCTGCCAAATAATAATGGTCCCGGTTTTGATTCAATAATGCATGTTTTTATTTTTGGAGATATACTCAGCTGTCTTGCTAAAGTTAATCCTGCAGGCCCACAACCGACAATCAATACATCAGTTTTTTCTGGAACTTGTTTGTATTTTTGTCTCGATGATTTGGATCTGACTGATTCGGATATTTGAAGGTTACCGGGAATAAAACCATTTAGATGATATTGCATAAGTATTAATTTTTAAGATTTTAATGGTTGGTTATGATTGATTGTGAATTCAATAGGTTGCAACGCTTCATATTTTTTTGATTTAACAGTAGAGACATAATGATATTTAGCATCTATCTTTTCATTTGATATTGTCAGTTGAACGTATCCTTTGTTTTTGCCATTAATCCATTTTAGATCTCTGTTTTCTTGTATGAAAGCATCCTCTACTATACTTATTCTCTCTCCAAATGTATCAATCGAGTTTGGAGATGATACAGAGGGTGCACCAATTTCAATCCCAACAAAGTTATCATTGTTATCATATAAGTTTGATAGCCAAGAGTCGTGAGAATCTCCAGCAAGCACCACGCTTGATTGTGATGCCTCAATATTACGATAGAACTGTTCTCTCTCAATAGGATATCCATCCCATTGATCAGTATTATAAGGTAGTTTTGCTCCAGCAAGATCTATTATGTTTTTTATATAATTGGGTAGCTCGCTTCTCTCAAAGTCTCTAAATAATTTGGGCAGATATTTAGGCCCGATTAAAAGCTGTTGACCAAAGATGGACCACTTGAATTTTTTACTGACTTTATCTTTGATCCACTCTTGCTGTTCTGAGCCAAGCAAACTCCTTTCTCTATTAAGATCATTTCTGTATTGTTCCTTATTGACTATTCCATCATTCATATAAGTATTAATATTTAATTGCTTATCTCTGTATAAATAACGCGTATCTAGCATCAATAACTGGAATAAATTACCTACTTTAAAGTCTCTCCATATTTTTGATTTATCATTATTTTCACGAATTGGCATCCATTCATAATAAGCTTTGATTGCATTGAATACTCTATCTTCAAATTTTCCTTCATTTTTAGAGTGATTTTGTGCGCCATTCTTCCAGGTATTATTTGTGAATTCATGATCATCCCATACCACAATCATCGGCTTACTAGCATGAAGATCTTGGAGGTCATCATCAGATCTATACAATGCATATCTCCGTCTATAATCATCAATAGAGACTATTTCATGTTTAGGATCAACTATTCTTCCCATCTGTTCTGAACCCTCAGCAGGATAAACATTTTCACCGTATTCATAGATGTAATCACCAAGATGCAGAACAAGATCAATATCATCACTCTTAGCTATTTCTTTATAAGAGTTAAAGAAACCAGCAGGATAATTAGAGCAACTACAAAATGCGATATTATATTTATCAATATTACCCGATGGAAGAGTAGACGTGATGCCTACCCTGGAGTAAGTTTCTCCATAACTAAATCGGTAAAATATTTTTTTTCCGTTTAATTCTCTAGGAATTTCGGCGTCAACCTTAACAGTAAAATTATCATCAAAGTTAGTTTTCTCTGAACCAGAAGCTACGATATCCTTAAAATCATTATCTGTCGAAATCTGCCATTTTATGACAATTTCATTCTTACTGATCTTAGATATCTTAGTCCATAAGATAATGTGACTGTCTGTTGGGTCACCACTTGCAACACCATGGCTAAACGAAATTATTTCATGATCTTCATGAGAAAAAAGTTTTAAGGGAAGAGATCCAATGAGCAGTATTATTGACTTTAAAAAACTTCTCTTTTTCATCAATATTCAATGCTAATTTTCATAGCAAGTAACTACGTATATTCATATTCTTAGTATATATTATGAAAACCACTTATGTGTACCGAAATGGTTAAGCGGTACTTTTTTATTATTTCCGATGTAATATTCAATTCCCTTGAATATGTCAGATAAATAGTCCATCAGTCTTTTTCTTATATAAATTTTTGCTAAGTTTCTTATTAGAAAATTTTTAGGAAGGAATTTGGGAATAATTGTGATAGTTAGTTTTGACCAATCATCTTGTTGTTCTATTCTCCATTCTACAGTTGCATCATAGTTACCATCTGATATATCCAAAACAAAGCAAGATTTTTCCTGCCATTCAGTAAAATTTCTAGTAAATATTTTATCGTTAGCGTAAACGATGCAATCACTCCGATTATTACCAGACCATGTGATTATATTATTTTCTTTACAGAAAGGATGGAATTTTTCGAGTGCACGCGGCTCTGTTATTAGATCCCAGAGTACTTGCATATCAACATTATATAATTCTGATTTTGTAACGTTCACAAAGTCATTTAACGAGAAAAATAAAAGCGATAATCATTAAATTAATATTTCGCATAACATAAATAATAGAATTTAAAAATGCTCATTCACTAATCAACAATTTTGATTTTACCACCCATACCAGAATGTATCGAACAAAAGTAGTACAGTGTTTTTGGTGTCGATGATGTTACTTTCAGTGTAACAGTCGTTCCAGTTGTACTAACATCTGTTGTGTATGTCGATCCTGAACCATATGATCCTGAGCCATGTGTGCCATCACTAGATTGAGAAAATCTAAATGGATGACCTGATGGATAAGTAAAGGTATATGTTTTCCCAGTTTTAAGTACTAATGATTTCTGCTGTACTCCATCAATAAAATATTTGTTTAGGCCACCATTGTCTATTACTTTTGGTGCTGCGGTTACTGTTACATTTTTTGGTGTATTTTCTGTGGTTGTTACTAAATCAGCATGCAACATTTGATTTTTTGTTTTAAGAGTCGCCTTCAGATTTTCTTTTGTATCAGATCTTATCCATGTATTAAAATCATTATAAAAAGTAGTGATCTCATAAGGTGACCCATCTTTTTCGAACGTATTTTTAAATGCATCACTCCAGCCATAACCAGCTCTTAGAGTCTCTGCTTCTGCCCAATTAGCATAATAATCAATCATAATTTTTTGATAATTAGCATCATCCTGATTCCACAAATACATCAACGCTGCAAGACCAGCACTGTACTGTCCACCAGGATTATTGCCATTATTATCACCCATATTGAAATCCTCAAGTGACAACGAAGCGTCATCCGCGAAGAAATTGAATGCCTCATCAAAATGTTCTTCAACTAATTTAACTGGGTCTGATCCTGATATTGCAGCATGTTCCATGTATTTAGCACCAATAATTATTCCTCCAAATTCAGCTCCGCCCTCCTCTATCCAATTTGGCATGTATTTTGGTGTTGTTGCATTATCGTATGCAACGTCATTACCCGGCCAGGCCTTGGGAATTGCATATTTATTATTTTCATTATTGGCCTCAACTATAAACTTCAATCCATTTTGATGAACATGAAAGTACTCGTGCGCGATGATTTTTATTGCAGTTTTTGTATCTTGACTGCCCCATAAATTATCTTGATATAATCCTTGATCACCTCCGTTTGGTAATTGACCGTATCCAACCCCGCCGGCAGCAGATCTATTTGCAAAAGGATCAGAGCCGGCCACACATGCGCTGATGTTGTCAGGTTCAACAATCGTGCAAAAATCTGTATTCCATTGAAGTGCCTCTGCATCTGATATTGATGCTCTATCTTCTGCCAATATGAAAGCATTGACTGGAACAACCTGACCAACAGTAAATTTACTGTAATCGTAAATACCTTGTAAGTATGTTTTCCATGGGTTTGTAATAGTAGATGTTGCTTCATAATAATTTAGACAGATTGGTAGGTTTTCAAAATCTAGAGTTTGCCAAGAATAGGAATAATAATTCATCACACTGTCTGATGACGATGCAGCAGGCGTTGTTTGGTAACTTGCAGTTTTACAGGCAAGCACATTATCAGATGTATCATCTGATACAGAAATTGTTATGTCTTGCGAAGTTGAAACAGAACCTGCAGCCACATTTAATTTTACAGCATATGAATTCTTTGTTTCATAGTCTGGAGCAGAATTAAAAGTCATGGCACCTGTGGATGAATTAATTGAAATTGCATCGGCATCGGCACCCGACAAAGAATAACTTAAAGTAGAATAATCCGAAATACTTGCAACAACAGAACCAATTGATGTTTGGTTCTCATTGACAGTAAAGCTGCTGGCTGAACTTATTACTGGTCTTATTACTTGGGCCACTGTCGCAATAGTTTCTGCATCACCCCCACCACCGCCACCACCACAGGCATTTAGTAAGAACAGGAACATCAATAAAGTATGATTTTTGAATCGTTGCATAATTAGATACCTATATAAGCGTGTTTAGTTGAATAATTTATTAATTTCCACTTCGAGGATACAAGGAATAATAATAATTAGTATGCACACTAAATATAATTTCAAGCTAAATAGACAAAAAAAACAGAGCCTGAGCTCTGTTTTATAAATCGAGTAACGAAAGGGTCTAAAGTGAGATTCTCTTTAGCTCCTTGAGGGTTATCTCTTTCCCTCTTGGTGGGCTACTAAGCTATTTTTTATCGTCGACTCTTAGTAACGCTTTCTCCTTTCGTGCTCTGACTACTAATTCTCTCTAAGTATCCGTCTGCAGTTGGTCATCAGTCGGTTTTAGTAGATACAATTCATAGTACTACTATAATTATTTGTGTCAATAGGTCGAATAAAAAAAAGCCGATATTTTTTAAATTTTTTGGATTTTTTTTCAAAAATATCCATAGATAAGAAAAAATTAATTCCATTAAATAGAAATCCAAGTATGATGCAATTAAATGCAAAAAAACACGAAAAGAAAACTAATGGGTATACTTGCCTTTACAATCGGTTTTATTATGTTTGTTGTCCCTTTTCTCTGGTCTATTTATATTGTGACAAGATAATTTTATTCTATTTTAGACGCTCTCTGAATTTTTTGAATTGCCCCTCTAATCCAAGTAACTTCTCATAGCTTCCAGGAAAGACCCTAATTAGGATATCTGCAATTTTTGCATCAATACCAATAATTATTCTTCTTTTTCTTTTTTTCATACCCTTTATTATATTCCTTGAGGCTGATTTTGATGTTGTATATGACAATTTATCGAACTGTTTAATCAGTCTTATCTTTGTTTCTTCAGATATATTGCTGCCAATTCTAGCATTAACTGCAATATTCGTTTTTATTCCTCCAGGATGAACGCTAGAGACATTAATTGATGAATCAGCTAGTTCCATTTTTAATGCCTCAGTGTATGCTTTAACTGCAGCTTTTGATGAATTATATGCAGCTTGTCCTGGCAGTGACATCAGTCCAAGAATACTCGAGATATTTACAATATATGCTTCATCGCGTTGAATTAATGTTGGTAAAAAAATATTAACGCCATAGACAACACCCCAAAAGTTTATTGCCATGAGATTTTTAAATTCATTCATATCTCCGTTCTCAACTGTGTCCAAAAGGTTAATACCGGCATTATTTATCAGAACATCAATATAGTTGTGCTCCCTCAGAACCAAGCTACCAAAATCAGCCATATTATTATAATCAGAAACGTTAACCTCATAACCAAAAGCATCCACACCATTTGATTTTAACTCTTTCACAAAGTCCTTAAGTTTGATGGAATCTATATCTGATAAAATCAATATAGAACCCTCATTTGCGAATTCTTCCGCTAAGGATTTGCCAATACCTGATGCAGCACCAGTAATTAATACTTTTTTTCCCTTAAATTTCATATAGGTTTATATCTTGATTTTTTAATGGATTGGATATGAGAGTCAATCCGTAATACAAATTCATCAAATAATTCGTTAGGAAAATCATGCCCCATTCCTTTGATTAACCATAATTTTGAATTTTTTATCGAATTAGCAGTATCAACACCACATTCATATGGGACTAACAGATCATCTTTACCATGGATAACTAAGGTAGGAGTACTAATTTTCTCTAAGGCTGTACTTCTGTCATAAGAACTCATTATTGCTAACATCTGTCGAATTGTTCCTCTTTTCGATACACCTCTAGAAAGGATACGATCTACAAACAATCTGATTTCTTGATGTGATCTAGGATACGCTGGACTACCTATTAATCCCCATAACTTAATATAAAAAGATGACGCATTACCGATATCCTTTTCATTTGAGCCAGATAATATGAATTTAATAATTTTCCAATTTGGTTTAGGGAGACTTGGATCTCCGGTTGTTGACATAATGGAAACTAAGCTATTTACTTTATTTGTATGTTTTATGGCTAACAGTTGTGCAATCATACCGCCCATGGAGACACCAATAACATGATAACTATGTATATTAAGTTCTACAGTTAAATGATTGATATCATTGGCCATATCTTCAAGAGAATAAAATGAAGTTACTCTTGATTTAAATAGATATTTAATTACCTGTAAAAAGATATTGGGTATTTTTGTTTTTGTTTTTTCAGATTGGCCAATATCTCGATTGTCAATGAGAAGTAAGCAATAACCACGCTTGACTAATTTAGACACGATTTCAGGAGGTGTTGCTGTTAGAGGCATCCCAAGACCCTGAATAACGATAACTACAGGATTTTGGATATCACCATGAATCTCATAGGCAATTTTCATTATGACTCAATACTTTCCATACTATTCTTAATAATAATAAAGTCATTCATTTCAATCTTTGAAAGTTGCTTTTTAAAAGATCTTCCATGTTCAGGATATAATGTTATATTTTTATTATTTTTATCGAGATACCAGCTACTGCAGCCGCTAGCCCATACTGTATTATTTAATTTTGCCTGGATATCATGATTGTATCTTGCCTGTGATTCTTCTTTTACTTCTATAGAAGAACCAATACCAACTTTTTTGATCAGGCGCATGATAAAATTTACTTCTTGCTCTATTATATGCACTAGAGAGATTGTCCCCGTACCGGTATTAGGCCCTGTAACCATAAAAAAGTTGGGAAATCCGCTTATACAGCTCCCTTTGTATGCTTGAGCTGATTCCCTCCAAGCGTCAGATAAGTAAATATTATTTTTACCTTGTACCTTAATCGAGTGCATATGGCCCTCAATATCAAAACCAGTAGCCATAATAATCACATCAAAATAATGATTTCTTGCACTAGCTGTTGTTATACCATTCTCATTGAAAGAGACGACTTCTTCAGTTACAACTTCAACATTATCTTTATTTATTGCATGAAATAGAGTATCTGACAGCAGTATCCTTTTACATCCTAAAGAGTAATTTGGAACAAAAAACTCTTTTAAGGTATTTTTCTTAATCGATGATTTCATGTATTTTGTGATGCTTTGAGCCGCTCTTTTTCCAATAAACGAATTTTTTCTTATGACTGGGAAAGTTATTAATTCATGCC
>Ga0160423_10004370_pt1 | contig 11619 bp, 10 predicted proteins | sample CRUFie14St8metaG_FD_108191 | JGI IMG/M metagenome (GOLD analysis project Ga0160423, IMG submission 108191) | Marine microbial communities from the Costa Rica Dome - CRUD Field 142mm St8 metaG | ecosystem: Environmental > Aquatic > Marine > Oceanic > Photic zone | place: Costa Rica: the Eastern... | reverse complement strand
TCCATCCCAACAGAGAACTGTAGGGCAAACAACATCATTTGTCTCATTAGAGGTATCTGAATTATTTCCATTTTCTGTTTCTTCCTCTGGAGCTTCACACACTAATGGATCACTCGAATCATGATCGTAAGGCAATCCTGTACTACTTTCGGGTACACACCCATCATTATCTGGATCTCCGCGAGCTAGAAAATCAAATGGGAATAAATCTCCCGATTCTATTCTCAAACCTGTAGTTGGATCTATTGAAAATGTGTAATTGTCTCCAAATCCATCTCCATCTAAATCAATACATTGAGAGAAATCATTGGGAAAAGCATCACCTGATGCAGGTGTCCTGTAGCCATCATTATCTGTAACGTATGTGTAATTGTCACCACATCCGTCACCATCTCGATCTGTTGATTGTGAACTATCGTTAGGAAAAGCATCACCTGAGTCTATTCTCAGACCATTACTTCCTACAGTGAATGAATGTGTATCTCCTACTCCATCTCCATCGGTATCTCTTGATTGAAATGGGTTGTCTTTGAAGGCGTCTGCTACTCCTAATGGATGTGCTAACCAACTTTCATCTGGATCCGACACCCCATCGCCATCGGAATCTATACATCCAAAACGATCGATGTTGGATTCACCAGAAATTGTAGGGCAATCATCCCCTTCATTTCCATTTGGATTATCTCCAAATCCATCGCCATCCGAATCTGCCCATTGTGTTTGATCATTGGGGAATAAATCGTACTCATCGGGTACCCCATCTCGATCTATATCAGATACTAATCTGGTAATAGTTCCTGTATGATTTACAATTATCAATGAACCATCTGAATCAACGGCCATCCCTCTAGGGATTCCAATAATTGAAAATGATGTGATTACACTCTCGTTCATGGGATCAACAAATTCTATCATTCCAGACGAAGATGTAGATGAATCACCTGATCCAACAAAAATACCACCATCATTAATGTCAATTCCTATTGAGAAAACTTCGGCGTTTACTGGAATTGATCGAATAATTTGTTGTTGAATTGGATCATACATTTTCAACATAGAGTCCCACCCTGCAGTTATTAGAACACCTACTCCCTCTAACCAAGAGTTAACTCCAGTATAATTTTCATGAGTATATACAATTCCATCATCTGTCCATGTCATTGGATCTGAACCACTTGTTGACCACAATCTGACTCCCCCCTCTTGACCAATAGAGCTCATTCGTTCCCCAGATGGATCGAATGAAATAGTCCAATGGACATCTGAATATCTCCATTCACGAATTATTTGACCTGCTTGAGAAATAACAGAGACAACTCCATCTGCACTTGTGTTGTTCGGGTCTTCCCCATAAGTTGCAATAATTTGGTCGTGCATATTTATTCTAGCACGTCCAAAAACCGAAACAGTTGTCATAGCATTTAGATCGATAGTCCAGATATTCTTGTTTTGTTCATCACAGGCAACAATTGTTCCATCACTAAATCCAATGATTACTTTATCATCGCTAGTCCAATCCACACTTTTTGCAAATGGAATTGAGTCAGTGGGCTCTCCGAATTGAGGATGAGTACATTGCCGATTTCTGGTCCCTGAATCGAGATCCCATACAGTTACTACCCCTCCTGAATCGGCCATTGCTAATAGATCTCTATTCGGAGCCAATGAAATTTCTCGAGTTAATCTCGTTCCTAGTCTGCTATGGAATGCAATTCCAGAAGCGTCTTCACTCCAAATTTCGATGGTTCCATCTCTTCCCGAAGAAGCAGTCAGTCCGGAAACACTTGCTGATACATCTAAGACATCAGCAGGTATCCCTTCACCTGCATTCACAAAACTATGCCACCCTACATCATTGAGGATTGTACCAACTTGATCGATGAACATCATTCTTCCAGGATCGTGTAGTCCAACCAATAATTTGTCTCCATTTTGAGTCCAGGATATAGATGAAATATTCTGGGGAATTGGTGAATACCAATCTACTTGACCATCAATGTGGTTGAAATGAGTCACTACTCCTTCATTTGGTCTATTCCACCCGACAGTGTATCCTAGTCCATTTACGTCCCAATCAATTGCCCAAGCAGTAGCTTCAGTCCCACCAATTGCCCTTTCCCATAAAGGTTCAAGATTTGGAATTGAGTAAGCTGCAACCTTATCTTGATTTAGATTATTTTGGAAATTTCTGAGAGTTGTTGCAACTACACTCCCGTTTGGAGATAAAGAACAATCAGTGGGCATATATGTAGTGTAGATACTATTTGGATTTCCATTTCCGCCTAAAAGATAGCTAGTTTCTACAGTAACAATTTCTCCTGGAATATTTGGATTATCAATACCTCCACAAATTACTACTCTACTTCCATCCTCTGACAAATCCATACCCCACAAAAATCCGTTTTCAGAACCTGTGAACCCTTTAGCCCAAGTCATTTGATGTGCATTTGTTGAATTTAATGGCCAACTTTCTCCCGTATCAATAACTTCGAAAACGACCAAATCATCATCTGAATCTGCAATCATCAGATGTTCTGAATCAAGCCACATAACGTCTACCAAAGGATCTGGATGTGGAGAATAGAAAACTAGTCTCCCATCACTAATATTCCAAACAGAGACTCTCTTTTCATTGATATCTACTCCTGCAATTTTAGTACCATCAGGGGAAAAGTCGATTGCCCAAAGAGCTCCTGTAGTATCTGGTCTCCAATAATCTGCTTGGAAACCCTCACCACCAGGGGGGAATATTGTTTGAGTCCATTGAAAGTTTTGTACATAATGTTGATTTTCATCTTCTAATATTCCAGGTTGAGGAGTAAAAAAACCCATGAATGAACACGCAATCAATATCAAAGTCATTGACATTGCTGATGCCATCGAAAGAGCCTTGCCCATGAATCTCCAGAGTAGCCGCAACGCTTGACTCTTTGGCTCTCGAAATATTTGAATTACTTTCTAATCGTTATTATCTAGCTCATTATTTACGATATGGTTATGATGGCTATGAACACGCTGCATCTATGCGACATATCATCGATCGTGTTTTAGAGTTGCAAGATTCAGATTCTGAACCACCGAATAGCCCTGCTCCTCAGGATGGAGATTTAGCTGAATTATTGAAGACTTTACAGCCTAGAATTCGGGTATACGGGTGTGGTGGTTGTGGTAATAATACAGTTTCTCGCCTAACTCAGGAAGGGTTGTTAGATGATCAATATACTGTTGGTTGGGCCATTAATACGGATGCTCAACATTTACTCCGAATTCAAAGTGAACACAAGATGCTCATTGGAAGAACAGCGAGAGGAAGAGGTGCTGGAGGAGATCCTGAAATGGGTGAAAGAGCAGCATACGAATCTGAAAGACAGTTAACAGATTCTGTAAATGATTGTGACCTAGCCTTCGTGACCGCTGGTTTAGGCGGAGGTACTGGAACAGGTAGTGCTCATGTTATCGCACGTTTAGCTAAGGCAGCTGGAGCTCTAACAATTGGTGTAGTCACTTATCCGTTTAATTCTGAAGGAACACAAAGGCGCCAGAATGCAGAGTGGGGGCTTGAGAGATTGAGAGAAGTGTGCGATACAGTAGTGGTTCTGCCTAATGATAGATTATTGGAAGTAGAAGGTGTTCGAGATCTTCCAATTGCAGCAGCATTTCGTGTTGCAGATGAATTACTAATGAGATCAATTGCAGGAGTAACTGAATTGATCGCAAAGGAAGGATTGGTAAATCTTGATTTCGAAGATCTACGTTCAGTAATGGTGAATGGAGGTGGAACTGCGATGATAGGCTATGGGGAAGGAAGAGGACAAGATAGGGCAGAATATGCTACACGTCAAGCATTAGAATCGCCGTTATTAGATATTGATGTATCAGATGCACGGGGTGCACTGGTGAATGTTGTAGGCGGAAAGAGCCTAACATTGGGAGAAGCAGAAATGTGCGGACAAATTATTCGAGAAAGTATAAACCCCAACGCTAGAATTATCTGGGGTGCTACAGTTGATGAATCTCTAGGAGAGGAATTACGTGTGCTGATTGTCTTGACGGGAGTTAGAAGTGATCATATTCATGGAACATCCATGCAGACCCGTTCTAGAAGTATCAGGTCCCGTTCAACAACCTTCATTCGTTGAATCAAACAGTTCCGTCGTTCTTAAGTGGGGCACGGAAGTCGCACCGAAGGCTGAGGGTGTACTATGGCGGATGAAATGGATAGCAAAGGCTCTGTCGAACAGCGGGCGCAAGCCATGCAAGATGACATCGAGCGCTGGTTCCGCCGACGTCAGCGTGGTGATTGGGCCCGTATTTTGCGAATGGCCCGTAAACCCTCAAAAGCTGAGTTCCGTCAAACAGTAATTGTTTGTGGCATTGGCATGTTTGTACTAGGAGCAATAGGTTTCGGAGTTCTCTGGTTAATGGATAACCTTCTTCCATCTTTCTTTTCATGGCTTACAACGCCAACAGATGTTCAATTCAACAATCCATAAGGTGATTAAAATGTCAAATGCATTCGTAGTTTATGTTCGTAATGAAGAGCAAGTCCTTCTTATGAAGCGTGCAGATAGTGTCAGCGAATTCCCGCTAGCCTGGGATGGGATTTTTGGGGTAGGTGATGCAAATGATTTGGATGTAGTTTTCCAGCGAATAAAAGAAGCTACTGGAATTGAACCCGACAAGATATCTCATATTAGAACTGGAGAACCTAGAGGTTTAGCTTTTGGAAACGTTTTGAATGAAGTGACACCTGTTTTAGTCGCTACTACAGAAACACATGTTGTCCCTGCTGCCCTTTATTCAGAATTTGAATGGATAGATGCAGGTGATATGAGAACTAAGGATTACTCTATTCCATCACTAGTCGAGATGTATGGAGATGTTGGAAGTTATCTCTATATTTTGAAGACATCAATAGGTCAAGAAGCGAATGTTGCTAACGAAATTCGTGCCCGTCTTTCTGGTTCTGGATCTCTTGTTGATATTGTGGACGAGATTTATGCTGTTTTACAATCTGATCACATGAGAGGATACATCTTTGTTGAAGCATCCGCTCAACATCATGTCGAGAAAGTTATCGGAAGAGCTGGAAATCGAACAACTCCGTTGAAAAATTGCCGTAAAGTTCTGGAAGGAGAAGCTCCGTTCAGGGATATTTTCCCTCACTTAGAACCTAAGGCTGCCACTGCAGGAATCTCTGAAGGAGACATCGTAGAAGTTCGTCTTGGAGCATTCAAGGGACAACGTGCACGTGTGACGAATATTGCAGATAGCAAAGAAGAAATCACTGTTGAATTATTCGATGCTCCAGTTCCAATCCCACTAACAGTTCGCGCAGACCAAATCAGAGTAACACAGAGAGTGGAGTAGTTTCGCACCGATTAAATATAGGAAGAAAGTCGCCGCGCTGTAAAGGAGAGGAATCACATGTCTGCCCGCAACGAAACACCTCATGTCATAAGTCAGACATTAGGGGTTGCAAAATGCAATGGTAATTGGGATACTTCTACAGAGAATCTGACTATGGATCAGGTAAAGCAGATTGCAAATAAGCAGGAAGCTCGTCTTACTGGTGCAACACTTTTTGCTCGTTGCCGTGAGGTTATGGGTACATGCGTTGCCATGCGTGTTAGGATAGAAGGACTTGAGCCAAAAGAGGCATTGAAACAGATGAAGGAGGGAGCGTTCGAAGCGCACTTTTCCTAATCTGTCACGCAGCGCGGGAGAGGACTTGTCCTCGTAGACCGCGGAGGTGATGAAAATGAAAGAAAAAATTCAGGAAGCAATCCAACAGGCTCTCGACGAGGCTCCGGAGCGAAAATTCGTTGAAACACTAGAGTTCTCCTTTACTATCAAGGATGTAGATTTGAAGAATCCAGCGAATAGGATTCAAGAAGAGATTCGTCTTCCTCATGGTCGTGGAAAAGACATCTCTATTGCTATGTTTGCATCAGGCGAAATGGCTGTGAAAGCAAAGGATGCAGGTGTTGATGTTTTAGATCCGGCTACAATCGAAGACCTTGGTGGAAATCGCCAACAAGCACGAAAAATAGCAAAGAAGTATGATTTCTTCCTTTCTGAAGTTCCTCACATGGGTAACATTGGGCGATTCCTTGGCCAGGTATTAGGTCCTCGTGGTAAGATGCCTCGTCCAGTTCCTCCAGTAATGGATATATCTGCTCTAAGTAACGGTCTGAGAACCACTGCTATGATTCGTTCTCGAGACAAAATTACATTCCATGGTCCTATTGGTTCCCGTTCTCAAACTATTGATGAATTAACTGAGAATGCTTTGGCGATTTGGAATCGTGTAATGAGTAAACTTGAACGTGGGCATAACAATATTCGCTCATGTTATGTTAAAACATCAATGGGTCCATCTGTCAAGATTGAGGTGATAAATTGATTCCTAAGGCTGCTCAGTGGAAAAAAGACCGTGTAGGTCAACTCTCAGATATTCTCAAGGCCGATGGAGTTATTGGAATTGTAGATATTTCCGGGGTTCCAGCCACTAATATGCTGGATATGCGTGCTAATCTTAGATCTGGAATGACTGCTACAATGGCAAAGAAAACCCTAATTCGACGAGCTTGGAATAATGCAGGTCTTGATGAAGGACATTTGGATATGCTTCTCGATGGCGTAGTTCAGCCAATGTTGGTTCATACTGAAAATTACAATGCTTTCCAATTATACAAAGAATTGGATAAGACTCGTCAAGGACGTGCTGCCAAAGATGGAGAGATTGCTCCTGATGATATTGTTGTAGAAAAAGGCGAAACAGAATTTGCCCCAGGTCCTATTGTTGGTGAATTAGGTGCTGTAGGCATTCCAGCAAAGATCGATAAGGGCAAGGTAGTAATCCAGAAAACAACCACTGTTGTAAAGGCTGGAGAGGCTATTGAGGGAGATTTAGGTATGATGCTATCTAAGTTAGGAATCAATCCTATTGAAATTGGACTAATTTTATCAGGTGTGGTTGAAGAAGGAACAGTTCTTCCTGCTGACTCTCTTAATATTGATTCAGATGCTTTCAGGAACGATATCATTACAGCAATGTCAGGCGCATTCAATCTTGCTTGCAACGTTTCTTGGTACACATCGGAGACTATGCCAACATTACTTTCCAAGGCCAGCACAGAGGCATTCAATGTCGCTGTTGAAGCTGGTGTATCCAATGAAAAGACCATCCCGGTCTTTATTTCGCGTGCCCAAGGGCGCGCATTGGCCCTTGCTGGTCATTTAGATTCCTCTGCCCTGGACGATGAAATCGCTGAGATGCTCGGTTCAGCAGCAGCTTCAGCTGTTGTTGTTTCTGATGCCCCAAGTGATGATGCTGCAGAAGTGGCTGATCAACCCGAGGAAGAGGAAGAAGAGGAGGAAGAAGGTGGCTTTGGCGGCCTCGGAGATCTCTTTGGTTAAATAAAAAAAGAAGGTGAAAAAAAATGGAATATGTATACGCTGCTATGTTACTGCATTCGGCTGAGAAGGAAATTGACGATAAGACTGTCACAGCGGTTTTAACTGCTGCTGGTGTAGATGCTGATAAAGCAAGAGTCAAAGCTCTTGTGGCATCTTTGTCTGATGTCGACATTGGTGAAGCAATGGCTACTGCTGTTGCTGCTCCAGTGGCTGCTGGAGCTCCGGCAGCCGCTGTTGGTGGTGGAGATGCCCCAGCAGCTGCTGAAGAAGCACCAGCTGAAGAAGAAGAGGAAGAGGAGGGCGGCGGATTCGGCGGCCTTGGCGACCTCTTCGGCTAATCAACGAAGCTACATTTCAGATACGAACCCCGTACTAATACGGGATTGACTGTGGATTACTGGCCGTTCGGCAATCGGGCGGGCGCCACTGGGCGGTTCTCACCCCCTCTGTGTCCAGACTACATCAATCCGAAGTGTGATGTCAGATGACATTCTCGAGTCTATTGTGAGCTACGCGACAGTCTATGAGATCCCAGTCAGTGTCGGCTCAGTCGATGCCATTCGCTCTTTCAGAATCATAGCTGAAATGGCAGGTTGGACAGTTACTCGCCACGAAGGTAAGAGACCAGTCCATCGTATGGCGATAATTATGCCACTTCAACAGTCAGTTCGAACGTTTGGAATAGTAATTGACAATGGTCCATTAGAAGGTGCTGCAATGCAAGCATGGTCTCATACTCCTGGCTCTGCAGGGGAGATTACTACAACAGAATGGGTTCTTCCTGAAACAATCGATGAAAACATGTGGAATGATTTCATCCGCGCATGGTCTGCAGATTTACCTAGAGTTCCCAATCGCTGGACATTTTGGGAAAGAAGTCGTATTGGATATATGCTTCCTGAATATGGTAGATCAAAACGAAGACTAGCAAGTTGGGGTTTGGATAGAAAATGGAAAAAAACCGACGAAATAATAGTAAATTGGCCACCAATTAGTGGGCAGGAATCGGAATAAACCAAACGGGACATTGAAAAACATGGACCTATCATAACTGTCCATGGACCTAGCAGAGACGTTCCAAGATCGTCGAAGTCAAGTTATGTTAGGAGTCTCAGTCTTCTTCATGTTCCTTTTTCCAATTTATTTTGCAATGGTCCCAGGATTGGTTGGCTTAGATGATGCGTCCTCTTCATCAGGACCTTCTGGAAAGTGGACTGTTTCATTCACTGAAGAAACATTGACACAATCTGAAACCACAGATGCATTATCTGATGGTGATACGCATGAAGATACGTTCGTAATTACGGAGGAAATGATTGGAGATAACAAAAATTTGGCTTCAGTAACGATGACAATACAATGCCAAGATCAGGGAGCAGTAGGACCTGGACAAAATAACGGAGTAGATGCATCATCAGATGTGTCTGGAGTTAGTGGCGAACTTGCAGATCAAACGGATGGAGGAAACTGTGGAAACGGTAATGCTGCATCATTGACTTGGATTTTAATCGATGGTTATGATGGGCAGGATTACGAAGCAGATGGCACAGAAGCAGACATCCGTTCAGTATGGATGACTTCAGATAATGGGCGCGGAGATTGGATCGTTGAATTAACTGCAGATGTTCAGAATGATGCTGTTGGTTTCCCTCCTTTCCTGTCTTCTGATGATCAAACATATGATATTACTTGGACTGCTACTATCTTTGAGGTATCAATGGAACCTGTTGTAGATATTGAAGATCCTACAACTGCATGATTCATGTTTTTGCATGAATCTTCACAACATCATCATTCGCTAATTCATGGTCTGCGCCAATTACTCTTCCACTTCTTGCATCGGTAGCTCTGATGAATCCATCACCGAGATCTGTATGAACAGCGTAAGCAAGATCCTTTGCCGTTGAACCCTGAGGAATTAGGAGAGCATCAGGAAGAATTCTTCCATCTCCATCAATCCACTTTGATTCATCTTGGACAGGATAGGCTACGATTCTATCTAATCTGTCGAAAATAACAGATGAGATTAGAGAGATTAATCCAGTCCCTCCCATGTTCTCAATTCGCTTAGATAACGCATCAAGTCCTTTTTTCTGCGCATCATTCAATTCCGCAGATTCTGAAATTGTGAATTCATTATCTCCTGGTCGGTATTCAATCGCACCTGCTTTTGCTGCTCTTCGTAATCCAAGTTCGGTTTCTGCAGATGTCGCTTCAATTAGTCCACCTTTTTCTTCAATACGTTGTTTCAAATTTATCCATTTTGAAGGATGTGCTTGATCTGCTTTATTTGCAGCAACAAACACTGGAAACAATTGTTCACGTAAATTGCTAGCTAATTTACTAACAACATCTCCTTTCCATGTCCAAGGGACATCAAGATCAGGATTTTCAGAAATGAATGAAGACAGACTTGTATTGACCATTGATTCATTTGCTCCCAGTCCACTAAGTTGTGAATGGATATATCGAACCAATGCAATTTGCCCTTCTGCTTGCGCCCTCCTTGCACCTCGTGCCCAAGAATCATTTAGAATCCCAGATATCCAGGCATCTAATTCATTGAGTAGAAAATCATACTCTTCTTCAGGATTACAAGCATCTTCTCCTATTGGATTACCTTCAATATCAGTTGTACCAGAAGCATCTACAACTTGAATTAAGGCATCACAATTTGCAAGGTCAGATAAGAATTGATTTCCACGACCTCTTCCCTGATGTGCATCAGGAACTAATCCTGCAACGTCAACTAAGGTTATTGGAACAATTCTTCGAAATTCTATACAAGATCCTGTTCTAGGTGTGCAAATACTACCTTTTCGTTCACTATCTGAATCAATTATTCTACCATTTTCTTCCATTCGTTTGATCAGATCAAAACAAGCACAAGGAGATCTAAGTGGAATCCAAGCGATTCCAACATTCGCATCTATGGTTGTAAATGGATAGTTTGCAATCTCTACAACAGTTTCTGTTAAGGCAGCGAAGGTTGTTGATTTACCGACATTTGGTTTGCCAACAAGGCCGATTCTCATGAGTAGTTTACTCCTCTTCAGAGAGTTTGGTAGGCCCTACGGAATCATCAATTCCATCATCAGTGGTTAGAATGGTATCCAATGTAACACCTGCAGTTAGTAGATCTCTAACAGTTGTACTTCCAGAAATGACATATCTTGAAGGTCCAAGAATACTAAATTCTGGTTCTGTATCAACAGAACGGGTCCCTCTTACTACATTTTGGGCTAAGAATAGAACCCCAAGAACAACACCGTAGAATAGAACTGAAGCAATTGGTCTCAGTTCTGCTGATGTAGAACTAAATCCTTCTTCAAGTCCTGCTTCTGCAAATGAAATCTCTGCAAAGTCTGACATCATGCTAACCATAAAAGCTCCAACAATGCCAAGTCCAAGTATCCATATTGCTCTTATTCCAGATGATTGACTTTCGAGATCTTTTCCAGTAGCATCAGGAATAATTGCCAATGCTCCACCCAAAGCTAGTGGAATAATGGCACCCCAAACGGCTCCAATACGTACTGAACCAATAGCTGCAGATAATTCGTTGCTACCACTCATTGCATCAAGAGTAGTGAATAATGATGTTATTGACATAATTGGTAACATGAATGCACCAAAAGCAATTAGTGTGAGAGCTGTATCCTCAAAAATCGCTCCTGAACGCCTAATGGCCGTGAGTACATTCGTCGAGAACATGAACATTACGGGAATAGAAAGTGCCATCAAGGTAGTAATTACTAGGGAGGAAGTGCAGTCTGTTTCAGCTCCACAAGGTGGGAAAGATGCACCAGCAGTCACCCCAAGGTCTAATGGAAGCCATGCTAGTTCAAGAAAACTTAGACTGGCGGGATCATATCCCATAGGTGATACAGTCACTACTGTTCCTACAAGTGTAAGGGCGATCAATGAACGACTAGGAATTGGTATTCCCGTTGTTGAAGGAATTGCATAATAGACCACACCAAAAATTAAGCAGAGAAACATTCCAATGTGGAGTTGTTCGCTGATCCATAGGGTATGAGGTGCTGCATCTGGACCAAGAAGAACGAATGTTATGGAACTAACAAACCATCCTACTAATCCTATGATGATAAACCATTGAGGGGCTTCTAAACCTGTAGTTTGTTTTCTGATAGTAAGTAATAAATTTGCAATTATGGCCAATGCTGCTAATGCTGG
>Ga0160423_10004369_pt1 | contig 11619 bp, 20 predicted proteins | sample CRUFie14St8metaG_FD_108191 | JGI IMG/M metagenome (GOLD analysis project Ga0160423, IMG submission 108191) | Marine microbial communities from the Costa Rica Dome - CRUD Field 142mm St8 metaG | ecosystem: Environmental > Aquatic > Marine > Oceanic > Photic zone | place: Costa Rica: the Eastern... | reverse complement strand
CCTATCTCATAGTCAACCTTATCTTGTTCTTTAAACATAGCCTTGACTATTTCTGCATTCTCGATTATGCCTTCGAGTTCTTGTTTCATTTCATCTGATATTGCCATTATGCCTCCTTATTAGGATTCCACATTACCAGGTTTTTCTTCTTCAATCTATTCACTACCAATGTGTATCTGTTTTGTTCTTCTTTCCATTCCTTTAACCATTTATGTCCATCTCTTTCTGCATCAATAAAGATTGCATTAGTAAATGCTAAAGGCACAATTATAGCACAATGTACAATAATACTTGCTACTATATTATAATTAAACCAGCCTAAGTAACTTGCGGCTACTAGCCCAAAGAAAATACTCCATACTACAAATAGCACGAGCATAAAATAAGTTTGCAGACTAGGGTCTGGTATATACTTTAGTGGATTGTATCTCACATCCATTATACGTCTCCAGCCATTTACAAGACCCATTACAGTTCTTCTAAATAGGCTTGGCTTTTTTAAGTTTGGTTTTATCGTCATCTCTTCACTCCTTATCAATACGAACTCTGATGTATTCGCGTAGTACATGCATACCATAAGATGCCCATGTAACTACTAATAAACTCCAAATTAAAACTTCTATCACTTAATTCTTTCTTCATACCAAATTATTGCTATGGCTAACATTACTCCAGCAATCATAATTGCTTCAATCATTGTCCTTTTCCTTTTCCTTCTGCTTCTTACGTTCTTCGTCAGCCCAACCGCTTTCTATGTGTAATCCTGCAGGTAACATTATATTAACCAAAACATTAGTGGAATTAAAATATATAATCCCCAAATTAATCTTTCAACTCTAAGAAACTGTTTCTTTCCTTCCGGTGATATATCGTACATCAATCTTGCTCCGTTGCCCAGGCATAAGTTCCTAACAGAACTAATAATAAAATAAAGCCTGTACCGTTATTTAGGCTATTTACGAGCTGGATTAGGTAAAATTCGGACGATAATAATGGTCCTAATAGTATCTCAACTAGAGTGAGAATAAGTACTAGACCAAGCAATGATTCTACAACAAATTTAATTTCAAACTGTAAAAAGTCTCTAAATTTATCAATCATTTGCCTTGCCCTCTGTATCTCTTATGAGATCTTTTCTTATGTTTATTCATAGTAGACATACTAATTTTAACACGTCTACCTCTTCCACCTTTTCCAATGCTACTAGATTTCCTAGTCGGTGTTATTGCACTTGTTCTTGCTTTATATAATGCCATCTTTCCTTTTAGTCTTCGTCGTAATCATCTTCATTTAAAAGATCAATACGTTCTTTAATTGTTTGCAGTAGTTCAACAATCAGAGCACCTAGTTCGTCGTCCTCTTTTGTATCCAATTCTGCTTCGAATTTAATTTTCATAGTTTATTATACTACCTATTAACTTATTTGTCAATCGATAATCTCATCTTTGGTATATTTGGTCCAATCGGTAAACTTATCTCTTGGCATGAGATCGTTCACACTATGCACCCATACACCTGGGTTAGTTGCCTTAAAGTCTTTGTCGTCTATCTTTATACATGCGTTGTAGTTTAGTTGATTAATGTAAGGCAATTTAACACTAATCATTGAGATAAAGTTACTGTATTCTACAAAGCCACATTCTAATACTTCCTCATGTAACTCTACAGGATAATCTAATGTTACCCATATCTCATTAGTAATAAGAGAGTTTACCATATACTCCCAGTCCTTCCAATCCTGTTCGCTCTCGGGAGCAAAACTCATGTTAGCACCTAAATATATATGAGGACACTTGTTATTTAGAGCTCTTGCCAGTATCTCTTTAGGATTCTGTGTGCCAATAACAAACAATGTTTTCTGTCCATAAGCGGGAGACTTCTCAACCTCTGTGCCTATAAAGAACTTAGTATCGTCTGTGTAACCTTCTCTTTCCATATCTAAAACAACCACTGGAGAAGTAGCACGACAATAACTCCTTTTGTAAAACCTATCCAGGCTATGGTATATTGTGTCAAATTCCATTTGTCCGAGTATTCCTCAAGCAAATCCTCATGCCAGTCCCTAGCATCTATTAAGAACATCCAAGTTCTTTTTGCATAATGTTTAATTTTATCTAGTAAACTCATATCCACCTCTCTCCAATATCTCTTGTTTTGCGATTGCGTCATCAATACTAATCCTCACAGGTTCCATTTTGTTGCCGTCCCACGTTTCGTGTATTACAACATCCTCGTCTTGTACATCGAAGAATACTGTGTGTTTGTCTTTTTCCATTACGCCTCGCCATACAACTTTCGCCACTATGTGTCCGACTCCTTGATAAACACTCCGTCTACCATTTTACCTTTGCGGTCTTTGATATCGTCCCATGCTTGTTGTAAGCATTCTTCAATAGTGAGACCGTTACGTTCTGCTATATTAATTAGCACAACAATCATATCACCAATGTCATCAGCAACATTTTTACCTTTACAGATGTTATCTGACAACTCACCTGCTTCTTGAATAAGTTTAGCAAACTGAGATTTGTCATCGCTACCATCAATAAGATTTCTATCACGATGCCATTGTGTAATATTCTGTATCAAATGATATGCTGTTGCCATACCATGATCATCTTTCTTGCGTTTCTTAAAAATCGAAAAACTCATCTAATACTTCCTCTTTAGTACCATCGTCTTCTCCACCCATACTCAAATGTGTTAAGAATTCTTTGTTTTTTGCAATTAGTTCTCTTGCGTTATCACATGCAGGATCTAATACTTTTTCTACAAAGTCTCTGAACAGTAAAATGTTTACAGGAACATATGGTGATACTTCTCCTGCTTTACTGTTCTTCTTCATAGGCTTCTTCCAATGTGTGTAGTCTACTGGCTCTCTTGTAGACTCTACATCAGCAAGTCTATTAGCCTCTTGTACTGCTGTGATATGATTATAAACACTATGTCCCATGTAATACAAATATGTTTGTGTGTCCCATGTAGTGCTATCACGTTCTGCAAACAGTTGATTACCGTTGTCATCTAACTTAGGCTTGCCTTCTTTATCAACTAATGGCTGTCCTTCAGAGAACTTGTAGTTACCATTCTTATCTTGATCACCAGCACCCAATACACATAAGTCACCCATTGTAAGTCTTTCCATTACAGGACTATGTCCAAATGGAGCAGGCAAATCACTACCAACTAATCCTTGTTGATCGAATGCTCTGTCCATAAAGTAACCAAACTTACCAGGCTCAAAAAAGTTATGTGCATACGTTTGTCCATATGCTGTATTAACGAATGGGGAGGCGGCATCGAAGCTCAAAGTGATGTTAGGGTTATCATGCAATCGCAACTGTCTCTGGATAGCAGTTAAGAAACAGGCCCATTGAAGTTTCCCTGTACCTAAGAAGTGTATCCAATCCTTACCTGCCAAAAGGCCGTCAGCCCTAAGGTCAAGTAATCGGTTTAGAACACAACTAAGGTCCTTCATATTGATACCAGCAAAGGCGTAACCTTCGAGTGCCCTGCTAGCCTCCCCGTAACCTTCAGCACAGAAGTTTGGATCTGAGAAGTGTTTAACTGCCTCATACCATTCCTTCGACGTTGATTCGTCTGTGCCTGAGAGTACGTTTAGAAACTTTGTTGCACCCGGAACACGGTTGCGTACAAAGTAATCTAAATTGAGTAAACTGATATCTAATGTATCAGAAAATTCTGTAAGTCCTGTTTTACTGCTTAGAGGCTCTACAGCCGCAAATGCTGGAATATCTAATGTCATACTCCAGTCTGCTGTATGCTCTAGCCATCTTAGTATCTTTTCACAGACTTCCTGTCTTGCTGGGTCATTTGGATTCTTTGCATTTGTCCAATCCATTTTCATAACACCAGTTGCAATCTGGAAGCCACCTGAGTCACCTAGTAATACTTTTACAGTATTCCTATCTCTATCTTGTATCATTGGCTCATCAGCATGACTTTTAGTAATGTCTAAATGAGCATGACCGGCTGAGTACAATCCATATGGGTAATGGAAATAAGAGTTCTCATCTTTAAAGAAGTCTAAACCCTCATTACCATGTTCAAAGCCGACCGGTACACGTGACTTCTCAGGTACCTTGTTGCAGATCTTATCTAACTGTTTAGTATAAAAACTACTAACAGCAGGCAGATATACTGCATAGTCACGTTGCTTTTTGCCTAAATCATCCATAAATTAATTCTTCGCAGGTAGTAAGTATGTATAAGTTCCAATGCCACTGTCTACAATAATTTGTAGCAATCCTTTTGCATTGATACTCAACACACAATTTGCGTTATCACCTAGTCTAAGTATTCTTAGCACAATGTCTAGTGGCCAATGAAACTCATGTGTCATCTCACCATCTGGTGCTTCGTTGACAAGTATCTTAGTTCTGTCACCACCTGCATCACCTATATAAAAATATAGTTTGCCATCTTCTGTTCTTGGACTAAATGTGCTTTCAAACTGACTAAGTACACCATTAAAGTATCCTAAGTCTTTTAAGTTTTTTGCACTAGGCACAATGTTAATATCAAACTCTGCACCTTTAAACTTAATCTCTTTTAGTTGCTGATTAACAACATCAGCCAACATAAATCTATAATGTGCATCAGTGCCTGCTACAGAAACAAACTCTACTTCTGTTGGCACATCAGTACCATTTCTATCTTGCTTAACAACTTGTACTGTTGCATCAGCATCATCAAAGTCTGGATACTTTAAGTAACCATCCAACACATTCATTCTGCTTAAACCAACAGTAGCATCTACAAAGTCAGGCACAGGATTAACTGTCTTACCTTTAAAGATAACTGTTTTGTCTGCATCAACTGTTTCAATGTTAGTTTCTTCTGCAGTTCCTGTAACCTTAACCATCTCAAAGATGCCTAAGTTATGTGTATGCTTCAACACATCTTTTAGTGTGTCTTTGATATAATTATTACCGCTCATAAGTTCTCCTATTTGTATTGTATTTAGGCAGTTTGACTTTCATCTTCCTGTTTTTTTAGAAATTCTGCATTAAAATATAAACGAATGTACGTCTTTCTTGTTATAGCAAATAAAGTAAATATGGTTGTCATTATAACACTAGTCCACATTGTACCTACTTGCCATACATCTATACACAAATAAACTAATACAAAGTTCAAAGGTATATTGATAACTGCCGCGATTCCTGTATCGCTTAGTGCTTCTTTAAAAGCCATTAGTTTAGTATAAGGCATTTTTCTCCTATAGTATTATGACAATTATACACGTCGTTAGGTGTCTTGTCAAGTGTTTTTTTAAAATTCTTCAATGATTCCTATAACCTCTGCAATTAGAAAAGCCATTACAAATACACCAAATGACAAACCTGCCATAAAGCCTACGCAACCTGCTATTCTAAGTCCACTCTTGAACATGCTGAAATAGAAATGTTTTTTACCAGGGTCTTTATTAACCATAGTTTACTCCTATAATTCAAAGAAAGTACCAAGTACTTTGCTTTCGTTAATTCTAGTTAAGTCCCAACCCATGGCACCTAACACGTTATTGATCTTTTTGTTTAGCACACTTTCTTCCATCGCCTCTTCATCAAACGGCATCTCTTTAAACCAATCTGGAATGTGCATTTCATCTGTTGGATATGCAATACTTGTATAACCTAATGCATTGCTTTTAAGTTTACACACAATAACTTTCATTCCGTCGCTTATACTCATGCTGTATGCGTCTGAGAAGGCCTCTCTTGCTTCGTTGTAATTAATACTTGCTCTTACATGCCCAGGAATCATTGTGTTTTCTTTTGGCTTCAAGTCATTTAGTTTACGCAACCTAGCATGTTGTTGTGTTATTTTTCGTTGCTTTGCAAGTTTCTCACCATACGTTGTTAGATTGTTTACACGTTTAGGCATACCTTTCTTCCAAGGCTCTAAGTTTTTAAAGTCATCCTTAAACTCTTTTATCTTTTGTATTACTTCATCTTCAGGCATACCATCTAGTGCGTTGTCTAGTATCTCTTCTAAAAAGTCTTGTACAAACTCAGGCGTATCACTTCGCTTGATGTCCATACCCATAATTTTTAGTTTACCGCCCTCAGGTTGATATCCTTCTATGTCCAAACACTTGATTGCATATCTCTTCTTAGTAATAAACAAGCCACTCTTACCAACTACTTCTCTACCGGCTTTCATTACTTGTCCTGCTTCTAGCGGAACATTGAATTCTTCTTTTAGCATTTTAGGGAAAGTATCACTAACTGTGTTAGAGACATGATCATATAATGCAATAGCACTATCCATATCTAAGTCCTCTCCCTCAGGCAAAGCAGGACTGGCACTAAAGTACACAGAGTCTGTGTCACCATATACTATTGTATCTCCAGTATGGTCATACACTCCTGTAAACAATCTATTTGTTTCAGCACCCATGTGTCTTGTGATTGCTCTACCTGTGAGTGTTGTACTTTGTCCAATACGTTTGTCGAAAAACCTACAACCAGGATTAAGAATAGCACCATATAAACTATTGAGGTTAATCTTTTTAACAAGTTGTCGCTTATCCCAGAATGCGATCTCTTCTGGAGTTGTTGCATCTTTCTTCTTAGCCTGTAAATCCTTACGTTCTGCATACCATCTCTCCAATAGTCCAGGCACAATACCTTGGAAGTCTGTTTTAAATATAGTACCATTGGCACTAATGTTCCAAGGCTGACCTGAATTAAATATTAAATTATATACGTCTGCTCCTGTTACCTCTACCGATGAACCATCTTCCATGTCAAGATGTAACGTATGATCAACATCTTTGGCCATCACCATTTCGTATTCATTACTACCAAACTTACCTAACCAAGCATCAGCAAATGACTTCTTCTCTAATGTAATCTTGTCGTTGATTTCTTGTTCAGTGTAGTCTTGTCTTAGTTGTCCTACGATTGTTTCTGCTCCCATGTTGAGAGCTCTAAACACACTTGGATACAGACTGTTTAAGTCCATACTGCCTATCCACTTGTGAAAACCTTTCTTAGGGAAAGCAACATAGGCACCTGCCGCCTGTGTATTCTCCCTATCCTTTTGATACTTCTTTCTATCAGGCACAACCATATCACGTCTGTGTGCCTCATTGATAATTGCTTGTTCTGTTGTTGCTACCGCACCCATTGTTGTTGGAAGTAGTACAGTATTATCATGTGCAATAGTATTAGCAAGATCAATAAACTGTAACTTTCTATCCATCTTATCTAATAACATAACGTCTTGTATATTATATTCTAAGAATCTTTCAAAGTCATGATTGTATAGTCTATCCAAACTACCTTCATAGGCTACCTTCTTCTCGCCTACTTCCATTTCACCAATATAGTCTAGTCTATAACTATGCCTCTCCTCATAGTTATACTTTCTATACAGTTGCATGTAATCCAAATGCACACGACCTACTAAGTCATATGTCTCACGTTCTCCGCCATATGCTTCATATGTCCTGTGCTTTGGAAATTGATCAAACAAACAAAGTTTTCTTGTTTCGGCTTTGCCTAATACTTTTGTTATTCTGTTTACAAGATATGGAATATCATAACCTTCGCTGTTCCAACCGCTCAATATATCTGCATCATCAATGAGCTCTAAGAAAGTTTGTAGCATTTCTTTCTCAGTTTTAAATAGCACAACCTCAGGCATCTTTCCTGCTATCTTTTGTGCTTGTCCCCAACTAAGTGTTTTAGGGGGGACAGCCAAACACACCATTGCCTTCATCCATTGTAAGTAGACTCCTATGGAAGTTATTTCCATGAATGCATCTTCAGGAGTACTGTAGCCTCTATCAGGATCAAAGTCTACCTCAATATCAAGGAATGCTGTTTGTAACACAGGTTGTTCAGCACCGAGGTAATGTTTGGCTATCGTTTTGTTGACTGGTCGTATGTCGCTTTCATACTTCTTGTTGTGGGTGTTTATAGATACATTCTTACGAAACTCTTTGAGACTTTTACATCTTATCTCAGTAACTTTTTCGCCATAGATACTATTGTGACTACCACTAGGATCTGCAACGTAAAAATTATATTCTGGTCTATGATCAACAAAGATTCTCTTGCCGTTAACTCTTTCGACAACTTTTACAATGTCTTTGTTTTTGTCATAGAATGCATCAACGTAACTCATATGTACCTATTATACAGTAATGTAGGGAGGATGTCAACAATGTTGACTATAATGTTCTGCCGACAGTCTCTAGGATTGTTTCTAGTTCGTCAAACTTATCAAATTCGTCTTGGAAACTAGCCTTGTGAGCAACCTTGATTGCTTTGTTAAGTACAGCAGGCTTCAGATCCATCTCTTCTGCGATTGCTTTTACTGTATCTCTAAGTCCTTCTTTGAGTGTTTCGATTTCATAGGTAACTTGCATACCTTCATCGATTAACTTCTTGAGTCTTGCTTTCTCTTCTTCATTAAATACTTTATTAAATGCCATGTTCTATCCTGTGTTATATGTATATGTTAATATTTATGTGCCGCTAGGTGTATTATAGCAGGATATTGGCAGGTGTCAACCTTTAAATTTCGTATGAGGTTTCGAAGTCGAAATCGTAATCTGGGAATGCCTCTACAAGTTCCTTAGAAATTTCATCGCCTTCTTCTGGATCTACTTGTTCTTGTAGTACAATTTCGTATATGGTGCGGTCTTCTGTTGTGGAGTACAAGGTCACTTCTGCTTCTACTCTCTCGTTATCATCGGTGTAAGCGACTACGACTTTTGCAGGTATGTGATCCTCGACAATATCATAATACTCAGCAACTTCCTGATTAGTAAGTTCCTGGTCTGTGATCAGTCTTGCGAAATGTTTTACAAACTTGTTCTCCATACTAGTATTTATCTAACTACTATGGAGAACTTATTCGTTATGAACACCTATTTTTTTGAAGTGAATGCCTGTGCTCCGAAGAATGCCGCAACGATACCGGCAACTGCAACGAAGTAGGTTGGCGCCATATCTCCAAGTGTTGCCTGAGCAGTTTCTAATCCTGCCAAACTTGCACACACTACTGAGAATGGATATAAAAGCATTCCAAATAAAGAGAACCATGCCATCTTTCTTTGAGCATCACGCATTGCGTCTGCGTCTTCAAGTTCTTTTCTCTTGAACTCTAAATGCATTTCGTTCTCTAACTTTGAGATGTGTCCGTCGCCGTTAATATCAGCGGCTTCCATACCTTCAATAGTTTTGAAACCTCTTTCGTCATAAGCAACACCTGTTGGTGCCGGAGCGGCTCCTGCCTTTGCCTGTAAGGCATCGTACTCAGCACGACTCATACTGACTTCTGCTTTTTCTTTCTCTGCCATTTTGTTTTCCTCCTACGAAAAATAAAATATTATTATAACAGTATTTATCTTTTTAGGCGATAATCATGACAAACAATCCTACAACAATAAACGATGCGAAACCCATGCCTACTGTTAGTGCTATTACATTTAACATTAATGCACGTTTTTCCGCTTTGCGTTTTGCCGCTAGTAATCTTGCTTGACGTATATTTCTGCGTTCTCTCATCATATCCTCATAGAAGTCTACTTGCCCTGTGTAAATTAAATACTCACGCAATTCTTTTTCCATTGCTTGTATTTTATATCGTGCTGAAGTAACTTGTAGAGCCTGTGCTTCTACACTCTTACCCGAGAATAATTTTGCCATCATAGATGGATTATTTGCATACTGCTGGATTTCATTAACTTGCTCTTTTGCTTCAAACCAACGTCCAAAGAATTCAGCGACATCTTGTGCCTCTCTTCCCATTTCCATTGCTTTTTTGATTCCTGAGTATGCTGAACTGGCTAGTGACATAGCCGCCGCAATTTCGACCATAGTAACGATCCTCCTCCTTTGTCGTACTACACTTATATTTATCGATAAATATATAAACAGGAAACACACATGCTTACATATTTTAATTTAATACCCAAGAACGATCAATTAAACCGTCCCATAGAAACATGGGGAATGTTCAAAAGAAATGCAAGTTCTTATGTAGGAGACTTATGTCATTCTGCAGATCAAACAGATTGGAAAGTAAACTTAGTCCCCGGACCAAGTTATCCACAAAATACACATGACTTTAATGCTTGGGTACCTTCAGAACATACACTACAAAATAATGTATATAAATTAGATGTAGCACCTTCTAATACAAAGTTGTGTATAAGAGATCCTCTACACAGATACTGTAGTGGACTTATGATGGTTAGATTTGATTTAGAAGAGTGTTACAATCGTGCGGCAACAATGGAACCTTATTTCCATAATGGCGGCAGAGATGAGATATTAGAAGAATATTCAGAACAAGATTCAGAGTTCCGCACTAGATATTTGTACTGTTGGAGAAAATTTATACGTTCTATACACCACACTATGTTCTTACCAGGTAATGTAGCAAACAGAGACTACACATTTGGAGAGTCACATTTAGATCCTACACTTACTGTAGCAGGATTGTTGCCTTACTTACATGAAGATGCAAGAATACAATATGTAGATTTGCGTAAATGGACAGAGTATACAACTGTGGCACTTGGTATAGAAGAAACGGTTGAAGAGGTTAATAGATGGAACACACCTAAGTTGCAAGGCTACAGAGATAAAATAGCACAACCTGGACATGATTTGTTTAAAGTGTTGCAAAAAGAAATGTCTTTATATTTTACTAAAGATTCAAGAGCATATGGTACAAACAATTGGCAACCCACATTTGAAGATTGGTTACAGCCAGAAACAAAGATATATCAGTTTTTCAAAGAGAATCCTATTGTTGCTAATGGTTCAGAACAAATGGATAAACTTACTAAACTGTTAGTAGAAATATGCTCGGATCATTATTTCTTTTATAGGTCTTGGGCAATTAGAAGAAACTTTTCAGATCCTCAGATACTAGAAAAGTTACCTGAAATACTTTCAACAACAATCAAAAAAACAATGAGCGAACTAAATGATTGGGAAATGGTAATGCGTCAGAAACGTTTTGAAAAGTCTGACGAGAATAGAAAATATTAAATTAAATAATCAATTGTGTGTACATTCGTATACTGATTAGTTCTACCATTTACATCGTAAACAGTAACAGTATAATTTGTTTGCTGTACAAGGTCTTTACCATCTGCACCTCCACGTATGACTTTAGTAACTTGGTCAACGTATTGATATGTTCTTGGTAATTGATTTGTTTGTTGTACCTGTGTAACAGGTCCTAGTGTTTCCATCATTGGTCGGGTGGGGGAACCTGCAGACTTAGAGTAATAGTACCCTAAGGACTCCCCCGAAATTGGTTTGCAGTTTCTATGTCTTGATGTAATTAACAGCAGGTGCAATTACAACATGAACAACATTTACATTTACTCATAATAGTATTTACCTCTTTTAATTATATGGATTCGAATTTATCCAACTTTGGGTTCTGTTTGCCCATCCTTGAGCAAACTGCGCCTGGTCGCCTGTTGCTTTTCCTTGTAAGGCATCGTGGTATGCCTGTGCTACTTTGTCCCATGTACCGCCTGGGTCTGCATTAAAGGATTGTTTTAATGGCTCAGCAACACTATAGAGTCCACGTGTGACATCAACTCCTAGTGCATCACCT
>Ga0160423_10004368_pt1 | contig 11622 bp, 11 predicted proteins | sample CRUFie14St8metaG_FD_108191 | JGI IMG/M metagenome (GOLD analysis project Ga0160423, IMG submission 108191) | Marine microbial communities from the Costa Rica Dome - CRUD Field 142mm St8 metaG | ecosystem: Environmental > Aquatic > Marine > Oceanic > Photic zone | place: Costa Rica: the Eastern... | reverse complement strand
TCCACCCTCTTCTGGACAAGACGACGCACCACCTAATCAACGAGGAGAGACTGGGGTTGATGAAGGAGGACGCCATCTTGGTGAACGCCGCCAGGGGCCCCGTCGTCGACGAGGTCGCCCTCGTGGCGCACCTGCAGGCCAACCCCAACTTCAGGTGCGGACTCGACGTCTTTGAGGACGAGCCCCTGATGAAGCCGGGCTTGGCGGAATGCAAGAACGCGACCATCGTTCCCCACATCGCTTCCGCGTCGCTTTGGACGAGGGGAGGAATGGCCACCCTCGCCGCCCAGAACATCTCCTCCTTCCTTCAGGGACACCCAGGATACGATTCGCCGGACATGACACCCTTCGTGGATGGAGACTTCGACTCCATGCCCGAGGCGTGCCCCTCCATCGTGAACATGGACCAGATCACCCGCTAGAGGACCCTTTCAAGGACCATTGTTTTCATTGTGTCCTCTCTTGTCAAAGATATCTTTAGCCTCAGATCTGGATCTCGTCACCACCTCGCGCCCCCCTTCAACCCGGCGGATCGCAGACCTCCCTCCAGAGCCATGTCCGGCGACGAGAGCGAGAGGCGTCGGCAGCGCGCCGCGCAGCTCTTCGTCAAGGCGGGGAACATCCTGAGCGGCGAGTGCGGGGACGAGGAATGCTCCACGTCGGCCCCGCCGCCCGAGCGCCCGCGGGTTGGCAGCCCCCCTGCGTCGGCAAACAATATGCCAAAGATCCATAATGAAAGTGCAGACAAGTCCGGGGCGTCTCTGTCGAGCACGAGGCAGGTTTCGTCCATACCCATAGGGCCCACTGACCTGCCAAACCACCAGGTGAGCTAGAATTCTCCCGAGAGTGAGGCCAAGTTCTCTCCATCCAGGATCAAGCACGCACGCCCGCGCGCCAGCTTGGTTGAAGTATTGTCTAACCCCCCCCGCTTCACCCTCTGGCGGCCCTGTTTCTGCAGGAGAAGGACGCGGCGAACTGGGCGTACCCCTCTCCGCAGATGTTCTACAACGCGATGAAGAGGAAGGGTTGGAAGCCGAGGCAGGAGGACATGGACGTCGTGGTCGCCATCCACAATACGGTGAACGAGCGAGTCTGGGAGCACATCCTTCAGTGGGAGAAGCTCCACGAGGACGTGTGCTGCCGGCCGACGCTGTCCAAGTTCGAGGGGAGGCCGAAGGACTTCAGCCCAAGGGCTCGGCTATTGAACTGGCTTGGCTACAAACTTCCCTTTGACAGGCACGACTGGACCGTAGACCGGTGTGGAAAGAAGGTGCGGTACGTGATAGACTTCTACAACGCCCCGCCCACCGGACCGCAGCCCGTGGCGATGCACTTGGACGTCAGGCCGGCCCTCGACAGCTTTGGTGCGTGCTACGACCGACTCAGGATGTTCGCCTACCAGGCGATGGGTTTGGCGGGGGGGAATCAAAGCGGAGGCGTCAGGGAGCAGCAGCCAAACCCTTGAAGAAGAAGGTGCGTCCCCTCGCTCTCAGGTGCCGAGGCCGCGGTCGACCGACCGACCGTACCTAGCCCTCCCCCGGACTGACCCCACTGGCGAGGATCGTCGGCAGGCCGCCGACCAAAAATTACTTGATCATATCAATGAATGGGTTTGCTCGCCGAGGGCTTCTCGCCCCCGGCTCGAAGCGGACTGCCGTGTTGATGAAAGAATATGAGCCGGTATCGGGCGTCAGGTCCCCGGGGGAGGGACGGCCTCACGTCCCCAGTAAAGGACTGCGCGGAGGACTGACTCACAGGAAGCTTCTTCTCTTCTCCTACAGGTCTCATTGCCCTCTTCCGCCCTTGTGCACGCGGAGAAGATAATCGCCGTGTGTGTGTTTGTGTGGTATGATATTACAAGTTAGCGAGCCTGGCGTCCAGGCGCTGCACCGCAGCGGTCACGGATCCCTCAGCGAAGCCCGAGGTGTTGAACTCCTCCTGGAGCCCCTTGTCCTCTGCTCGCAGAGTGAGCCGAGACCCGGAGTGGGGCCACTCCGCCGGCATTACGAGCTCGAAGGCGGCCCCGTTGTCGTAGGACTTCTTGAAGCTCACGTCGTGCCCCGCGCCGACCGTGTCGACATGGAGGCCGAGCTGGTCGGCGTCGAGGCACTTGATGTACGCCTCGCGAACCTTGAAGCCGCAGATCCTGCCGTTGACGGCGTGCACGAGCGCGGGCACGTGGTCCGACCCCCTGAAGGACTCAAGGAGATCGGCGTAGGGAACGTCGTCCGGCGAAACCTCGAGGGACTCGATCGTCTGGGCGGATCCGATGCCGATTCGGACTTCGTGAGAGATTGTCTCCAGCTCCTGCTCAAGCATCTCGCAGCCGTCGAGCTTCTTCTCGTCGAAAGCCTTGGCGTCCGGCTCGGTCGTCACGCTGACGCGGAGCTCGGACTCGCCGACGCCCGCGATCTTCATGCCTGACACCCTCCCCACCGCCCCGATGGTCTGCCTGAGCCACTCCTTGTGCTCCCCGAGCCTCTTCTTGGCGGCGGTCTCCACGTCAGACTTGGTCTCCGCGGACTCGACCGCCCTGAGCTCCGACCTTGCGGCCTCCACCCGCTCCCTCAGGGCCTGAACCTCCGCCTCGGCGTCTTGCACCTCGGTCTCCCGCCTCGCCTTCCTCTGCTCCTTCTCCGCCTCCGAGGCCTTGGCCTGTGAGATGGACTGCCTCAGCGCGTCCTTGGGAAGCTTCGTCTTCGCGGAGTGGGCGGTGTAATCCTCAAAAGCGTCGTCGTAGGCCTTCATGGATGAGTTGAGCCTGTCTAGGCACTTGCCGAGCTCGGCCTTCAGGGACTCGAACTCCCCGTGCTCCTCGCAGAGGGCCTCCAGGTAAGCCCTGATCTCCTCCGCGCACTCCTCCTTGCTCTTCTTGTTTTTCCTGAGCTCCTCGGCGGACTGCGAGGTCGCGGACTGGGCCTGCGTGAGCAGAGATGACTCCGTTCCGTCGGGCCTGCCCGCCATGAGCGCGTCGATGAAGGCCTCCTTCGTGTCGAGGCTAACGTAGCTACCCTTGAGGCTCCTGAACTGGTCGCGCATGCTCCGCAGGGCCCCCTCGCCGGTCCCGTTCGCCGCAGCGTTCGCCGCGCACTGCCTGATCCTCTCGAACCTGCCGTCCATGAGCTCCACGATCTTCGCGTAGGCCTGCTGGAAGCTCTCGTACGAGGGGTTCTCCTTGGCCTCGGCAAGCTCCGACGCGAGGATTGCAGAGGCCAGCTGGACCGGAACCATCTCCGCGGGCCCGCCCTCCTCCGCCGTGAAGTCGAGCTGCTTCACCACCGCAACTTCCGCCGACGCCATGATGTCTCGTCGCACGCGCGCGCGCTCTGTCTTGCCACTCTCGTCCTCGCCCTCGCACCGGCGGAGCGGGCGCTCTTCAGTCTGTTCTCTCAGAACTGTCACCTTCCCCCTTTCGAACTTCGAAACCCACAACGGTCATTTTCGGTTTTCGGGTTTTCGGTTTGACACGTTACTTTACTTGGGGGGGTGAAATGCTAAGAAATGAATCGAGTAGATTTCCCTTCTTAGGACCCGCAAATGTTGCGAATGTTTCGCAGACAGCGAAATCTACTTCCAGGGGGCCGCAAATTACTCGGTCGTGGGTTCCCGCCGATCGAACGATCGATCGCGATCGATCGCGATCGACGAGAAGCGGGCCGAACACAAAACCAACGCGGGGCACGACGCACACCGATCGCCTGGACCAGGGGGAGCGGGACGAGGGCGAGGCGAGGGGGTGACGAGGAGTACCTTGGTCGAGGTCGCGGTGGTCGACGCGCAAGAGCGCCGGGGTGTCCTCGAGAGGAGGCGGACGGAGAGAGAGAGACTCGGTCGTCGGTCGGTCGGTCGCGAGCGTTACGAAGATGGTTCCCGCGGCGGAGATGATGAAGGAAAGGGAGTGCCCCGCCGGCATGTGAGTGCGCGTGCCTTTGACCCCCCGCGATCGAAAGCTGACCTCGACCCCTCCCCTTTCCCTGCGCCTGCCATCCGTCGCAGGGACGTGGAAGTCGTCAAGGAGCCGGACGAGCTCGAGATGATCGAGGAGCTCGCGAGGTTTGGGATCAACGCCGGGGACATCAAGAAGGCCAAAGAGGCCGGATATCACACCGCAAAGTCGATCGTCATGATTCCCAAGAAGGCCCTCTACAGTGTGCGCGGCCTGTCGGAGGCCAAGGTGGACAAGATGGTGGAGGCCGCCTCGAAGCTCGTCAAGTGCGGGTTCATTACCGGAACGGAGGCCCTGCAGAAGAGGAAGCAAATTTTCAAGATCACCTCGGGCTCAAAGGCGGTGGACGACCTCCTAGGCGGTGGGATTGAGACCCAGTCCATCACGGAGTGCTTTGGCGAGTACAGGTCCGGCAAGACCCAGCTGTCGCACACGCTCGCCGTCACCACGCAGCTCGAGGTGAGCCAGGGCGGAGGGTTCGGCAAGGTGGCGGTGATCGACACGGAGGGCGCCTTCAGGCCAGAGAACGTCATCCCGATCGCCCAGAGGTACGGCCTGGACCCGGAGAGGGTCCTCGACAACATCGTGACCGCCAAGGCCTACAACACGGACCACCAGATGGAGTTGGTGGATCACGTGGGCGCGCTTTGCGCCACCCAGCCCTTCAGGCTCCTCATCATCGACTCGCTCACAGCGCTGTTCAGGTCGGACTACAGCGGCAGGGGCGAGCTCGCGGAGAGGCAGCAGAAGCTGAACCAGATGATGTCCAAGATCAAGAGGCTGGCCGACCAGTACAACGTGGCCGTCTTTGTCACCAACCAGGTGATGGCAGATCCGGGGGGCGGCTCGGTCTTCGTGCAGGACGCCAAGAAGCCGATCGGGGGGCACATTCTCGCGCACGCGAGCTCCGTGCGCCTTAGCCTGAGGAAGGGCAAGGGTGAGTCCAGGATCATCAAGGTGATCCAGCACCCAAACATGCCGGAGGCCGACGCAACGTTCGACATCTCCAACCAGGGCATCGCCGATAGCAACGACTAGGAGGCGAGGCTCTCCGTCTTATTTCTGTCTGGCGGGGGGGCGGGGGTGACGGGCGGCCCGCGTCGCCAGGGTCCCGAAGCCCCGATCAACGGAGACTCAAACCCATGATGTAGCGTATGTATAGTTCTCACTCCGATGGTGATCAGAGGAGGTACAAGAGATGTCAAACCGTCAAACCATTCTTTGAATCCCGTCGACAGCTCGCCAGATCGCCAGTCTGGCCCCCAGCCGCGCCGATCATGGAGGAGGCTGTCGCCGAGGCGCTGTCCATCAAGGCGGAGGGCAACGCTCGCTTCGCCAGCGGGGACTTCGATGGCGCGGTCGCGTCCTACTCCCGGGCTCTCGGACTGCTGCCCGAGGACCCTCACGATCGCGACGCGGCTTCCGCGAGGGCGACACTCCTGTCGAACAGGGCCGCCGCGAAACTGAAGTTGGGCGAGGACCTGGAAGGCGTGGTGCGGGACTGCACGACGGTGCTGGGGCTTGAAGACTCAAACAAGAAGGCGAGGTTCCGAAGAGCCGAGGTGAGGCAGCCCGCGACGCGAGACGGAAGACGAGTTGAACATCATTCCGGACTAACACCTCTCTCTCTCTCTCTCTCTCTCTCTCTCTCTCTGTGTGTGTGTGTCTGTCTCGTCTGACGGTTTCAAGGCCCTTCAGAGGTTAGGCCGGAACGAGGAGGCGATGAGGGACCTAGCCGTGCTTTGCCGCGATTGCCCGGACTCGAGGGAGTTCGCGGAGAAGGCCAAGGTGGTCCGGAGTGCCCTCGCCGGCAATGGAGGTGGGCTCCTTCCACTGATAGACAAGCTCAAAGGCGCGGAGGCTCCAGACGAGGTCCTGGGAACGGTCGCCCGCCTCGCGGGGCGGTCCACGTCGGACGCAGAGGAATTCTGCTGCAATGGAGGCCTCGACGCCATGCTTGCTGCTTTGGGCCCAGAGCCCACGTCCCGGCGCTATGCGCAGGTCTGCTCTGCAATCTCCTCCCTCTCCTCCTCAGGCCGCGGCGCCTCTGCACTGTGCGCAGCATTCATGCGGGACAGGATCGATGGACTCGGTATCGACCGGCTGACGAGCGAGGAGGACCTCTCGGCTCTCCTCGGGGCGCACGAGGAGATCTGCCTCGGCCTTGGCGGTGGAGAGGGGGAAGCAGCCAGTAGCCTGAGCGATGCGTCGCGTTTCCTGCTCTCCGTGCTGGAGAGGACCCCGAGGAGCCTGAAGGGCCACTGCGTCAGGAGGGCTCTTGCCTCGAGGGCCCGGGGGATCTGGGGTCACCTGCTGGCGACGGAGGCCTCAACACTCTCCGTGCTGCTCGCACTCCTGTCCGACGGCCGGGCCTCCCGTGGGCCACTGCTTCGCCTGATCAAGATCGCCAAGGATACGCTGGGCATGGAGCGCCTCAAGGCCCAGGTGCTGGCGATCATGTCCGGCGGCCCGCTCCTCGGCGCGGACTTCGAGCTCACCCTGATGGAGTCCGCCCTCCTGATCGAGGCCCTCTTCATCCTGATGCCCGAGGAGGGCAACTGGCTCCTTGAGGAGACCCCGGCCTATTCCCAGCTTGTCCACGTGGCGCAGGAGTGCCGGGATCCAGCACTGCTCGGGATTCTGTCCAGCGTGCTGTCCCACCTCGCGTCGAACAAGGCTGGCCAGGCCAAGTTCCAAGACCCGGCCATCCAGGACCTGCTGAAAAGGCTTTCCAGCGAAGGGGGCGCCCAGGCCAGGGCGAACTCGCTGCTGATCCTGGCAAAGATCGCCAAGAACGAGGGGAACCATGCCGAGGACGAAGGGATCGCGCTCGAGGCCCTGGCCCTGCTGAGGGGGGCGTGCCATGAGGAGAGAACTGGGGAGGGGGAGGGGAATGGTGACAACAACCACAGCGAGGACGAGGACTCCTTTGTCGAGATGGCCACCAGCCTGGTGGAGGTCCTGGTGTTCATGGTGGACGAGAGCACGGTGAAGGACCACGTCGCGGGCGAGATCCTGGAGGCCGGCGTGGTGAGCAGGCTGTGCCGGGCGGCCCGGTCCAGCGCTTCTCTGTCCTTTGGCCTCTCGAGGATCTTTGCCTTTGTGCTGTGCACCAGGAAGGAGATGGAAGCAGTCCCGCTGCTGACCGAGGACACGGACGGGGAGGACCAGGAGGCCAGGAAGATGGCGAGGCAGGTGTTGAAGGGAGGTCGGGAGGAGGAGGAGAGGGAGGACACGGACGACCCGCGGGTGTGCTCGGCCAGGAAGGTCGCCTTTGTGAGGGCCGAGGGGGTTGCCTGCCTCCCCCACCTCCTGAGAGCGGGTAGCCCCACCACCAGGCAGCAGGTGGCGGTGGCCCTCTTCCACTGCGCGTCTGAGCAGGCCCTGAGGCCGCGGATGGTCCAGCAAGGTGCACTGGGAGTCATATCCCGCCTTCTTAGGGACGAAGCCGTCGGTGAAGGCGGCGGTGGGGACAAGTGCAAGCTCCTGGCCTCCCACGCTCTGGCGAGGTGAGCCCCCCAAACACCCCATCTCTCAGTGAACCCTCGTGACCAGCTTCTGACGATATTGGCAACTCAACCCATTCCCCACTCACTATTCCCCCGCAGGATTCTAATCAGCATCAACCCTGCGTTGCTGGACGGGGTTCAGCTGGCGGCCTACGTTGGCCCCCTCCTGGTTCTGATCGCCAGGGACTATGCCCTGCAGCAGTTCGAGGGCCTGCTGGCGCTTACCAACCTCGCGACAGCCGGCGCTGAAATTCAGGACAAGATCGTCTCGTCCGGGTTTGCCACGATCGAGGACCTCCAATTCTCCCAAAACGAAATGGTTGTCCGCGCTGCCACAGAGCTGCTGTGCAACTGCGTAAGCTGCGAAAAGGTGCTCGGCTCGATCAAGGACACGTCCAGGCAGAAGCTCTGGGTGTCGCTGTCGTTCGCGGACGACCGAGCGCTCGCCCTGGCGGCGGCGGGTGCCCTCGCCATGGCTTCCGGCGACCCTGCCGTTTCCATCAGCCTGGTGGCCAACGGCTCTGTCGAGGACTTGCTCAAGCTCGCGAGGTCGCGGACGCCCGGAATGAGCCACAGGGCGTGTGTAGCGCTGGAGAACGTGACGGGCGAGGGGGAGGCACTGAGGTCGATGGGCGAGGACGGGAGGCGGTCGGCGCTCCGAGAGGTGGAGGCCATCCTTGAGGGCGCCGGCGATGGAGCTGGGGAGGGGAGGGAGAGCCTCGAGCAGGCCGCAGCAAACCTCCGCGGGTGACACGATATCCTTTGTTGTTTTTGTAAGATTAAAGAGAAAGACGCAGAAACGGCTGGCGCTGGGCAGGCAGTGCGTCCTCTGGCCCTCGCTTGGCCTACTTGGTCACTCCAGTTCCCTTCTTGAACCAACCCCAGTACGGGTTCTCGTCGTTCTCGGGGACCGGCATCATCGTGCTCACGGGCTTGTACTCCAAACCATTGAAAACGGCGTCGCCCTTGCCTTCGTTCGCGTTCTTGCGCATCCAGTGCTCCCAGTGCGCGTCTTCAGTGATCTACGCCGCGGGGTCAGAAGAAGGAGAGAATATGGAAACCCGTCGTTAGCGAGCGGTTCCGGGGCGGGGGCGGGGAAGAAAAAAAAAACGCCTCTGGACGGCGGTGTCTTACCTCCTGCCCCGCGGCCGCGTCCCAAGGGTTGTTTCCTCCCTCGTCCTCAAGGTCCATGTCCAGCTCCTTGAGCTGGTGCTCCGCGTCCTTCCACAGGTCCTTCGCCATCGTGCGCCGTTGCCGTGTCTCGCTCTCTCTCGCGCGCGCCTCGGTGCGCCGCTCTTTTGTGCTTTTGTGATTCCGCCCTCCGAACCCAGAAGATGGGAAGGGAGCGTTTTTTTGAGCCGTTTCATTTTTCAATGTCGAACATTTCCGCAGAAATGTTGTTGTGAAAGCACCGGGAGCCGTGCTGCCAGGCGTTATCATCTAGGAATGAAGGTGATTGACGCTCCGAGCGCGACGAGCTGCTTGCGAAGGAACCGCACGCGGAGCACGGTGCGCAAGCGGTGGTGGAGGAGGGGCACGTGGAGTCAGACCATGGCGACCATGCGGCTCGATTGTCGACGACGGAACCCGCTGTGAGAAGGATTCGGCGGGAAGGAAAGACAACCACAGGGTAGGCAGGCAGGGGCCCCGAACGTGATGCGAGGCGTCCTCGTTTTGTTGCTCGGCCTCCTGTTCACCTCTGCGACGGGAGGCGCGACGGCGGAGGCGACGAAAGTGGCGCGCTCGAGCCACAGGAAGCTCCTTCAGGCGGCGCAGGCGCCAGACCCCTTCATTCTGTCGCCCCTGGTGCCCCTCAACTGGTTCATTTTCAGAGATGCCCCGCTCTACGTGGTGAGTGCGACTAGCTTCGAAGGCACCATCCCTCTTCTGCGCGAAAACTAAAACCCTTCTCTCTCTGCTCCTTCTCTCCCCTTTCAGTTCAACCTGAACGACCCGGTCGTCTCCTACTGGTGAGGACGAAGAAAAAAAGGACTTCCCCCTTACCTCAAACTGGCACTGACTTCTCGCGCCATCAAACGCACACCGTCGCAGGATCACCTTCAGCTCAAGCTTGCTGAGCATTCAGGCCCTGGACTTTGCTCTCTTTCAGGACATTCCACTCTTGTCGCTTACCGTGCCGCAGTTAGGCCTCTTTGGGGGCAATGGATATGTGAGTGCGGGTAGCTTCGAAGGACCATTCCTCTTCTGCGCGAGGACTGAAAATCTCTCTCTCTCTCTCTCTCTCTCTCTTCTGACAGAATCCGCTGACAGAGGAAGGCATAGGCAAGTTCCCCTTTCCGTTCTCTGTCCCTCTCCCCACCGCCCTCCTCTCCTCTCTTTTCGATCGATCTCGGCTGACCCGCCCACTGGCTTGTCGATCTTTCTCTGTCTCTTTTCAGAGGCGGGTGCATCTACCGTGGAGCTCCCAGCTTGGCTAGAGTTCGATATCTTTGACTTGGCTGGTAGCTATTCAATGGCCAGGATCAACCTTTTCGTGAGTTTGAATGCGGGCAACCCCGAGATCAACAAGGCTTAGTAGCTGACTCCCATTTTCATTTTTGTGGTGCTACAGGACCGGTTTGGGTTCGAGGACCTCGGTCTTCCCGCCAACTTTGCTAACCACTGGTTAGTCCCGTGGAGCAACGACGGCCTCGTGCAGGTGAACATTGTGGACGACTCCTTTGTGAACTGGGTCAGGACCGGGGGACTCGCAGATTTGCTGAGTCGGCTGACCTACCCCGGGTTCTCGGGAGTGAGCTTCTCGAGCATCTGACGAAAAAAATAAGGTCAAGTCTTACAGTCACTCATTACTGGTTTCCATGCTTCTGTCCTGTCGGGTCCCCAAAATCTCCATTTTTGGTGGCCTTGGCCCTCCCTCCCGCATCCCGCATTTTTTATATCGCGCAGCCGTTACTCCCCAGGGTGGGTGGGCGAGCGAGAGAGCGAGCGAGCGAGAACTAGGCTGGAGAGCCGCCCGAGGCGAGGACGGGTGCGGAAGTAAGGGTAACAGGGGAGGTGCTCGCGCGCGCGGTGTTTGGCGCCCTCGGGTGTGTTTGGTGACGATGCGCCTCGATTGTCGACGACGGTTCTCACGGTGAGAAGGATTCGGCGGGAAGGAAAGACAACCACAGGGTTGGCAGGAGCCCCGAACGTGATGCGAGGCGTCCTCGTTTTGTTGCTCGGCCTCCTGTTCACCTCTGCGTCGGGAGGCGCGACGGCGGAGGCGACGAAAGTGGCGCGCTTCAGCCACAGGAAGCTCCTTCAGGCGGCGCAGGCGCCAGACCCCTTCATCCTGTCGCCCCTGGTGCCCCTCAACTGGTTCATCTTTGCAGATGCACCGACCTACAGGGTGAGACAACCGGACTCGGAAGGACCTTCGCCCAAGCGGAAGGCTGACTTTTTCTTATTCGCCGCGCAACGCTTCCCCCCCAAACTAGTTCAACCTGGGCGACCCCGTGATTTCCTACTGGGTCAGCTTTGCTTCCGCGCTTTTCCGGCTCAACGCCCTCGAAGTCACACTCTTTGGCGATCTACCTCTGGTCAAGCTCAGGATCCCGCAGTTCTCGCTCTTCGGGGGACGAGGGGTGAACCCAACGAGGGACGACGGCGTCTTGCCCGGGGCCAGTACGGTACAGCTTGCGTCGTGGATCCAGTTCGAATTCTTCTCCCTTGGCGCTGTCGAGGCCTTAAGCAGGGTTCGAATCTTCGACCGGTTTGGGTTCGAGGACCTCGGTCTTCCCGCCAACTTTGCTAACCACTGGACGGTCCCGTGGAGCAACGACGGCGTCGCGCAACTGAACGTTGTGGACGACTCCTTTGTGAACTGGGTCAGGACCGGGGGACTCGCAGATTTGCTGGGTCCGCTGACCTACCCCGGGTTCTCGGGAGTGAGCTTCTCGAGCATCTGACGAAAAAAATAAGGTCAAGTCTTACAGTCACTCATTACTGGTTTCCATGCTTCCGTCCTGTCGGGTCCCCAAAATCTCCATTTTTCTTGGCCCCTGGCCCTCCCTCCCGCATCCCGCATTTTTTATATCGCGCAGCCGTTACTCCCCAGGGTGGGTGGGCGAGCGAGAGAGCGAGCGAGAGAGAAAGAGGCTGGAGAGCCGCCCGAGGCGAGGACGGGTGCGGAAGTAAGGGTAACAGGGGAGGTGCTCGCGCGCGCGG
>Ga0160423_10004367_pt1 | contig 11623 bp, 25 predicted proteins | sample CRUFie14St8metaG_FD_108191 | JGI IMG/M metagenome (GOLD analysis project Ga0160423, IMG submission 108191) | Marine microbial communities from the Costa Rica Dome - CRUD Field 142mm St8 metaG | ecosystem: Environmental > Aquatic > Marine > Oceanic > Photic zone | place: Costa Rica: the Eastern... | reverse complement strand
TCCATGTTCAATCAAACAGTCCCCTAAGTCTTTCGTAAGCAACTGCTAATTCAATAGTTCCCTTGTCCTCATAGGCTCGAATGATGTCTAATGCCTCCTTTAGAATTTTATCGTATTTTTTGCCGGCCTTCCAAATTTCTTCAATCGTATCTTTAGCACGCCCCAGTTTCAACCAATATTCTTCGCCTTTGAATTCTTCTAATAATTCTTCAAAGACGGTTTCATGATGATCGAATGCAAGTTCTATTCCCCAATCTACGGCTGTCTCAGCTACTTTCAAATCCAATTCATCTTCCTTATCCATGTTCAATCATAATAGCAATTTGACTCCCTTTTCTGGATTCATTAATCTCATAATTACTTCAAGCGGGCCAAAGGTCAATTTTCCATCTGCACCTTGCTTTGTTTTGTAATTAAGGCTACTTTCTTCATTTTCACAATTTATGCAGAAGGTAAATGATAATCCCCAGGGGATTACTGCCCTTTCTGCTGGATCTTTGATTCCTTGTGTCCCCCTTTGTGTTCCCCTTGGTGCTAATTCCCACCTTCGAGGCTCAGGCCATAACATATCAATAGGGAATACTCCCCACAAATCTGTTGGCTTTTGAGGTCTTCTCTGTTGTAAATCTCCACCAGACCAAGATGCAAAGTAAGTTGTTAGAGTTGGATATTTCCATACCTTTCTCAACATTCCACGTGGGTTCTCCATTGCCCAATACCTAGGATTAATTTCTTGAATCATATCATGTATGTGATGCACTAACAATAGCGATTTTTCAGCAAACTCTGTTTTCGGAGAGTAAGTGTTTTTCGCCCAATGAGTGCCACAACTAGCTACACTGAACCCTTGACAAGGGGGTGATGCTAGTATTATGTCCCAATCTCTTCCTAGGTCGTCAACGGATAATTCCATTATGTCAGCGCATATATCTGGTTCGAACTTAGGGTCAATATCTATTGTAACCACATCATGTCCTCTCTCAGCAAACGCTTTGCTCCAACCTTTCTTTCCACAACACAAATCCAACACTCTAAGTTTCTTTTTGTGTTCCCTGTATTCTGGTGCTAATTCTTTTCCTTGTGGATCTAAAATCGTCCTAATATCTGTAGCAAACTTCCAGCGACACTTCGCATGTATCCAATTACCATCTGATAATAGAATAGCTCTTGAGCCGCTTCGGATTGTTTTACCACAGCACAAACATTCCTGTTTTGTTTCTAATGTGCCGAATTTTACCATGTTCAATTAATTTGTTTCTAGCTTTTACTTGGTTTTGAAAACCAAGTTGTTGCCATTTTCCTCTAAGGCTTCTTGTATTTCATCCAGTAGATGAACCAAACCCCATATTATGTGTTCTGTATCCTCTTCCCACACTTTATCAACAAGCCACTGTTTCTGTCGTTTGAAAAGTGGCAGATTAACACGCAAAGTGATATTCATAATTTCATCTATTTCCATGTTCAATCAACTACGGATTCGCCCCTCATGATTTTGAATACCCATGAAGGAGGGCACCAGCCCCCGTTTTGCTCTGATTCTGGTTTTAGAATCAAGTACATCTGCATTGCACCCGTCAAAAAGTCGGCTTCACTAACATTGTTTTTGCCAACATGTTTTTTCCTATCTTTAAGCGCCTCTTCTACTGCTTCTTTCAATTCTTTTTCCATGTTCAATTATTCTTTACTCCATTTTTTAGCTGTTGCAAGATTCATCCAGCGAGTTTCTTCGTAATTTACCAATACCCATTCGCCCGATTCGTCATAATTGTACTCAATGTTGTCAGCCACAAACATGTCCAAACGCCCATAACCGTAGCCATCGCCATAATCAACTTTCCAAGGAATAGGCAAGCCGATAAATTTTCTCAATTCTGCTACAATCTTTCCTTCATTACGCAATGGATATCCGCACCAAGCGCAAATTTCTGGAATTTCGCAAATATCATCGGCCCCGCAATCGGGGCACACTTTGAAAAAATCACTTTCTTCTTCCCAGTTTTCTTCATTTTCTCGGCCCATGTTCAATATTGCAAAATCGTAGCTCGCTCTGTCATTAGTTGGCAGATTTTTTCATCGAATACAAATACATAAGAGCCTACATCCATTTCCCAAGGTTCGTAGTAAATGTTAGTGTCTATTGCTATGATGATTGCATCATCACCAGCCTTCAAGTTCACAAACTCATCTTTGAATTCAATTTCCCTTACAATTTCATCACTGTTTCTGTTAGCAACTTTCCATTTTCCGTTGTAAATATCCTTCAAGTCTGCAAATGTGCCAACTTTCCAACATTTTTTTCCAAATTTGACAGGTTCTGCGCCACCAAATGAAACATTTGTGTGCGAATCGATATATTCATCTGAATCTTCTCTTTTACTCCAAGGATCCAATATCTTATCAACTTCGTTTTCCATGTTCAATTTTAGTTTGCATCAACCTGGTGTCCATGAACTTGTGCATAAACTGTAATTGTATATTCAGCTCCGCACTCATCTTTATCGCCCATTTGCCCCGTAGCTTCGCAGGTATATTCGAATGTAAATTCCAAATCTCCTCCGTCATTACCTACTGTTGCCGTATCATAATCAAATTCTACAAAACATTCTTCTCCACATTTCTCACAAGTAAAATTATAATCTGCCATGTTCAATTTTCTGGAAGCTTTTGTCCGCATGAATCGCAATATAATGGATCAAGTTCGTCAAATACTTCTCTTATTACATCGGGCTTTGTCTTATCATTACTGAAAGTCCAATCTGCAATCGGAATACGATCACAATACTTGTCACCAGTCAGCAAGACGAAAATTGATTGCTTCAAATCGTCCTTCTCAAAAGTAACCCATGTCCCCTCATAATTCAATGCCTGGTAAGCTACATCTCCCGCAACTTCAAAACTGCTATCTTGTAGGTCGATTCCAGAATCATTCAAGACATCTATACCCTCTGAATTCATTGCAGTTACAACAAATCCTCTTTCATACATTTTTCTGATGAATTCTCTTAATCCTTCCATTCCAAAAAATTTCAATCTTCCCATGTTCAATTTGTGCCAAATCCTCCTAGAGCATCCATTACAATAGCCATTCCCTGCAGAGCCTTGTTTTCGACTTCTATTGGGTCTCCATTGTGCTTCATATACTCATCTCGGAATAACTCTAAATCTAGTTTGTCTTTCAAGTGATTGTAAATATCATTCTCTTTCTTTCGAGAACGCCTCTTTCTTTTATCGATTATGACCCTAGCACCTGCAGAGGCTTTGCCTAATACAAACGCTTCTGTCATCCACGTGTAGCCATCGCCATTGTCATGCCACTTCAATTCGGTTTCATTTACTCTAATGTAAATTCCTTGTCCTTTTTGATAATCGACCTTTACTGCAGCGTATTTTCCTCGAACGACTCTACCATTTTCTTCGACATCTCCAATCTTAATTACAATTCTGTTTCCCTTATCCATGTAATCTCTATCTTTTATTACTCCCATGTTCAATCATGCCACAAGTAATTGCTTACTTTCATCAATGGCGTGCATTCTATTGTCATACCTTCCATTGTGCCATCATAGTGACATTCTATTGTCCAGCCTTGCTTGTTTTGGTACCATGAAATAGAATCCGATAAAGGGTCTCCCGCCCTATCATACCATTCGTCGGTATCTTCGTCGTAAGTATATCTATCTTCCATGATATCTAATGCAAATTTAACTGGGTCAGGCATCTCCTGTTCTCTGTAAACAAATACCGCCCAGTCATGCTTATCAACACCATAAATTAACCAATCTTCTTCTTTCACTAGTAAATCGTGTACTTGATTTTCTCTTTGCCTTACAGCTTCAAACAATGTCTCCTTATTTACCATGTTCAATTGATTGGTCTTTCCCACTGTTCAGCAATTCTTCTGTAATGAATGTGTTTACTGCCTTCCTTTTGAGATTCAATCCAACCGAGTTTTGCAGCATACTCTATGAAACCTTTCACTTTTGAGAATTCCAAACGTGAAGCAGGTCCTTTCAGTTCTTTTCGTATCTGCCTTATGCTTTTCCAACGATCATCAATTGCTAACAATATCAATGCAAAGTCTGTAACCATGTATTGTTTGTCAAAACCTGCTTGCTTCCAAGACATATCAATTGTAACATCAACCGAAGTGATAAAGCCTGATTTGTGCGTAATATCAATCTTCTTCTTACTAAACGGTTCTTCCATGTTCAATAATCCCCCTCAACTCTCGGAGCTAAGAAGTATTCCACTTTCATTGTACGTGTTTCGTATCCAAAGTTCCAATCACACTCAATTACCATCGGGAAGTTTTCCCCTGTTTTGATTGTGATTTCTTGATTCTTGAATGCCTTTGCGATTGGATGAAGATAAGTTAGGCTGTATTGTGCCTTCATCTTTCCCCCATCGGATTTCGCAGTTTCATTCTTACCATCCACAAATACCTTCCCCTGGTCGTTACCCGTATAGGTCACAAGTTGTCCGTCTTCAATCTCGACGGACATCAAATCTCCAGCTTGTTTACACAAGTCTACTCTGTTTAGGAATTCTTGTCCACTAATCGTAACCTGTGCTGGCAAATCCAGTTTTGGAACATTTGGTGGATTCATCCCCATAGAGTCAAGTAACTTGACTTCGAACCCTACTGTCGTAGTATCATCTCTTGTAGTATTTATCCTCATAATGCCTCTATTGCTTTCGTAAAATATATTCAACATCTCTGCGTAAGTTTTCGCATCTCCTCGACCAGTGGTTTTTCCCCACTTAGCTTTCTTCATAAAATTTCGAACCCTAGACAAGTCTAAGTCAAACTTTTTGTTATTCTGTGATACATCTTCACCAAGTTTGATTCTCACCATCGTCACGTGCGAGGGATCCACTAACTTAGATTCTATGTTTCCGTTGTAGTCTACCGTAATTCTAGCATCAATATTTGTTACTGAAAGTAAATCCATTATCGTCAACAATTCGACTCCTGGAACTGTAGCAACTAATTCTCCTGTTTCTCTCGATTTCTCCTTCTTCTTTTCCTTACTCATTACCATGTTCAATGTGCTATGACGCCCAATATCTTGAAGCGTTCTTGTATCGGTATTGGTTTTCCATTCCAAACTAATTCTGCGTGTGGCACGTTGTTTATGCCTGGGCAGATGATTACTTCTTTTGTCAAAGCGTCATGTGCATTTTTTCCATATATCCTTAATTCTCCTGGAGGGTGTGTAAACCTGTGCCCACAAAATAGGCATTCCAATTCAAATTCAAACTTTGGCATAATATTTGCACCCCTCTAATTCATTCTTGATGTGTTCTGGAATGGATTCATCCATTTCCTCTGCAACATCACAGTACCATTTAGGTGCCAAATCAATGAGGTGCTTCTTTCCTTCCAAGCGCCACGTCAAAAACATGGCTCCTATCTTCTTTGCTTCCTTTACGTGTATCAAAAAAATAGTATCTTTTCTCTCCATATTCAAATAATCAATTATTCCGTAATCTAGGATATTCTTGTTGACACGCACTAATCCAAAAATCTTCTTCATGTGATGCCGAAATTCCTCAGTGTCACCACGATCTGAATATGGAACTACCATTGCCACATATTCTTTCAATTCATCCTTCGTCAACCCTAACTGCATGTTCAATCTAAATACAATACTTCTCCACACTTAGGGCATCGTAAATTTCCCCGTTCTGTTTCTTGGAAGTAGCGTGGCTTCTTGCACTTTTTACACTCAACTGGATAACCCTTGTCTTCGATTTTAACCAAGTGTTTTGGTTTTCTTCTAGGGTGCTTATCAGACCACTTCATGTTCAAATTCTCCTTATGATTTTCGCATTGAAATTATCAAATTGCCCCGTATATTCGAAGTTAGGATTCTTTGTTAATATTACCGACAAACCTTGTGGTGCCGGCATGTATCTAAAGCTCCTGTATTTACCATCGAATGACCTCTTATCATACATCAATGCAATGTATTCTGCTGCACTTGCTTCATAGCCTGGTTCTGTAATTTTGATACAGAAATCAACAATTCCTTGCTTTGTCATACCTTTCCCTCAATTTGTTCTCTACTCCACCAAATTTTGATTAGTTTAGATGCGACACCTACTGCTTCTACCTCTACAATATCTTCAATTTGGTGTTCATCAAGTGGAGTGTTCTCTAAAACGCCTATGAAATGGTCGTATTCATCCCATTCCATCACAGCTACTTTTCCACCTTTATAGTGTATTTCTAACCAAGTTGGTTTTTCCTCCATGTTCAATGTACTAATTCAATAGTTGCTCGACCAGTTTCGCCTAATTCTTCATCAATCATCTCAATGTGAATTTCAGTTGGCCTTTCTTCAAGTCTTTTGTATTCAAACCATAGTGAATCCGTAATACTTTCTAAAACTCCAAATTGACCTTTCTGTGGGTCTCGTAAGCCCAACCTTACATCATCCATTTGTTCTGCATTACGATCTTCTTCTTTAGCAATAGCTTCCTTTACATAATCAATCAAGCAAAATCTCATCTGCAGTGACATTCGTTCATATTCAGCTAATTTGAATTCTAGTTCTTCTATTTCTTCTTTAATGTCTTCGTAGTATCTACCACAGTAACAACTAGCATGAGGCGTGCAACCATGTCGTTTCACATACTCATCCCATGTTTTACACGGCCCCAAGTAGCGACTGTGTTGCACCACAGTTAAACCCCACATGTCTTCATGAACCAAAGTCAATTCTGCGTTTGTTTTACCTGTCAAAACCATTAATAATTCTAATTCTTCGGGCGTCATTTCCTCATAAAATGTTCTATCATCGCCCAAAGACTCTTCCCAATACCAAATTTGACCCTCTTTCCAAAGCCATTCACAATAAAATCCGCCCCATTCTGCTGTTGAAATGATTATGTCAACTGATGAGCCGAAATATTTCTGTAAGTCTTTTTTCTCAAACCACACATCCGGTGCTTCGTTGCATCCAGATGCGATGTTTAGTACGGCAAAATTATATTGCTTTTTCATTTTCTTTTCACATTCTTTTCCAACGGGAGTAGTTTTCTCTTGTTTGTATTTCTTTTTACAAAGCAAACAACCCTCATGCTTCTCCGCACTGATTACATTCTCAACGAATCCTTCTTCTTCGAATATGTTCATGTTCAATTAGCACTATTTTGTATTCTTTCAACGTGCTCTCTAATCGTAAGTCTTCTTTTCTCATCTCCAATGACAAACTTGTGTTGTATTAGAGTTGCTTTTCCATGCTTGTTTACGCCTTTCTCAATACAGGCGGCTTCACCACAGAAACCAGTTACATACGGTTGCCTGTGGTGCCCATGATTGCATCGCCCACCCTTGTTGAGTGGTTCGCCTGCTTCATGCCATAGCACGTGCTTATCAATTTTGTAAAAATTTTCTTCAATCTTCAACGCCTCTTGAAGTCCGATACCATCAGCTTCAACAAGACGATCTATTTCCCAATCTGATAGCCAAGGACACCACATACATGATGACTTAGCTACTGGGGAACCATCACCTTTGTAATCCCAATCCATGTGTTTTAGGATATCAAGACAATCTTCCCTTGTCAAATTCATTTCAATCAACGGATACAGGAATTCATGCCCTGTTCTATCATCCGTCATCTTTGCTCGGTTCATTGTGAACCTTTTGTGTCTTTTACTTTCGTTCGCTTCGATTCCCAAGCTCCAAACCTTCAGTGAGTCTGGAAACTTTTCATCTGCCCATTTCCTTTGCACACCGCCCTTGAACTTATCAGAACATACGTGGCTTGCACCAGGTAACATGGGTAAAACGCTTGAATCCGTTAACCATTCGTGAATCGTATAGGGCTCGATGACATACCGAAATTGATTTTTCAATACTTCATCCAAAGCCCTGTACTCCTTTACTCTGATTCTATCGTTCGTAATTTTATGTCGATAGAATCCTTGTTTGTACTGCAGTATCTCAAGATCCAATCCTTTGTCGTAACAAAGGCGTTGAGCATATTCTATGTTTTCATAAGTCTCAGGCCATTCTGAACCTGGGTCTGCAAATACAACATAATCGTAATCTGGAATATGTTTTCGTAATTCCTTCACTGTAATTCCTAAATATTTAGCAGCTTTCTTTGGCTCTAGGTTCATCGCTAAGATTGCGCTAGAGTCAACTCCTCCGCCAAAACTCAAAAAGTTAATTTCTTCCATGTTCAATATTTTCTAATCGCTTGAAATAATTTCTCAAAACACATTTTTGAGACCCCGCTAATATCATGTCCAGGGTCATACATACATTCCCATATCTCTTTTGCGTGTCCTATCCAATTCCAACTATCTAAGTGATTTTCAGTAAAACGCAATGCGATTTTTTCTGTCTCATCCTTCCAAATTTGTTGACCTAAAACATTAGAACAATCTTCCCAAGTTTCGCCTCTTTGCAAAGATTCAAGGATTTTATTAATCCAGAAACTGTCTGTGTCTAATGGTCGATTCCAAATCCAATTTTGGACTTCATCAATGTCAACTCCCCAATGATTGCGAGTCATGACAGAATCTCCTGACAATAGTAGGTTCTCTATTAATGGTAGCATTTCATCCATAATTTCAACATACTCATGATCCCCAATCTCTTGTATCGACATCGGTATTTCTTCATCATTGTAAAAATAATCATAATCCAACTTATGTTTTGAAACAAGATTCGTAAACATTGTTGTATGTGCTTTTGGTATCAGTTTTTTCAAATAGCTTAAATCAGCCTCCTCGAATTGTTTCCGACTTTGATTTGTAAACATCGGCTCATACCATGCTGTGCTTGCATCTAACAAGCTAACTCTTAATTTCCAATCTGTGTGACAGATAATCTCAAAACTTTCTGCATCTGAAAAAATATATGCTAAAGGCACATACTTGTTTCTTTTCAATCTCAAAGGATCTATTTGTATGTGACTAGGCATTATTTCATTAATCTCGATTCCTAGTTTTTTTCTATGCCCAAGCAAAATTGATTTGCTGCAAAAAGACCACTTACTGTAAGGAAGGTCCCAAGCAGAAAACACAACAAACTTTTCATCGAATTTTTCTGCCCTGTTCGCAACTTGAGCCACTATATCATGTAAATTACAATCTTCAGCCCAAAGCATCTTCTTTTCCCCATCATTTTGTTTCTCAATGAATTCAATAGGCAATTCTAGTTTCTCGACCTTTTTCCAGCATTCGGGGCCAAAGCCTCTTTCCTTATGCTCGTAAATTGTCAATTGTCTGCCACACGATATACATTTATCATGTAGTTTAGTTTTCATGTTCAATATCTTTCATCAATATGTTCGGCTACCCAAGCACCTATTCCGTTTCCGTTTGTGTCTTGTATTAGACCGCCAAACCCTGATGTTTTTTTGTTTTCATCAAAATTTCTCCAAGCTACTTGGAATTCTTCAATTATTTCTTCCAAAATTCTTGTTGCCTCTGGAACTGGTGTCTCATCAAACGCTGCATTATCAATCTGAAAATGTATTCTTATCTGTGCCATGTTCAATTAAAATTTCTTCAAATCAGAAGAGTGAATTACAAATTCATTCTCTCGTAAATCCTCGTAATACTCCCCCGAATTGTTCTGCACTTTCCGTAGAAAGCCTTCGCCTTCAACTACCTTTGACAGCCCACAGGCATTCCCCCAAAATCCGTTTATCCAATATTCTCCTTTGGGAATCTTCTCCAATGTTCCTTTTTCGAGACCTCGGAAAACCATATCCTCCAAAAGTTCCACCTTTTGTCCTTGTTGCATTTTTGCCATGTTCAATCCAATCAAATGTGCCATCGCCACCTTAACCTCTTTGAGTCAATCTATTTCAAATTGATTCAATTCGTTTTGAGGCACGATTCTTGTTGATGCATTACCGTTTTGGTAAAGATAACCCGTTATGTGCTTTGAGGTTGTCCTGGACCAATTCTTCTCTGTTTTGAAAAATCCATATTCGTCCTCCCCTGCAACTGGAGTATCATAGGAAAATAATATCCTAATTCCATTACTGTAAACAACCTCTCTTTTGTTTCCTTTGTTTGTAACCGTATTATCATGGGTTAGGAAAAAAATATCATCGATTTGCCCTTCCCAAGGCACGTGTATCCTACCCGTTGATTCTAAGATAGCTCTCTTGAGTTCTTTATTCATGTTAAATCAAAGGACTTCTACTTCCTTTGGAAAATTATGACCCTCCCCTATTCTGTGAAGGGTTTCTTTTCTATCTCTTTTATTATCTCCAATCGCCCATGCATACACATGGTTTCCTGGGTGCCTAATTTTAGGCAATGACTTCTTTGCTCGTATGCAAAATTCTTTCCATGTCTCGCTATCTTCTTTAGCTGTAACTCCAGTATCTAGCACTTTTTGGTAAGCATAACTTTCGCCTTTGTCTGCGACTATTTTTCGCCAAGTCCTATCGGGAATTATATTTCCGTCAAATCCACTAACTTTGGTTCTCTTTGTTGTCCTACCAAGATAATTTCCATTATGTGCTTGATAAATTGTGCCTACGTGTCCAGGCATTACTATTTCTCCAACTGAATTTACCCTTACTAATGGATCTGATGTAGCCATAACCGAATCAACCATTGGTGTCTTTTCAGATTCAAGAATAAAACCAAATGATTTTTTCAAAAACCATGTTTCACCGTTTGCTGGTACATCATCTAACAATACGAATCGACCTAAATCAACTCCCTGCTCTGGTATGCATTTTAACCAATGAGGAATTACATTCTGCGACATTGGCACTGAAAAAGCTGCCACTCCGCATAATTCATGCCCCCCATTAGAGCTATCTCGAAATAATCCTACATCAAGCCTAGAAGCCACGTAAGACCTACTGTAGTGATGCTTCACTACGAAATCTTTAGCTTCATTCTTGTCCATCACCTTTGCAAAATATCCATCGCCATTAATGTCAATAGGCTCACCTATTGGCCTATAACTCGAACGATGCGTTCTCCATCTTTGACAGCCTTCAATTTCTATCATGTTCAATTTTACCAACACGTGCTGCTTGGGTCTTTGCATGACATACAACCCTCATCAGGGTCATAATAGTCATCGCAAACTCCGCAGTTGTAAAATTCGCAAAAATATACATCAATGACAGATTCATTTTCATCGTCAAGATGTTGAGAAGCAATGTTTTCAAGTGCCTCTAAATCTTTGTCGAATTGTGCTTTTTCTTTTTCTTCATACCAAGCATCAAAGTCTCGGCAACCAAAACCGAATCCGGAACCGTCATATTCCCATGTATCTCTAATTTTAGATTCAATTACTTCTGGATCGTGCCCAGCATCGATTACCTTTTGCCAGTTCCAATCAACACAAAGTCTCCTGTGCAATTCTTTTTTCTTTGCCATGTTGAATCATGTAAAACATTCCAAATCTTTAGGAAAGCACCAATTCCGTTTGAGTGCCCCCTCATCTATTAGATCTAAGCAAATAAATTTGTAGCCATTGACTTCACATTCCTTTTCTGCCTCTTTTATTGCAGCCTCGATGTTTTCTTCTGTCAAATTTGTTGGAAATATCAACTCTTCTGTATCAATGAACTTCTCTCCTTCATCCAAAAAATGAACTATCCAATATTTTTGCTCCATGTTCAAT
>Ga0160423_10004366_pt1 | contig 11623 bp, 11 predicted proteins | sample CRUFie14St8metaG_FD_108191 | JGI IMG/M metagenome (GOLD analysis project Ga0160423, IMG submission 108191) | Marine microbial communities from the Costa Rica Dome - CRUD Field 142mm St8 metaG | ecosystem: Environmental > Aquatic > Marine > Oceanic > Photic zone | place: Costa Rica: the Eastern... | reverse complement strand
TACTAATTGCTGCATTGTGCTCCATCTCAACATTCTCATGGAGTTCCATGCACCATGGCTGTTGGGACTGCTGTGTGCTTTGGCCTTTGCCATTGGCATTGGCATTGCCATCGCACTGTGCCGATCGCGACTTAAGGTCATGCGGTCGGCATCGATGTACGCATGCGATGATGCACCTAGTGATTAGCACTCGGCCCGCATTGCGTGAATCCACCACCCGTGGGCATGCACTCGCATGCATCTACTGGTAGTAGTGTAAGCTTGCTTGGACTACACACCTGCATTGCACTGCGCGCATGCACTGTGATGCGGTCGGAGTAGTACTCGCGGTACTACTGCATCATGCATGTTGGTGCTGATCAGCACTCGTGGGCATGGACTTACACGGGTGCTTGGCACTACGCATGACCGGGTGACCGCATGCGTGAAGTGGGCGTGTGCTGTGATGTCCATGCCGTCGTCAAGCGTTCCATAGGTTCGCTCGCACGCTACAGACGGTGCACGGTGGACGGCAACGTTGCGTGACCAAGGTGACGGAGTGGTTGTGGCGTGCACTCCGCCAGACCCCTCGAAAGATCTCGTCTTTCGCCTCGCGGCTTCGCGGCTTTTGTTAAGAATGCGCAAGCGGGTGGCAGGCTTCCTGCCCTCCTCGGAGAGGGTAACAGGGTCGAAGAGGAGAAGCGGTGCGGGGAGACCCGTGGACTTACCGGCCGAGCCTCGGGACTTGGCTTGCGCCTATCGAGGGGACAACGGCTCTTACTATTCGTATTACAGCAGCCTCCTGAACCAGACCTCGAGCCTTGCGGACTGCGTTCGTATCGAGGCCTACAGGGAGTGCCTGGACCGGAACGCGGACAACTTTGCGGGCAAGGTCGTCCTGGAGGTCGGCTGCGGGCTCGGTCTCCTGACCATCCTGGCCGCGAGGGCGGGGGCGAGGAGGGTGTATGCCGTGGAGGCTTCCGCGAGCGCTGCCCACCACGCCAGGCGGCTGGTCGCCGCCCACGGTCTCGAGAACGTCGTCACCGTGGTCTCTGGCGTCGCGGAGACGGCCGACATTCCCGAGCAGGTTGACATCATCCTGTCCGAGTTCATGGGCGACTTCCTGCTGGGAGGGTCCATGATAGAGAGCCTCGTGCTGGCCAGGGATAAGTTCCTCAAGCCGGACGGCGCTGTGTATCCGTCGAGGTGCGAGATGTTTCTCGCGGCCGCTTGCTCGCCAGGCTCGGTGGAGCCGGGCCTGGGGGCGTACGAGGGCGTGCTGCGAGAGTTCAGGGAGGCGGGGGAGCAGCTGACAGCGGATTTCGACATCGATCTGGGCGCGCTCTCGGACGCATTTGAGCAGGAGGTTAGAGACCAAACCCTGCGGCTGAGCTGCGGGGCCCAGCTCGAGCCGAGGGACCTGCTGGGCGCGCCCGTCATGGTGAAGGAGATTGACTTACAAACCGCGATGCTCGACGAGGTCAGGGCGGTCACCGCTGGGTTTGAGATCAACCTTGGAGCGGCAGCGGAGAGTGGCGGACGCGGGGGCGGCGAGCGGGTCCTCAACCTCTGGGTGGGCTGGTTCGCAATTGCCTTTGAGGGATCCCCCGCGAGCCCCTGCAGGTCAACTATGCGGTGCGACTTTGGCCCTCTCAGCGACCGCGGTCATCCCCAGCTCTACCAGGAGGGCTTTGTGGTTCATCCTCCCGTCCCCTTGGGTGGCGCGAGATCCATTGAGGGAACCTTTGAGATGAGCAGGAGGCCTGGAAACTGGCGGCAGTACGACGTGAGGATCGCCCACCTCGTGCGGCTCGAAGGAGGCAGGATCGGGGCAGAGGCCGACTCCACCTACCACCTCAACTGAGGCAAGGGGTGCGGGAAGGGATGTACTATCATATGTACTTGAATTATTGTTATGTTATTTAAGACTTAGACCTGTACCATTCTCTCTTTTGCCTCGTGCTGTTCTTCATCCTGCCGTTACTTTTCGGAGAAAAAAATGCAATGCTGACGAAAATGCAATCACAGCCACAAGCTTGGCGCGAAAAGGTGGTAGCACAGAATCGACCTGGTAGACCTGCAGAGAAGACTCGGCGCGCGCTTGCGAAGACGGTCCCGAGTGTGTTCACACGAGTGTCGAGCGCGGCGAGGATGACGATGCTCCGGAGCGAGGCGGTGGACTATGAGAAGGCGAGGGAGGAGCAGATGCGGAAGAACAAGGAGCGCTTGTTGGAGCTGAAGCTACCCACAGCAGCGGCCAAGGTCGGTCAGAAGAAACCAGCGTCGACCCGGAAGGCAACCCAGCGCGGCGTGAAGAGGCAGAAGAAGCAGGAGCCCGTGGTGGCCAGGAGGAGCATGCGCGTGAGGGGGATGACGCCCTCGGGGGAGATGGTCGCCAGCGAGAGCGCGGGGGGCAAGATCACCGTCGAGAACGGAGCGGGTGGGTTCGTGCGTTACACGCCGTCGGAGCCCGCGAAGCTGACGAGGAAGACCGGGCCCGTGAAGTTCGAGAGCGTGTACGAGGACGACGAGGACGAGGCCACGATGCTCGAGCTCCTGCGCGGCAAGAGCGGCGGGACCACCTCGAGCTCTTCCACCTCGGCCGCGGATCTCTTCGACCTGTCGCTCGCCGAGGACCGCTGCGTGAAGGTCACCAAGAGCGGGGCGGTCCACGTCGGCGTGCTGCCGCGCGAGGACGCCGTGATGGTCGCGGCGGGCGACAAGGACGGCAGGATCGGCCTGTGGAGCATCGACAGGACCACGGGGGCCCAGGTGAACGTCCAGGTCCAGCCCCACACCTCCTACTGCTCCGGCCTGCGGTGGTGCGGTGAGAGCGCGGCGGACCTCTTCACCTGCTCGTACGACGGCACGTGCAGGAGGCTGGACGTGTCCGAGGGGGTCTTTCATGAGGTTTTCTCGTCCGAGGATCACGAGTTTAGCGCCTTTGACGTTTGTGCGGGCGGCTCCACCGTCTTTCTGGCCACGAACGAGGGAGACTTCATGGTGAAGGACTCGAGGGCAAAGGATTTGGCCGTGAAGCCCTTTGAGATGAGCCACAGGAAGATCAACACCGTCCACATCGAGCCCGCCTCGGGCAACTTCTTCACCACCAGCTCCACCGGCGGAGACGTTGGAGTTTGGGACCTCAGGAAGCTGCCAAAGGCCGTATGCCATTACCCTCACCTCAAGTCCTGCCAGGGCTCTTACTTCGCCCCGGACGGGTCGCAGAGGGTGCTGACAACGTGCTACGACAACCACCTGAGCGTGTGGGACTTCAAGCAGCACAAGGCCGCGGCGGTGAGGATCAGCCACAACACCCAGACCGGGCGTTGGGTCTTGCCCTTCAGGGCCATCTGGACCCCCTCTGGGGACGGAGTGGTGTGCGGTACCATGAAGAGGCAGGTCAGCGTGTACGCCGCCAAGGACGGGAAGAGGTTGTCGACCTGCGACTCGGAGTTCCTGACGGCCATCCCGTCCAGGTTCTTTGTCCACCCTACGCTGCCCTTGCTGGGGGCGGCAACAAGCTCGGGCAGGATCGCGCTCTTTGAGTCGTGAGGGCTTGCCGCGTGGAAGGTTGCTTTTGGAGTCGGTGGAGTCAAAACGAAAAATGAAATACACACAAATACAGTACAGGTTCCGATATCGTTCCTAAATTTACACCTCAGCTGACCCCATCACACCATCTTGGCCTCCATCTCCAGGTTGTGGAGCCTGTAGATGGTGACCAGAGCCTCCGGGTCGATGATCGGGGAGAGGACGTGGGCCTCCTTGAAGAGCTTTGCCAGGTTATCGTGGTCTGAGGAGCCTTCCGACGACCGCTTGTGCGCGGAGATCAGCGCGGATAGCTCCTGCAGCTCATCCTCCCCGACCCACTCCGCGCAGGAAGCCCTGGCCCTCGCGAGGTGGTCATCGAGCTGGACCGCAAAGTCCGTCTCGGCGCCCTTACCGCCCTTGCCGGCACGATGGTAGGCCGGACTGGCCTTCATTACGGGCAACGCGGCCTGAAGCACCGAGTCCTCGCCAATCGGGTCGCTCGTGCTCGGGTAGAGGGGCAGGTCCCTCACCAAGGTCTTGTCGTCGGCATTGTCCTTGGCCTTGGCCTCGGGGCTGCCGGCGGGGGACTTGGTCTGGACGCCGGACGCGAGGTCGCCCACGATCGTGCTCTCGAACTTGAACTTGCGAATGTCCGTCACGGAGGGCTTGGGGGCCTTGCCCTGAGGCGACCCTCCCGCTGTGGCGGCCTCCTTCTTCTCCTTTGCGGCCTCCGAGGAGATCAGCCCGAGCTCCCGCGCCTTGGACTGCACCACGGCGAGCTTGAGGATCTCCGCGGCGCTCGGCCTGTCCAGCGGGTTGACGGCGAGGCATTTGTGGATGATCGTGGCCACCTCCCCCGAGAAGCCCCTCACGGGCTTGAACTTCCCCCCCACGATCTTCTGACTCAGCTGGATGGGGCTCTCCGCAACAAAAGGGTGGGTCCGCATGCACAGCTCGTACATCACAATCCCCAGCGCCCAGATGTCCGACTTGTCATTGTAGTGCCTGCCCTGGCACAGCTCCGGGCTGAGATAGAACGGGGTGCCCACCACCGTCTTGGCCATCTTCTTGCTCGCGCCGAGGACTTTTGCTACACCAAAGTCACCAAGCCTGACCTTCAGGTTCCTGTCCAGGAAGACATTTGTGCTCTTGACGTCCCTGTGCAAAATCTTTTTGCCGTGGATGTACTGCAGCGCGAGTGACAGGCTCACGAGGGTAGCCCAAACGAAGTTCTCCTCCGCCTTGTCCCTCTTGCTCTTGTAAAAATCGTAAAGCGTTCCGTTTGGCACGTACTCCATCACGATGTAGAGCTTCCCGGCGTCCACGAAGCTGTCGAGGTACTTGACGATGTTCGCGTTCTTGAGCGAGGAGAGGATGCGGACCTCCTCCGAGCAGTCGTGCAGCTGCTTCTTCGTCATACCCTTCATGTTGATCACCTTAATGGCGTAGGGCTTGGTCTTCCCTCGGCGCAGAGCCTTGAAGACCGACCCATAAGTCCCCCTCCCGAGCTCGCCCTTGAAGAGGAAGTCCGAGAGCTTCAGCCTCCTCTTCTTGGGCGACGTGGAGGACACCCTTTTTTTGGCCTTGGCCTTCTCAGGGCTCGGTGGCATGAAATCACTCCGGCCCATCTTGACCGTGGACACGCGGCCTCCTGGCCGACGACGAAACCGATCTCCGCGACCTATGAACGTGCGAGCGCTTCTCTTCACTCAAACGGGAGGGCTCTCCCCTCTGTCCAACTTCATCTTGCCTTCCTTATCCCACCCCTAAGGTGACGCTGACTCTCGAGCTGGAAGCCTCGAGTCGAGTCCAGAACCAAAAAAACTGAAAGCTTGCTTTGGATTGTCGTCAACAAGATTTCGATTTCGTCAAGAAGGACAGGAAAATTGAGATGAGGACGAAAATCAGGGACGCGGGGGGGGAGGTTGGGATGGAGAGGAAGCTGAAAGAGCATGCCTGGCGTGAAGCAAAATTAGGAGAGGGCGGGCGAGGACGCCCCGGCCAAATTCATATTGACACCGATTGTTCCAGGTGTCGGGCACGGTCGCTCAAATCTCGAACCCCCCCCTGAAGGAGCCCACTTTCCCCTTTCCCTTGAAGAGCCTCCTTACGAAGACGTACTGCAGCACGCTGCACAGCACGATGAAGAAGGCCTCGGCGTACCCCAGAACTTTGACCTTCACCGCGAAGCTCCAGATCCCCCGGTGCTGCCTGTGCAGAATCTGCTTGATGTGCTGCTGCTCGTAGTACGCCTGGTACACCGCAGTGCCGACCTTCCTCATGTCCCCTTTGAGCTCCATCACGTGCTCCTCCTGGGCAAAGTACTTGAGCTCCTCGTCCGTGATGACGGGCTTCATGTCACGTATGTCCTCCTCCGTGAGCTCGCCGCTGATCTTGGCGTGCTTTGCCCCGGGGACGTTAATATGAAAGTAAGTGAGGTCCACCTCCACGACGCCAAACTCCTTGTTTGCGGTGAAGCAAATCGTGTACGGACCTGGGCTCGGGGCGAGGAGGAGGGAGGGCAGAAGAGTGGGTGTCAGCCGTGCTCGAGTCGGATGCGTAGGTTGTGTGTGTGTGGCTCAGGCTCAAAAATCGCAAACGCGCACCTCTTCCTCCCACGTGGCCCTTCCAGTCGACCTCCTCCTGGGTGATGGAGGTCCTGGTGTTGAGCATGTTCCCCCTATCGTCGGTGATGACGTAGTCGATTGGCTTCATCGTCTGGTCTACCGGGTTCGGCGACATCGTAATAAAACCGACCTCGATCGTCACGGGCCTTCGGAAGGAGGCCAAGCGCACAGCCACCTCGTGGTCCGTCAAGTTCCGCTTGGCGGCCTTGCGAAAGTTCGCCTCCACGGACTCAAGGACGAGGTCCCACTGGTGCGCCGAGACGGACTCGCTCACGCATTCCTTGGGGTTGAGCTGTGGGAACATGCGGAACTTAATGCACGAGACCTCGCCCGCGGCGAGGCAGCCCGCGCAGAGCACGAGGAGGAGGGCCGCGGCCCCGCCCCTCCTCCCGCCCCCGCGACCCACACCGGGTCGACGCGCAGTTGCTGTCGCCATCGTCCCCTGCGCTCTGCTCCCCTTCTCGTCAACTTAACGGAACGGAAAGGCGCTCCTCACAATGGGCGCCCCGCTCGCCGGAACCCCCTCCCGTTGTTGCCCTCGTCGGTTTCCGGGAATCCGTTATAAAAATGCACAAAAGATCTAAAACGGGAGGTGCAGGTCTTTCTAGCTGAGAGGGCAAAGGATGGGAAGGACGATCAACCTTCGTTTGTTTTTGATGGTTAACGAGCTTTAACCGTTTGGCGCTCACAGGTCCTCGAAGCCCCCGCCGAGCCCCACCACGACCTTCTTGTTGCTGAAGAGCCTCCTGATGAGGTAGGATTGGGCGGCGGCGCAAGCGATGAAGACGAACGCCCTGAGCACCCCGTACACGCTGAGCTTGTAAGCCACGTGTCCGAGCAGCCTCGTCTGCCAGATCTGGATCTGCTTGATGTGCTGCTGCTCGTTGTGGGCGTGGTACACCGCCCCTCCCAGCTTCCTGGTGTCTTGCTTCAGGGATAGGATGTGCTCCTCCTTTGCAAAGTACTCCAGCTCCTCGGCGGTGATGGTGGGCTGCATGTCCCTTAGGTCCTCGTCCGCCATCTTCCACGAGCTCTTCTCGAATTGGGTGCCGATGGCCTCGGGCAGGTTGATGTGAAAGTAGCCAATGTCGATGTCAACGGTGCCCTGGCTGCGTTCGTACTGAAAACAAACGTAGTAGGGGCCCTTGCCGCCCACAAAGTCCTCCTTGCTGAGCTCGTCCTTGAAGTAAGAAGGGAAAAAAGGGAAGATCGCGTCAGCAGCCCTTCGCGCCGTCGCGCGGTCGGGAAGGGACGTTTATCCGCGTTAACAGCGCTGCCCCAGGAGGGAGGGAGGGCTCCCACCTGCGTGACGGGCTGCGGGGGCCCTCCGTAAACGACCTCGCCTTCCGGGCCCCTGATCTGATACTTCACGGGCTTTGGCGTTTCGTCGTTCGGGTTTGGCGACATCGTGACGAACCCTAGCTCGAACTTGAGGGGCCTCTTGAAGTCCCGCAGACGCTGCTGGATCTCCGCCTCCGTCACGTTCCTGTTCGTGTGGTGCTTGAAGTTCCTCTCTACCGTGCCCATCACGACGTCCCACTGCTGCCAGGACACGACCTCGCCCACGCACTCCTCCGCGATGGGGCTCGAGCCCGCGAACATGCGGAACTGGAGGCCCGAGCAGCCCCCCGCCGCGACCAGCACGAGCAGGGCCAGAGCCCTCGCGCCGGCCCCGAGCGCTCTCATCACCATTCCGGGCGGCAGGCGAAAGCGACCAGAACCCCTCGAGGCCCGCGAAGCTGAGCCCTGGATTCCCTCTCTAAGAAACCAGGGGACGGGTTCGTTCTCCTCCTCGACTCGGCCACCACCACCTCTCTCTCTCTCTCTGCCGGTTGCCCAACCCTAAACTTCAGTGCGCATGCGTTACCAAAAATGGAAAATCGAGCTGGGAGGGGCAACGGCTCTGACCGAGGGTGGGTGGTGGCGGTGGTGGAAACGACGGGAACGTGGGCGCAGCTCCGGCCGCGGCTCGGACCTCGTACCGCCCGCGCCCTTCGAGCGCCACGGCAGACTTGCGGTTGGGTGGGGGCCCGCACGACGACAACGAGGGCGACAAAGACAACGACAACAAAAACTCTTTCCAAAAAACAAGAAGCTTTCCTAGGCTCTCCTCGGCGCTCCTTCATTCAAAACGAGCCCTACCTCCCACTCCAGTCGAACTACAAAGCCCCTCCCTCAGGCCTTATCATTCTTCTGCTTCAAGTCCTTCACCGCGGCCTTTGGTTGAGAACGCCGTGTCCCAGACGACAGGGAGAAAGAAAGAGCAAGGTTGCGTCAGCTTCTCGGGCTCGCCTACTCTGAGAACGGCGCCGGCGCACTCTCCGGCGTATCTCACCTTGATGGCGTCCTCCGCCAGCATGCTGCAGTGCAGCTTCACCGGGGGCAGGCTCAAGTGCTTCGCAATGTCAGAGTTCTTGATCTCCACAACGTCGTCAAGGGTCCTCCCCTTTACCCACTCGGTGGCGAGGCTGCTGCTGGCGATCGCGGATCCGCACCCGAACGTCTTGAAGCACGAGTCTATGATGTTCCCGTCGTCGTCGACCTGCGCTCGTTCCGGAGCGTACCGCCACAAGAGCGAAGGGAGGGCGCTCGTCAGCCAAAAGCAAAGGCTGGCCACGGGCGGCCACGGGCGGGCGGCGCGGGCAAGACGGGTGGGGATGGGACGGGACGGGGGTAGGGGCCGCGCCGGCGCGTACCTTGATCTGAAGCTTCATCACGTCGCCGCAAGCGGGGGCCCCAACCAAGCCCGTGCCGACGTTCTTGTCGTTCTTGTCAAAAGACCCGACGTTCCTCGGGTTCTCGTAGTGGTCGATGACCTGACCCCGGCAAGGGCGTCGCGTTTAACATAGAGCGTGAGCGAGAGCGCAGGAGCGTCAGCAACCGTGAGAGAGCGGCCGGAGTGGGTCCGCCGGTGGTCTAACCACCCACCGGGAGGCGCTCCCTAGTGCTCCTTACCTTTTCGTGGTAGAGCCTCGTCGCCGTGGCGAGGGGCCCCTGGCCCGCGGGCGACCTCACCCATGCCGCTTCCTTTTCAAGCAGGCCAGCCAGCCTGGTCACCGTCCTCAGCGCCCTCATCGTTCTTCACAATGCAAGAAGTACTCCTTCTTTGTCGTCTTCGTTTGCGACGACTAAACACACTTCAGGAGTTGTGGCACCAACCCACCACAAAGGCATCTCATCTCGAGCACAATATAATTCTACATGACACGTTACTTTTTCTCGCCAAAGAATCATGCCGAGCCATCCCGAGACAAAAAAATCAGCCCGGCTGTAGCCATAACGGGTTAAGGAAGCCGAGGGGTCCATTGACAGAGGGGGAGGGGGCGCAGCGGGAGGGTGGGAGGGTGCTCGCTTCGGCTCGCTCGCGCGAATCCATCAAGAAGGATCGAATCGCGCGTTTGGCACATGGGTTGCATCAGCTCGAAGCTGGAAGAGAGGAAGACCTTTAGACCGAGGTGGAAGTCCGAGGAGCCCGTGACGGTTTCGAGCTTGCAGAAGCTCCGCGACGAGTTCTGGGACACGGCGCCCCACTACGGGGGGGAGAGAGGTGAGAAGCCATTGTGATGATGATGATGTGATTCCGTCCGTCCGTCCACTCGTCTCCCGCCTGCGGACTCGAACCCCTTCTCTGACGCGCCCTACGACGACCGACAGTGATTTGGGACGCGCTCAAGGTGGCGGTGAGCGCCCCGGACGCGGAGAGCGCCAAGGTCATCCTCGAGGCAGCCGAGGTCATCATAGCAGAGCCGGACCTCAGCGTGTGCTACGACCAGAAGGGGCGCAAGTACGACCTTCCCATCTTCACCCTGTCCGACCCCATCAACTTGCTGCCGGACGACTGAGGTGGTGGTCGCGGTGAACAGCAGGAGCTGAGTGACGGTAGAGTCTCTAAACGAATTGCGTGTGGGTGTATTTTTCATCTTTGTTCTCATTATTCTCACGTGTTCTCCAAGTGCGGGGTGGCTCATGGCCTGTAGTACTTGGCGGGAACAAATGGCATCTTGGTCACCACGGCGTCGCTGACCCTCTTCCTGACCTCCACCTTGAGCTCCGTGCCGGACTTCTGGTAGCCCTTCTTGACGTAGCCCATGGCGATGTTCTTCTTGAGGCAGGGGGAGAACCCTCCGCTGGTGATGTGGCCGATCTCCTCGCCGTCCTCGTTCAGGATCTTGCTGCCGTTCCTGGCGGGGGCTCCCTTGCAGATCAGGCCGATCCTTCTGATTCCGACGCCGTCTGCGAGCTGCTTCTTGATCACGTCCCCTCCCACGAAGGCGCATTCCTCCCTCCTGCTCTTTGAGATGGTCCAGGTCAGCCCGGCCTCGATCGGCGAGACGCCGTCGTCCATGTCGTTTCCGTAGAGGCACAGGCCTGCCTCCAGCCTCAAAGAGTCCCTGGCTCCAAGCCCAGCGAGCTTCAAGTCTCCGGCGGAGAGCAGTGCCTCGATGATCTGCTTGGCGCCATGGTTCGGGATGCTCAGCTCGAACCCGTCCTCGCCCGTGTACCCGGTCCTGGTGATAAAGGACTCGATGCCGTCAATGGGCGCGACGGTGAAGTCGGAAAAGTACATCTTGCTCAGGTCGATGTCGACGAGCTTCTGCAGGGTGTCGGCGGCCGCAGGGCCCTGGACGGCGAAGATGCCCCTGTCCTCGTGGGTGGTGATGCTGACGTCCTTTCCGTCCGCCTTCCACTTGGCGAGGTGGGCGTTGATGTGCGTCAGGTCCTTCTCCCTGTTTCCGGCGTTCACAACAAAGTAGACGTTCTCTCCGTCCACCTTGGTCACCACGGTGTCGTCGATCGCTCCGCCCTGCTCGTTCATCAGGATGCTCAGGCATCCGCTTCCGTCCTTGAGCGCCGCGATGTCGCTCACGATCAGGCTCTCGATGAAGGAGATGGCGTCCTTGCCGGACAGGGTGATCCCGAGCATATGCGACACGTCGAAGATGCTGCCCTTCTCCCTGCAGTAGGTCGTCGAGTCCATGATCGAGTCCTTGTACTGAATAGGCATCGAGTACCCGGCGAAGGGAACCATCTTCGCGCCCTTGTTCACGTGGAAGTCGTACAGCTCGGTCTTCAACAGATCGGTGCTCGCGAACCTCCTCTGGATCCCGTCCAGGCCGGCGTTGACGGCCCGAAGCTCCGCGAGCCTCGACCCGGCGCCGACCAAGGACCTCGCGTGCCTGGACGCGGTCTTCGCGGTCAACTTGAGAAGGGTCAAGCTCGCCATCCTGTGTGTGTGTGTGTGCGCGCGCGCTGTGTTCGAAACGGGCGCCCCTGCAGGACGAACCGACTGTGATCCTCGATCGCCTCAGCAACGGATCGTGTGCATCCACCAATTTTGCTTCAGAACCCCACGTTTCCAGCTTCGCGATTACGGAAAACTCGAAGATCCTCTTGGAAAAAAAAGAAAAATCAACAACCAGACAACAGCTGGAGGGGGGGGGGGGAACGCCGGGGGGGTTCAGGGGGGGGATGGGGGGGGGGGG
>Ga0160423_10004364_pt1 | contig 11624 bp, 9 predicted proteins | sample CRUFie14St8metaG_FD_108191 | JGI IMG/M metagenome (GOLD analysis project Ga0160423, IMG submission 108191) | Marine microbial communities from the Costa Rica Dome - CRUD Field 142mm St8 metaG | ecosystem: Environmental > Aquatic > Marine > Oceanic > Photic zone | place: Costa Rica: the Eastern... | reverse complement strand
GGCCGCCGGGGCCGCCCCCCCCCCCCCCCGCCCCCCCCCCCCCCCCTTCCTCTCGCCTTGTCGCTGAGCTGACCCCTTCCCCTCTTGCCCTTTTTGCCTTCGCCACCCTGCGCCGCGCTCTCTCTTTCTCTGTCTCTTTCTCTGTCTCTCTTTCTCTCTCGCGCCGCCTCCTGGCCACTTTCACAGCAACTTGACGAACCTTGAGGGAGGTGGTTCGGCCTCGACGGGCGGGGCCTCTTCGAGCCTCGGGCGCCTGTACAACCCTTACGAGGGGCTCCACGCCTCGCTGGACCCGAAGATATTGGGGAGTATCCGTCTTCCCAACGCCCCGGAGCACCTGTTTTCTGAGGAGGCCACCAGACAAAAGAGGAGCTGGGGGGAGAACCTTTCGTACTACACGGGGCTTGGGTACCTGGGAGGGACGCTCGCCGGCGGCGTGTACGGCGGGATCGAGGGGATGAGGGCCAAGGCCCCGCAGGCGAGCTTGGACACGAACAAGCTCAGGCTGAACAGGCTCATCAACTCGACCATGCACAGGGGCAAGATGTTCGGCAACACCTTTGGGATCCTTGGTCTGTTCTACGCGGTGACGGAGAGCATGGCGCAGAACACTCTGGACCACACCGTGCCGGACGAGATCTCCTCCGTGTTGGCCGGCATGGTGACCGGGGGGCTCTACAGGGCGGCTGCGGGGCCAAGGTCGATTGCCGTGGGGAGCGCCATGGGAGGAATGGCAGCGGTGGCTCTGGTGGTGGCGAAGAGCGTCCTTCCGGCGACGGGGCGAGGGGCCGCGGCTACGTACTGAGCCGTGCCTGTTTTTTTGTTTTGAAATATAAGATTAAACTCAAAGATGAACAAAAAATTCACAACGGTCACCGCACCAGCTCGTGATCTTCACTTCTTCTCCTTCTGGGGCTGCATGCCCACGAGGCGCAGGGTGTCCACCCACATCAGGCTGCCGAGGTAGGTGTTCGCCACCCGCAGCACCCCTGAGGCCAGCGCAAAATTTCCGGGCTTTTGGAAAATCGCGCCCAGGTACCTCTCCTCCAGTCCGGCCAGGATCTGGTACCTCGTGTTGCTGTTGATGCCCATGTAAGCTCCGTACAGCAGGCTGGTATTGAGCACGTTCTGGGGCTTGTTCAGCACCGGGGCCTCCGGGTCGAGCCTTCGCCTGACCTCGGTGAGGACGTTGGTGCACGCGACGCCGACAAAGGAGGCGAAGGTTCCCACGGCGAAGAGCTTTGCGCCGTTCATGCCCAGGGCTCCCACCCTCTGCGTCAGGGTGAAGGGCTTCATCATGGACGGAACCTTCTGGAAGGCGTTCTTGGGCAGGTTCCTGACGAAGGGGAACCTCGAGGCGAGCAGGCCGGCCTTGCGAGCCTTCGAGGGGTTGAAGACCATGGTGGGCGCCGGAAGGTAGACGAGCATCCAGTCCGCGATGAGGGCCATCAGCAGGTTGGCGAGGGCAAAGTCGAGCTCCTTGCGAAAGTTCGGCTTCCGCTTTTGGTATTCGGCGCTGCACTTGGTGATGATGCCGATGCCAATCTCGATTCCTAGCTTGAACGCCAGGTTGGGGTCCGCCAGGAGCTTGTTCCTGAACCCTGGGATCTTCATCAGCGCCCGCATCACGAGGCTCGCCTGCAGGTCGAGGTACTTCTTGACGAAGGCCAGCGGGACCAGGCCCGCGGCGATCTCCTTCCGGAACTCGGCCGGGAAGCGGTCCAGTCCCTGGCCGAGACCAGCGATGAAGGGGCTAACCTCCGCCCAGTACCTTCCCTCGTCCCCGGACTCGTCCCCGTCTCCGCCGTTGCCGCCAGGGCCGGTGCGGCCGCCGTTGTCGCCGCCGTCGCCGAGATCGACCTTCTCGGGCTCCTCGGGCCCCGCCTCGGCGGTGTACGGGGTGCACCTTAGGGGGAAGCGGCAGGAGCGCGCGCCGCCCCGAACCGCCCAGTTTACCCTGCCGACCCTCGACGCCGCAGTGCTTCCGCGCCGTGGTCCGCGGCCTCGCGGGGTCACGGGACCCACCGCGACGCAACGTGCCGCGATTCCGCCCAAAGTCGCCATCCTATCTCAATCTTTCAAACCTAAACCTAACACAACAACAACGCTCTCGAGCGGCAAGACCTCGCAAAGAACCCTCTGGGGTGTTTCGTGGCGTTACTCCTCCCGCAGCTGCGCAGGGAGAGGGGAGGGAGGGCGAAGAGAGCCTCGGGGTTGCTGGGGTTCCTGTGCTGCTCCTCTCGGCCTCGAGCTGCTCGGTCGGTGGTCGGTCGAACTGGCGCCCGTGATGTCTCAACACGTGACAAGCTAATCCTGTGTGTGTCTACCGATCTGCGTTAGATCTCGAGACGTTAGATTTTTTACAAGAGAGCGCGAAACCGCTCATCCACCGATCATCAAGTCGGAAACGTTTTCCCATTTGGAAATGTTCGCGATGTTCGAGCCCCTGGAAGTCGAGAAGGCGCTTGACAGAAGAGAGAGGGAGCCGGCGCCATGGGGTTTGATCGCGCGCGATCCCGATCGCGGTCTCCCGCGGGGTACGAGCGGGAGGATGGGGAGGTGACCCCGGAGGGTTCGGACCATGCGGCGGAGGACTTGCTGCTCGGGCCCGAGGAGAGGGAGAGGAGGGAGCGAGACTTGATCGAGAGGCGGAGGAGGGAGAGGGCGGCCATCCTGGAGCGGCACAACAGGAGGAAGGAGTTTGAGATCACGCAGGCGAGGTCCGGGACGACGACGACGTCGACGAGCCTCAAACCCCCTCCGACAGCCGCCGCCCCCGAGCCTGACGCCCGCCCTGCTGCTCTCCCTCAAGCCAAGGACGACTTGGCTGAGACCAAGCCCGCGCCCTCGCGGGATGCGGACCATGACCATAACGACATGTTCGCCTCCGACGACGGTGGGGACGACATGTTCGCCGAGGAGGACTCGAGGCTCGACGATGGCGCCGGGGACATGGCGGAGGGCCGCCCGCCCGCCAACCATGACGCGGAGCCCCCTGGCATTAGGGGCAAGGGCCTGGCGGACGACTGGGACGACGCCGAGGGGTACTACAACTTTCGCGTGGGCGAGGTGCTGCGGAGCCCGGTGAGGAGCTACGAGGTGTACGCCAACTGCGGCCAGGGCGTGTTCAGTACCGTGCTGAGGGCGAGGGAGGTTGGAGGGCGGAAGGACGGACCCGAATTTGCCATCAAGGTCGTGCGCAACAACGAGGTGATGAGGAAGGCCGCGGAGCAGGAGGTCAACATCTTGAGGAAGGTCAAGGGCGCGGACCCGGAGGGCAAGCGCCACTGCATCCACCTCGTGGAGCACTTCGAGTACAGGAGCCACGTGTGCATGTGCTTCGAGGCCCTGGACCTCAACTTGAGGGAGGTCGTAAAGAAGTTTGGCAGGGAGGTCGGCATCAACCTCAAGGCGGTGAGGACGTACTCGTACCAGCTGCTGCAGGCGCTCAGGCTGCTGAGGACGTGCGGAATACTGCACGCGGACATCAAGCCGGACAACGTGCTGGTGAACGCGAGCCGGTCCAAGGTGAAGTTGTGCGACCTGGGGAGTGCAATGTACGCAGGCGACAACGAGCTCACCCCCTACCTCGTGTCCAGGTTCTACAGGGCTCCGGAGGTAATCTTGGGCCTGCCGTACGGTTACGCCATGGACATGTGGTCGCTCGGGTGCGTGGTGTACGAGCTCTTCACCGGCAAGATCGCCTTCCCAGGCGACAGCAACAACCACATGCTGAAGCTGATGATGGACTTGAAGGGCGGGTTCCCCAAGAAGATGCTGAAGAGGGGAACTTTCGTGGAGAGGCACTTCGACGACGACGTGAACGCGACATTTTACCTGCTGGAGACGGATCCGGTGACGGGGCAGCCCGCCAGGACCGCGGTGAGCCACCCAAAGGCGACGCGGGACCTCTTCAAGGAGCTGGAGGCCAAGGCGGGCGTGTCGACGGACAGGAAGAAGCTGCACCAGTTTGCAGACTTCTTGGGCCAGATGTTCATGCTCAGCCCAGACAGGAGGATCACCGTAAGCAGCGCGCTGGGGCATCCGTTCATCTCGGAGCCCATGTAAGACTGAGCTCTGTTCTTTTGGAATTGTAATAATATAAGCTCTAATTTATTATCCTTGTGTCCCACAAGTCAGCCCCGAGGGCCCGCAAGATCCTGCGGCTCCTTCCCAAGCTTCTTCCACCAGTCTCCCACCGGCCCCCGCCGGCAATGGAGACTCACCCCCAAATCACCCGTCCATCACTCGCTGTCCCAGTCTTCGTCCAGCCAGTTGTCGTCCGCGGTGATGTCGTCCAGCACCCCGTGCACGGCCTTCCCCTCGCAGAACTCCATGGTCTCCGAGGCCTCAGGCGTGAGCGGCTCCATCTCCGGTAGGGTGATCTGAGAGTCGTACTTGACAGCCTTCATGTCGCACTCCAGCAAGCCGTCCCTGGAGCTGATAGTCCCCGACTTGCTTGTGCACAGTGACCCCGACTTCGGACTCGCGATGAACACGATGGGACTCGTGGTCTTCTCGCCTTCCTGGCGCCCAGACCCGGTGGACTCGTCGTCGTCCGCGTCCCAGTCGTCGTCCAGCCAGCCCTCGTCAGACTTCTCGTCGAGGTTGAGGCTGGCAAAGGGCTTCTCGAAGCCCAGGTCCACCTCGGCGCGGTCCGACTCCATGGCCTGCGGGGCGAGGACGCCCGTCAAGGGGGACTCGCTCCTACCGACGCAGAACTCCTCGATCTTGGTGTCCTGGTTGCGGTCCAGCCTGTCTGCCTCCAGGTTGGTAACGTAACCCGAGGACTGCATGTCGGTCTCAAAGTCATCGAAGTAGTTCCCAAAGCACCGCCTCCCGCTCGCCGGGTTGGCGAGAAGGGACCGCGGGCTGACGTCCTTCTTCTTCGCCCCGCTGGTGGCCCCGGCGCTCTTGCAGTCCCGAAGGTTGGCAGACTGCCTCGCCCTGTACCCAGGGAGGTCGCTGCAGTCCACGTCGAGCGGGGAGGTGGGCGAGTTCTGGTGCGCCCGAACAGGCGCCCTGCTCTTCGCGCTCTCAAAGGCGTTGATCCACTTCCTCAGGTCGTCCTTGCTCAGGGCCTGCAGGTGAAGCATCCGCTCCGGAAACTTGAGCTCGAACTCCAGCCGCTCCTTCCTCTGGTTCACATACTCCAGCTCGTGCAGCGAGAACACCTGAATCTCCCCTTTGACAATCTCCTGCTTGTTCTTGGCGTACGTAAGGATCCCGTTCTCGAGCACAAACCACCGCTTGTTCCACTTGCTGCCCAAGATACCGTGCTTCCTGTTCTTCTTCTTCAGGCAACCCTCTATCTTGGTCGCGGGAGACAGCTTCCCCCGCTCCTCGTCGAGCTGCTGCTCGAGGGCGCTGTACTCCTCCTGTATGAACCCTCGTGATCTCATCATCAAGTCGTGAGCAAACGAATGAATGTGCACAAACCCAAACCGCACTCCTCTGTCCTCACTCGGTCCACTCCGCTCCCCCTTGGACGCTTTTCTGTCTCTCCAGCTCTGGAACCACCACGTTGGACCCTCTTGTGTCTTACTTGCTGGTCATACGAGGTGGCTGTCTATTCCAAGGCCAGGCCTTTTCGTCTTCTAAGCTCACACCAAGGCCAAGTCCTTTCTTGGTACCCCTTTCTTTTACGCGACCTGGTGACCGTTGCGGCCCCAGACCTCGACGAGACGCTCCGACGCCCCAACGTCTCTTTAGTTCTCCCTGGAGTCCCTGGAGGTGCTGGGTCCCTGCCCTGAGCTCATCTCACCTTGGGATTTCTACGCACGCATATTTCTCCACGAAGCCGAAACGATGTACGATTTTCTTGTCAAACACCCACAACACGGAATTAATTAGGGAAATGAATAATCATCATCATCAAACGTAAGCCCCGCGATGAGTTGATGAGCTTTGTACTCAGCTTTGTGTGGGGAGAGCACCCGATATCTCACGTCTTGTCTCGTCAGGCTCGGGCAGACCCGTTTTGGTTGTAAGACCCGCGCTGTACTCTACTTAACTTGTCTCGTCTGCCGATTCCCGCTTTCTGAGGGGCACGACTGAGGGGATGGTTTTCGATATTTCGGAACGGAAAACTCAAAGTAAAACCTCTGGAGGAGGGGTTTGAATCAGGTCGAGGGAGCGAGAGCGAACGCGAGAGCGAGAGCGCCTTGGGGCCTCGAGGAGTGGCCCGCACCGGCGTGCGATGAGGGCCTAAGAGTGCTGAGAGACGGCGGGGAGGGGTCGGAAAGCTTTGCCCTAGAGGCAGAAGACTTGGGCGCACAACCCCGGTCTCAGGGCGCTTGAAGAGAGAGCGAGAGGACGCTCGCGTGGTTTCGCGGGAACTGGGGAAAAGGCCGCGCCTTGGGTGCCAGGAGTTGAATTCGGTTCGCTATGTCGAGTTGGGATGACTTTCAGATTGTGGGCGAGCTGCAGGAGCAGAACCAGAACCTGCTGCTGCAGCTGGACGCCAAGGACAGGGAGCTCCGGGAGGTCCAAAACTACCTGTCCAAGATACAGGTGCGGCATCGATCCTCTTTTTCCTCACACCGACCTGTCCCCACCAAACCCTGCGACCTCTTCTCGATCGTCACTGACATCGCCCTCTTGTCGCGCGCGGCGCAGACCTCCGAGGCCCGGGAGGGAAAGATTCTCGAGTTGGCCAAGAAGAACCGGGCGCTCAACGTTGCCATCGAGAGGGAGAAGAGCAGGGTGGTTAGGCTGCAGTCCGAGATAGAGAACGTGAAGAAGACGACGTCGCCGAGGAGGTCCAGCAAGGGTGCCGGAAAGCCGGCCTCGGCCGACGTCGGCCTCTCCCAGCACCTGCAGATTTCCTCCAGGGAGATCGCTTCATGGAAGGAGAAGTTCTCCGAGGCTTCCAAGAGGTGCGCGGAGGTCCAGGCCAAGGCGGACGCTCTGAAGACGGAGAGGGACCGGCTGCTGAGGGTGCTGCAGAAGGAGGTCGGCGAGGACGTGAGCCTCGGCAAGATTTTGGAGGACGGGTCGGACTGGCGGGGCCGGGCCCAGCAGATCATCTTGCTGAAGAATAAGGTGAGGGAGCTGAAGAAGGAGCTTGGCCACTCGGGGGCGAACGACACGGGGAGGCACGAGCTTCAGTACAGGAAGAACCTGCAGAAGCTGGAGGACACGAGGAGGAAGGAGAAGGACTCGCTGGCGAGGGAGCTGAGCGAGACCAACGAGGAGTACCGGTCACTGCGGATGAAGTACGACGCCAACCTGTCGAGGAAGAAGATTGTGGAGTCCGAGAACAGGGACCTGAGGCAGAAGCTCGGGGTGCTGCTGACCAAGACCCAGAACGACGACAAGCTCATCGACGCGCTCAAGAGGGAGCTGCAGTTCTTCAGGGAGAAGTCGGAGAACGCCGAGATCGAGAAGAGGAGTCCCAAGAAGACGAACAAGAGGGTGGTGACGATACTGGGGCAGGACTCGACGCTCAAGCAGCAGCAGGAGCAGATCCTGCGGCAGGAGAAGATCATCGTGTCGCTCACGAACAGGCTAAGGAGTGGGGAGGGCCTGGTCCAGGGTCTGAGCCGATGAGAGCATTGTTAAGTCATCATCAAACGTGGTGTTCAATGTCTATAGATTAAAATGATAAGAAAATGCATCCAACGTGGCACAGCTCCATAGAGTTCCTTAGAATCCCAGAGGAGTTGGGACGGCCCAGTCGCAGGCGTCCTCAACTCCGAGGTTGTCGACGCCCCTGATGATTCTGAACCAGCCGTTCTCTCCCCAGTAGGTTCCCCAGCTGTTTCTTCCGATCCAGTACTTGGTTCCGTCGGCGTCCTGGCCGTATCCGGCGATGCTGATCTCGTGGTCCTGCTCCTTGCAGCCGGTGGTGTCGTTAAAGATTCCTCCCTTGTAGGTCTCGAAGTCTGGGGTGACGCAGAGTCCGCAGGCGATTGGTCCCCTCGCGGCAATCTCAGCCATCATCTTCTCCTCTCCCTGCACCTGGCCGTACTCAGAGATGTGGTAGGTCACGTAAGTGGAGTTGTCCATGGCCCAGCAGCCCTTGGAGGGGTCGCAGTTCCTGCAGATGTTGATGTCAATGCAGGTGTTGTCCTTGGCCTGGTAGTTCTGGCAAGTCTCGTCAGGCAGGCCGTTGTTGTAAATCCACTCGTAGGCCGCGGTTGGGCTTCCTCCGGAGCAACCGTTGCTCTGTCCTCCGTGCACACAGTTGACGAGGACCTGTGGGGCCAAGTCGATCTCTGGCCAGGCTCCGTTCCTCATCAGGGCAATCCTATCGCTCAGGGCAGAGCTCGTTCCATGGGTCCAGCAGCTACCACAGTACTGTGGGATGTGCTGGTTCCTGTCGATGGTGGCGTAGTTGACTCCGTTGAGGTTCCTGATGTCGTACTCGGTCGGCACGTCCTTCATGTAGGTGTGGGGCAGAGCGCTCTTGACGACGCTGGTCTTCTCAGCGTCCTTCTTGAGGCATGGCTGGTCGTAGTTGTGGTACTTTCCGCGGACGACCTCCTCCTCCTCGGCAGGGGCGGTCTCGACCTTCTTCATCACGGTTGGGGTGGCCCAGGAGCAGGAGTTCTCGATTCCAAGGTTGTCCTTGTACATCTCGATCCTGAAGAATCCCTTCTCTCCCCAGTAGGTTCCCCAACTGTTTCTTCCGATCCAGAACTCGGTTCCATCGGCGGAGTCAACCCCCCAGCCGACGATGGCGAGGATGTGGTTAGGGATGTTAAACACGTTGAACTGGGAGAAGATTCCACCGGAGTACGCCTCGAACTTGTCGGTGACGTGGATTCCGCAGGAGATGGGTCCGCCGGAGAGGATCTCCATCTTCAGCTTGTCCTGCTTGCTCAGCAGGTTACCCTTCACGTCCTTGTTTGGCCCGGTGTGCACGTGTCCGTAAGAGTCGATGGTCCAGCTGGTGTAGTTCTTGACCGGGGTGCAGGTTCCTGGCAAGAAAGGCTTTGGTGGAGCACCTGGGTCGCAGGTCTCGCAGATTCCGTAAGGGTGACACTCTCCGTCGACGGCCTCGTAGTTCTGGCAGGTCTCGTCAGGGATTCCGTACTCGGCGATGGACTCGTAGGCCTCGTATGGGTCTCCACCCTCGCAGCTGCCTCCGTACCTGCAGTTCACCATAACCTGAGGGGACAGGATAACCTCAGGGTACCCTCCCTTCTGGGCAATCTTGATGCGGTCGGACAGGGAAGAAGTGGTTCCCATGGCCCAGCAGCTTCCGCAGTACACAGGGATGTGCTGGTTCCTGGTCTCGGTGAGGAAGTTCGTTCCGTTCACGTTGCCCCAGAAGTAGTTGGCTGGGACGTCGGAGACGGACATGAGCTCCTGAGGCCTTGGCCTGATAATCTTCTCGCCGTTCTTGAAGTCGGTTCCGAAGGCGCAGCCCTTGTTGAGCTGCTCGCAGGGTCGTCGTCGATGATAAGGAAGAGTGTGGTTGAGGTCAGCAAAGCAAAAAGAGTGCGAAGGGTCCTCACCAAGGTGCCCACAGAACCATATGCATCTTGGAGAAAGAGAAGGGGCGAAAAAAAGACTCACCTTTCCGACCTTGCGCATGTTGGTGCTAGCGGCATCGGCCGCCGCCAAGATTGCCGCAAGGGCAACCAAGGCGGTGAGCACTTGCTTAGTATTCATCTCGAACGTTATGTTTGGTTTCGAGGGGAGTCACCTCCTCTAAAAGTAATTATAATCTATTTCTTTCCCAACAAACGGCAAGGCTTCTCCACGTCCGCCGTCGTGACGTTTCACCACGTCCTACCGTCGATTCCCCGTTACTACGCCTTTACTACACTTTCTGTGTACGAAAACAGGGGAAAGGAACGGGGTACCTCGTCTCCGCTCGAGCTCGACCAACATTTCCGGAAAATTCCAAAACAACAATCAGGCCGTGGCAGTGGCCGTGGCAGTGCCGGCAGTGCTGAGATCGGGGGGAGAGGAGGGAGAGGAGGGAGACGACTGGGGAGTCGTTGCCGGGGCTCTGGGGAGGGCGAAAAGGATCAGATCTGATCGTCCTCGAGAGGTCAGGGCTCCGGGACGGAATTCGCGCTTTGCTGGACTTCTTCTGAAAACGGGTTGAAAACGTGTACTCCAGTGGTGAGGTCGTCTGTCGTCATGGCGCAGAACGCCGAGCTGGTCTCCCTGCTGGTCGACGGGTGCAGGTACGGCGACATGGAGGACGTCACCGAAGGTGAGAATCGAAGGAACCGCGACCCTTCCCACGGTCGGAAGGGCGTGTGTGCCCTCCAGAGTGATTCCGGTTCTGACCGGAGTGAGAACTAACGCGCTCTGGTTGTGCCACCCCCCTCCCCCACCTCAGCCCTCAAGACTGTGTCCGCGGACTCCGTGGACGAGTACGGCAGGAGCGGCATCTTCATGGCGGCGGCAAACGGCCACACGGAGATCGTGAAGCTGCTGGTGGAGTCCGGCGCGCCTGCCACCGCGAAGAACGCCGAGGGGAGCACCCCCCTCCACTGGGCTTGCCTGAACGGCCACGTGGAGATCGTGGGATACCTGCTGGACAAGGGGGCCAAGCTCAGCGTGTGCAACAAGCAGGGCAAGACCCCTTTCGACGAGGCCCTCCTGCGAAATCAAAAAAAGGTTCTCGACTTTCTAGAGGAGAGGCACGACGGCGGAAAGGAGGACGAAGAGGACGACACCGAGGACGTCGACGAGGTCGAGGAATTCACCCTCCAGGACGAGGCCAAGTGAGGCTTTGCATTCAAACTTCTTCATCTCATATATTTAAGCGTGTGTGTGTTTCTTCAAGTAACAGAAACGCGCGCCTCACAGGTCGTAGCAGTCGTCCTCCCGAACCCTGCTGTTAATGGGAAGGATCGCCATCTGCCTCGCGGTCTTGATGGTCCTCACCAGCTTCCTCTGCACCTTTTTCCTCAGCCTCGTCTTCCTCCTGGGCAGGATCTTGCCCTGCTCCGTGACGTACCGGCTGAGCAGGTCGTAGTTCAGAAAGTGCAAGCTCCTCAAGAACAGGTCGTCCGAGTCGTCAATGTCGTCGTCGAAGAGCTGCCTCCTCCTCCTGAACGGCTGGAACGCGCGCTGACGTGGCTGCTCCGAGAACGGATCTAGGTCCTCCAGCTCGTAGGTCTGGCCGGGGAAGAAGAGCCTGTTGGGGTTGATCCTGTCCACGGCGGGCCTCTTGTCCTCAGACCCACCCGCCTGCCTCCTCGACGGTTGGGACTTTCCCCGAGGGTCTTCCTCCGCCTCGGCCTCGGCCTCCCCATCCGGCGGGGAGGTCGACCCCTCGTCCTCCTCGACCGCCGCGGCGGCCGCCACGGCGGCCAGAATCTCCGCCGCCTCGTCGTCCTCCTCCCTCTCCCCAAGCTTTGCAAAGCCGGTGCTCGGGTCTGGGGACGGAAGCTTCTTCAGCTCCTCCAGGATCGCGAGGTGGAGCGCGGACTTGTTCTGCCTCTGCTGGGCGGCCACCTCGTGCTGATTCCGCCGCTGCTGCTGGCCACCCCGGTACCCCTTGCCAGAGTCCTTCTCGTAGTCGCCCTTCTTCAAAACCCCTTCCTCCTCGAGCTCTGTTTTCGTTCCAATTTTCAGGGCAGCGGGACCGAGGAAAAAAAAAAAAACGAGGGGGCAACGCCGGCCGCCCCCCCGCCCCCCGCCGGGGGCGGGCC
>Ga0160423_10004363_pt1 | contig 11626 bp, 9 predicted proteins | sample CRUFie14St8metaG_FD_108191 | JGI IMG/M metagenome (GOLD analysis project Ga0160423, IMG submission 108191) | Marine microbial communities from the Costa Rica Dome - CRUD Field 142mm St8 metaG | ecosystem: Environmental > Aquatic > Marine > Oceanic > Photic zone | place: Costa Rica: the Eastern... | reverse complement strand
AGCGATGCTTTGGTGTATGCGAAGCGATACAATCCAGAATTAGTCATTGACCTTGCCACCCTGACTGGTGCAGCAGCACGCGCTATTGGCCACTATGCCATCGTCGGAATGGGTAATGCCGGAGCAGAAACCATGAGCACCTTGCAAGCGAGCGGTTTGGCGACACACGAACGCGTGGTTGAATTCCCGTTCTGGGACGAATACAAAGAATTATTGAAGAGCCCTATTGCCGATATGAAAAACATTGGAGGTGCAGAGGCGGGTGCCATTACCGCAGGGAAGTTCTTAGAGCACTTTACTGATTATCCTTACATTCATTTGGACATCGCCGGACCTGCTTTCTTGAAGAAACGCATCGGCTATCGCGTGGAAGGCGGAACGGGTGTAGGTGTTCGATTATTATTTGACTTCCTCAGTAAAAAATCTGCCTAATGAGTGACTCACAAAACAACAATCCTATCGACAACGCCGGCAACGGTGAAAACAAAGGAGGAGATCGCCGCAGACGAAATCGAGGCGGACGCAACCGTAACAGAAATCGTAAGCCTCAAGCGGAAGGGCAAGAGCAAGTCCAAAGCGAAACCAAAGAAGGTCAGGAACCCCGTGAGCAAAAGCAAGGAGTACGTGGAAGAGATGGACGCGGCAGAAATAAAAAGCCTGCAAAATTTATCAAAGCACAGCCCGCCTCTGAAGAGGTGAAAGAGAGGCTTGATGCGCAAGCCAATCTTTATGATATGAACTTCGATGTACCCGAAGTTGAATGGGAAGGAGGAGATGTATTGACCAAGCCTGTCGTTGGAATTACTTGTGGTGATCTCAACGGCATAGGTATGGAGATCATCATCAAAGCTTTGGAAGACGAACGAGTGGCTGAACTATGTACACCCTTAGTCTTCGCCTCAAGTAAACTAGCTTCCTACCACCGTAAAGTCATTGATAAGCGTGATTTCAATTTCAACGCTGTGGATTCTATCGACCAAATCAAGGAGGGCAAGAACAACCTAATTTCCGTTTGGGAGGATAATGTTGAACTAGAATTAGGAGTGCCTACAGATGTGAGCGGGGCCTATGCGATCAAAAGCATAGATGCTGCGATTGAAGCCGCTAAAGCTGGACATATCCATGCCATTGTTACGGCACCCATTAATAAGCACAACATCGCGGAACAGCACGAAGGATTTCGAGGACATACGGGCTATTTGGCGGAGGCCTTTGGCAACGAAGTGTTGATGGTACTCGCCTCGGATTATATTCGAGTGGCCACCGTTACGGGACACATACCTATTAAAGATGTTGCGACATCATTGACCCAAGAAAAAATCGAACAAAGTCTTGCCTTATTGGTCCAGAGCTTAAAGCGAGATTTTGGAAAAGTTAAACCTGCCATTGCAGTACTTGGCCTAAATCCACACGCCGGCGAAATTGGAACTATTGGCAGTGAAGAGGCAGAAATTATTGCTCCGGCTGTTGCAAACAGCCAAAAACTAGGTGCTATTATAAAGGGACCATACCCTGCAGACGGGTTCTTTGGTCAAGGCCATGAAGAGCGCTTCGACGCGGTTTTAGGGATGTACCACGATCAAGTATTGATTCCGTTCAAAAGTTTAGCCATGGGAACTGGGACCAATTGTACCGCAGGGCTCAGTGTTGTCCGTACTTCTCCGGATCATGGCACGGCCATGCATATTGCCGGACAAGGCAAGGCTGACCACTCCTCATTTCAGCACGCCATTTTCACGGCTGTAGAAACGGTTCAATCTCAGATTCAATACGATAAGATGACCGCAAATCCTCTCAAAAAACAAAAAGAGAAGAATTAGAAGTTTTCAACAATTTGAATATCTTTGCACGCTCATTCAGAGACAATTGAAGCAGTGAAAACGAAGGACTTTGATATCGCCTTTATCGGCTTGTCCAACGGGGCACACGTATTTGAGTTTAATCTGGATGACTCGTTCTTTGAACTTTTCAAGTATGACGAATATTCACAATTGCGTGGAAAAGTCACTATGGAAATGGTAAAAAGTGAGACTGTTTTGGACCTCAGCTTAAATTTTTCAGGCAGCATCCAAGCACCTTGCGACGTCACCAATGAGCCCTTCGAACAGGCATTAAATAATGCTTTTAGTATTCAGGTAAATTTTGGTGATTCTTACAACGACGAAAATGAAGAGTTGTTGGTTTTACCCCATGGCGAGCACCAATTCAACATCGCACAAATGGTATACGAACTGGTGGTGTTGAGTATCCCAGCAAAACTATATGGACCAAATGCCGGCAACGGTATCGAGGATTACTTGAAGAACGAAGACGAAGAAACTGAAACGGATACGGACCCACGTTGGGACCAATTAAAAGACTTGTTGAATAAATAACAAATTGAAAAATGGCACATCCTAAGCGCAGACAGTCTAGCACTAGAAGAGACAAGCGTAGAACGCATTATAAAGCGGCTGATCAGCAATTGGCTATCTGCCCAACCACCGGTGAGGCTCACCTTTACCACCGTGCACACTGGCACGAAGGAAAACTTTACTACAAGGGTAAAGTGGTAATGGAAAAAGCTTAAGCCTCTCGTTTAACGAACTGATTGTTAAAAAAGTAGCCTTTTTAGGGCTACTTTTTCTTTTTTGGGCACCTCTAGAAAAATCAAGGGGCCTATTTTAGCCCCGACAACAACAAAGCTATGAAAGCAGCAATCACCGCTATCGGCGGATATGTTCCAGAATATGTGTTGACCAATGACGAGTTAGCAAACATCGTAGAAACCAACGATGAGTGGATCACAACGAGAACCGGAATTAAAGAACGACGCATTCTTAAGCCAGAAGAAGGCATGGGCGCCTCCTACCTCGCTATTAAAGCGGTAGAAGCCATGAAAGCCGAATACGGTGTGCGAGTGGATGATGTTGATCTAGTCATCCTAGCGTCTGTGACTCCAGATATGCCAGTGGCCATTACCAGCGCTTATATTGCACAAGAAATTGGTGCCACAAACGCATACGCATTCGACTTACAAGCCGCCTGTTCATCATTCCTATATGCCGTCAGTAATGCGTCAGCATATATCGAATCAGGTAAATACAAAAAGGTATTGGTCGTAGGTTCTGATGTGATGAGCTCTATTGTAGATTATACGGACCGCACTACTTGTATCCTTTTCGGAGACGGTTGCGGGGTGGCCTTGATGGAGCCTAACGAGGAAGGTCTTGGGGTACAAGATGAATTGCTTCGTACTGATGCTACAGGAAGAGATTTCTTGCGCATCGAAGCGGGTGGTTCTTTCCTACCTCCTTCTCAAGAAACCATTGACAAAAAACAGCACGCTCTTCGCCAAGAAGGTCAGAGTGTATTCCGCTTTGCAGTAAGCCGCATGGCAGATACTTCAGCGGAGTTGTTGGAAAAAAACGGATTGACTGGTGAAGATGTGGCCTACTTGGTTCCTCATCAAGCCAACTTGAGAATTATTGATGCAACTGCTCGTCGCATGGGTCTTACCAATGATAAAGTCGTGGTCAATATTCAAAATTATGGAAACACTACCTCTGCAACCATTCCTCTGGGACTTTGGGACTTCAGAGATAAGTTTAATAAGGGTGATAACATCTTCTTCGCAGCCTTTGGTGGCGGATTTACATGGGGGGCCATGTGGATCAAATGGGCCATCGATAAAAAATAACTCGTACATTCATATTCCTAAATAACACACGAACATGGACTTGAAAGAAATCCAAGCACTCATCAAATTCGTTGCTAAAAGCGGCGCTCAAGAAGTGAGTCTAGAAACTGAAGACTTCAAGATCAACATCAAAACAGGTTCTGATGCTGAACAACCAACGATCATTCAAGCGATGGCTCCGCAAGCACCGTTAGCTATGACAGCAGCTCCTGCCCCGGCAGCTCCTGCCCCAGCAGCGGCAGCACCCGTAAATGAAGCTCCGGCAGATGATAACAGCAACTACATCACTGTAAAATCTCCGATGATTGGTACATTCTACCGCAGCGCAAACCCAGAAGCAGATGCTTTTGTGAAGGTAGGCGACGAGGTGAATCCAGGTGATGTCGTATGTATCATCGAAGCGATGAAGCTCTTCAATGAGATTGAAAGTGAGGTAAGCGGAAAGATCGTGAAGGTCTTGGTCGACGACCAAACGCCAGTAGAATACGATCAGCCATTGTTCTTGGTCGATCCGTCATAAGAACGAAACCTTTCAGGTATGTTTAAAAAAGTACTCATTGCCAACCGGGGTGAGATTGCCCTTCGCGTCATTCGTACATGCAAAGAAATGGGCATCAAAACGGTGGCTGTTTATTCAAAAGCGGATGCGGATTCACTGCACGTAAGATTCGCGGATGAGGCCGTATGTATTGGTCCTTCGGCTTCTTCGGAAAGCTATTTGAGCATCCCAAATATTATTTCTGCGGCAGAAATCACTAATGCCGACGCCATTCACCCGGGCTACGGCTTCTTAAGTGAAAATGCCAAGTTCTCTCGCATTTGTGCAGAGCACGGCATAAAATTCATCGGTGCTACGGCGGAGCAGATTGAGAAAATGGGGGACAAGGCTACGGCCAAGGAAACCATGAAAGAAGCTGGTGTTCCTTGTGTTCCTGGTTCTGAAGGCATCCTCGAAACCTATGAAGATGCTGTTACTACGGCCCGTGAAATAGGATACCCGGTTATGATGAAAGCAACTGCCGGTGGTGGCGGTAAGGGTATGCGTGCTATTCTAGAAGAGGGCCAACTAGAAGGTGCATGGAAAAGCGCACGTCGCGAGGCTGCAGCAGCCTTCGGAAATGACGGCATGTACATGGAGAAGCTTATTTTAGAGCCACGCCACATTGAAATTCAGGTGATCGGTGATACTTATGGTAAAGCATGTCACTTGAGCGAGCGTGATTGTTCGGTACAACGTCGCCATCAGAAATTAGTCGAAGAAACGCCATCTCCATTTATGACGGACAAACTCCGTAAGAAGATGGGTGATGCGGCGGTAAAAGCGGCTGAGTTCATCAAATACGAAGGTGCCGGTACGGTTGAGTTCTTGGTAGACAAGGACCGTAACTTCTACTTTATGGAAATGAACACGCGTATTCAAGTGGAGCACCCTATTACTGAACAGGTGGTTGGGTTCGATTTGATTCGCGAGCAAATTAAGGTCGCGGCTGGAGAGAAAATCTCAGGAAAGAACTACTTTCCAGAGATGCACAGTATTGAGGTGCGTATTAACGCAGAAGATGCTTTCAACGACTTCCGACCTTCACCAGGTGCTATCACCTCATTCCACGCCCCAGGAGGTCACGGAGTGCGCCTAGACACACACTGTTACAGCGGCTACGTCATTCCTCCGTTCTACGATTCTATGATCGCTAAGTTGATCGTAACGGCTCGTACACGTCCCGAAGCTATGGATAAACTAGAGCGTGCTCTAGACGAGTTTATCGTAGAAGGGATTAAAACAACCATTCCTTTCCACCAACAGTTGTTGGACAACGAAAACTTCCGTAAAGGGGTCTACACGACCAAATTTATGGAGGATTTCGAGTTGGTGGCTGAATAATAAATCCTCGACAAATAAAAACCCCCGCGGCGATGGCGCGGGGGTTTTTGTGTTCAAAATCTTTTCCTTAAAACAACTTCCTAGGGGCATGACAATAGGGTGTTCCCCCTTTGTTGTCATAATAATCCTGATGGTAGTTCTCCGCCGAGTAAAACTCCGCCGCCGGCAATATCTCTGTCGCGACATCATACCCTTTTTGAATCAGCAAGTCCTTCAACATCTTCGCGGTTTCACGTTGCGCTTCATTTTGGAAGAACACAGCACTGCGGTATTGCGGTCCTAAATCCGGACCTTGGCCGTTACGCTGCGTTGGGTCGTGCGTTTCAAAGAATACTCGGGCCAATTCCTCAAAGCTCACCTGAGCCGGGTCAAAGACCACGTGCACGGCTTCATAGTGACCAGTGCGTTTGGTGCACACCTCGCGGTACGATGGGTTCTTCACAAAGCCCCCGGTATATCCACACGTGGTGGCGATTACACCTGGTAATTTTTGTAAGTAGAATTCGGTCCCCCAAAAACAACCTGAGGCCAATACAGCCACTTCCTGGCCTGCTTCAGCCGAGGGAATGGTCGCCATAGCATATGGATCTGACATTTTCGATTTTGTTTGTGCATTACAGCTCGACAGCCCTACGACGACAAGCAATAAAAGTTTCCAATTCATAGTAGTATTAACGCAAAAATTGGATCTATTGTTTCTTAAAAACTGCTTACCCGATAAAGCCTTTTGCCATCAGAACTTCCGCAATTTGAACGGTGTTGGTCGCCGCGCCTTTACGAAGGTTATCGCTCACAACCCACATGTTGAGGGCGCGCTCTGTGGTGAAGTCGCGACGTAATCGGCCAACAAAAACATCGTCCTTGCCCTCCGCCATCAAAGGCATGGGGTAGGTGTTGAATTCCGGGCGGTCCTGCAGGGTCACTCCTGGCGTCTCGCTCAAAATCTTGCGTACTTCCTCCAAGGTAAAATCGCGCTCAAACTCCACATTCACACTCTCGCTGTGGCCGCCCTGAACGGGAATACGAACGGCAGTAGCCGCCAGCTTAATGCCCTCATCGCCAATGATTTTAACGGTTTCGTGGGTCATTTTCATCTCCTCCTTGGTGTAATCATTATCCAAGAACACATCGCAATGTGGGATACAATTGCGGTCGATCTTGTACGGGTAAACCATCTGAGAATCCTCGCCCTTGCGCTCGCACTCGAGCTGATCTACCGCTGCTTTCCCAGTCCCAGTAACGCTTTGGTAAGTACTCACAATCACACGTTTCGTACCAAAGGCTTGGTGAAGGGGGTTGAGGGCAATGACTAATTGAATCGTAGAACAGTTCGGATTTGCGATGATCATATCGCCCTCTTCAAGGACATCAGCATTGATTTCTGGTACGACCAATTTCTTGTCCGCATCCATACGCCAAGCACTAGAGTTGTCTACCACGCGTGTACCCGCAGCAGCAAATTTTGGGGCCCACTCCAACGAAGCAGCGCCACCCGCCGAAAAGAGGGCCACGTCTGGGACGACAGCCAAGGCATCGGCCAAGCTCACGACGGTCCAATTCTGTCCCCCAAAGGCAACTTTCTTACCTACGCTACGCTCCGAGGCTACGGGAATTAATTCCGTAATCGGGAAACTGCGTTCCGCCAATACTTTCAAAATGATCTGGCCCACCATTCCAGTAGCACCAACAACCGAGACTCTCATAAAATGTCTTAACTTAAATATAACCCTACAAAACTAATTCTAATCCGCTTTATGAACTGCAGCGGGACCTGAAGAAATCTTGAACACTTCGGCTCAGGTAGACCTCGTAAGATGCGAAATCCTCAAAAGGGTGGCAGCAAGGCGTGTTAATGATGAAGAAAGATGAGGGTTGGCACCTATATATTATATGCCTTACCTAACCACTAATCATAAGGTCTTATTCCGAAGAAAGGACGTAACTTGGTACAAATTCTTAAGCGCAAATTTGCTATGAAATTCGGTGTCATCACCTTCCCAGGGTCAAATTGTGACCAAGACATGATTTACGTATTGGAAACCATCATGGGTTACGAAACTGTGAACCTATGGCACAAAGACACCGACCTGCAAGGTGTGGACTGTGTGGTTCTTCCTGGAGGGTTCTCTTATGGAGATTATTTACGGAGCGGTGCCATCGCGAAGATGAGCCCTATTATGAAGAGCGTCATCGAATTCGCCACTAATGGCGGTTACGTATTGGGCGTTTGTAACGGCTTCCAAATTCTAACGGAAAGTGGATTATTGCCAGGAGCTTTGCGCCACAATATCAGCCACAAATTCGTCTGTAAGAATGTATTCATTAAGCCTGTATCCAAGACTGCAGGGATTAGTGCAAATTTAGAACATAGCAAAGTATACAAAATTCCTATTGCACACGGTGAAGGAAACTACTATTGTTCAGCAGAGTCCCTAGCAGAGCTCAAAACGAACGATCAAATCATCTTCCAGTACTGTACGGAAAATGGTGAAGTCACCGATACGGTGAATCCTAATGGTAGTTTGGAGAACATTGCCGGGGTATGTAACGCAGGTAAAAATGTCTTTGGAATGATGCCACACCCCGAACGTGCTGCTGATGAAGAACTCAACAATCAAGACGGTCTCGCTTTGTTTAAGAGCATGATCGCGCATATGGAATTGGTATAAATTCCAATACTCTGAAACTAAAAAACCCGAGCGCCTCGCGCCCGGGTTTTTTATGCCCTAAAATTTTTCCTATTACTGCAGGATTAACGGGACATGTGTGCTCGTACCTTCCTGAATGGTTTGAACGATATACGCCCCGCGTGCCCACTGCTGGATATCGATGGCCGTGCGCTGTTCTACCCATTGGCTGTACACCTCGCGACCAGATGCGTCGAGGATGCGGATGTGGGCGCTTCCAGGAAGGGCAATATTTACCTGCGTTTGAGCGGGATTAGGATAGATTTCCAATCCGTTTAATAACTCTTCGTTCAGGCCGATGTTCACCACCGTGTAAGCATCCGATACATTTGAACAAAGGATATTCGAGAAGATGCGTACATAGTAGATACCGTTGGCTGTCGGCAAGTATGTAGCGGAGGTGGCTCCGGAAATTGCATCCATGTTACCATCTAACCACTCATATGAGAAGGTACCTGCTGGAGTAGCGGCTTCAAGCTCACCCGTGGTTGGGTTCTGGCTCACCGTCGGTTGTGATGGTGCTGGCTGAACGCTAATGGCGCGCTTTTTCGTGTTCGTACATCCCGTAGTGGCATCCGTATAGGTGTAGTAAACCCAATGCGATCCTACTCCCGCAACGGATGGAAAAATGGAATCATTGGTGATACCGGTTCCTAAGTAGATTCCTCCTGCCGGTTGACCACCAGAAAGAGCTTGTGGACCATCGAGCTCACAAACATAACCTTGAGAGCTAAGGCTAACTTGAGGACGAGCATTGACCGTAAAGGTAGTAGAGTCCATAACCGTAGAATTGGCAACGCAGTTGTCTGAACTGATCATGCGTACGGTGAGGACGTCCCCATCGGCGAATTGGTTCACGTAAGTCGTAGTATTAGAAGCAACAACAGTGCCGTTGAGTAACCAATCAATGGATGGGCTCACACCACCGTTAGTAAAGGTAGCTGTGGCTATCGCGCTGTCCCCATTACACAAGGTAGAGGCCGATACTGCCATCGAAACGGCAGCCGAAGGTGCTGTCACGATGGTGATGTAATTCGTTAGTAGCACTGAATCAATGCCTGCAGCATTAGAAACCACCAGCTTGACATCATAGGTGCCTGCATTAGAATAGGTAACCGTTGGGTTTGCCGCCGTCGAAGTAGCCGGCGTACCGCCTTGGAAAGACCAAAGACGTGCCGTTGGAGCCGGCGCTGAGTAATCGTAGAAAGTTACGGATTTACCTGTACAAGCTGCGGTATCGCCACCGAAGGCGGCTACCGGGCCTAATTGGGCTTGCCCACTAATATTAATATTGTCAAGGAAGGTGTTATTACCATAACCATTTACGGAAACAAACTTCACTCGGATACCGCTAATGCCGCTGTACGCATCAAGATCAATGGTCGGACATGTGACCGAGCTAGAAGCGTGACACCAGTAAGTAGAGTCAGACGGCGCGAAAGACGAGGTAATGGCACCTGCCGTAGTGAAAGAAGTGTCTGTGGTAGAGTATGCAGCCACTTCGTTCCAAGTCGCTCCACAATCATCACTTACATAGACCAACAAGCTGTCCGAATACCCACTTGAATAGTACGCAGAAGCGTATTCAAAGCTCATGCTCACAAGCGTATCATTAGAGAAATCAAGCGCCGGTGAAATCAGTTCATCGCGCTGGCCCGAACCGCTGTAGGAATAATGATTCATGAATATTCCAACACTGCCTGGACTCGTCCCATTCACCGCAGTTGATGCCCAAGTAATACCGCCATCAGGGTTATCGATTTCCCAACCATTGAGACCGCTTTCGAAATCTTCTACAAACGGTAGGGTTGCGCCGCCTACAGAGATGGCTTGGAATACAGTAGTGTCGTCAGAGCCATAGGCGTTAGTTGCAGTGAGGGTAACCGTATAGCCTCCTGTAGCAGAGAAAGTGACCTGTGGATTTTGAGATGAATCCGTCGTACCGTTTATGTAACTATAGGTAGATGGGCTGATTTGCCATTGCCAGCTTGTGGTCAAACCTTGACTTTGGTCAATTAATGAAATAGTATCTGTCGTACCACAAGGTGCCGCTGGATCCACCATAAATAGTGCTACTGGTGGCGCTGCGCTTCCGGCCATCAATGGACTCTGCCACACACCACGGCCATAGGTTCCAATACGTAACAAATCCTCATTTTCATAGATCTCAAAATCTACTACGATCACATTCGGTAGGTTTTTGTTGTAGCTCACCCAGCCAGAAAACCCTGAACTGTGGTAGTAAACCCCAATATCTGTTCCTACGTAGATTCCGTCAGACGAACCACCCTCAAAGGTTACACAATTCGCGGGAATATTCGGCAATCCCGAACTCAGGTTTGACCAAGTCTGACCGCCATTGAAAGATTCCATCACCTTCTTATTGCTAGTATATCCACTTATAGAGATAACAATATGCTGTTCGTCATCTGGATCAATGGCGACTCCTGAAATATTATGTGGAGAAGGGCTCAAGCCACCGCTTGGAGTGATATTTGACCATGTACTTCCGCCATTGTTACTTCTAAAAATATTACTGTTGACCAAAACATAGATGTAGTTCGTATTCGACGGAGCGATTTCGAATTCATCAATATTCGTACCGCCACTCACATCCGAAGAAGATGTTGCTGTCCACGAAGCGCCCGCGTTAGTCGATTTCCAAATCTTGGTAAACCCTGCATAAATGGTATTTCCATTAACCGGATCTACATTGAAAGGTGTCACCCAGTTACCAGAACCAGACGCACTCAACGTATTGATGGACGAGAAAAAACTTCCACCGTTGGTACTCTTGTAGAAATCGCCATAATAAATGGAGGTATACATTATGTTATCATTGGTCACATCAACGCCGTTATCCATACCGTCTCCACCCGTCACGCGGCTCCACGAAGAAGAACTGCGAAGGTGTGAGCCATTATCCTGTGCACCCGCAAGAATTACAGTAGTATCAGAGCTGCTCTGAGAGATTTTATAGTACTGGGTGATGTTCATGCCATCGTTTAAATGACTCCATGAAGAGCCGCCGTTGGCCGTTTTGTATACCCCGCCATCAGTACCTACATACAACTGTGAAGTTCCAGGACGGAATATAGCGTGGTGATGATCCGCGTGTACAAAAGGTACAGATCCTGCGCCATACCAGTGTCCAACGATAGACCAATTGGCGCCACTATTGGTGCTCTTCCAAATATTTACCCCTCCAACATATACCGTATTCTCGTTGAGCGGATCACAAGCGATGCTCATGTCATACCAAGCCTGTCCCCCTGAACCACTGCCGGTAGAAGACCAGCCCATAATATTAGGTGTAGAACTCATCAATGACCAATTCGAACCGCCGTTTGTCGAACGATACAATCCGCCAAAACCATT
>Ga0160423_10004362_pt1 | contig 11626 bp, 11 predicted proteins | sample CRUFie14St8metaG_FD_108191 | JGI IMG/M metagenome (GOLD analysis project Ga0160423, IMG submission 108191) | Marine microbial communities from the Costa Rica Dome - CRUD Field 142mm St8 metaG | ecosystem: Environmental > Aquatic > Marine > Oceanic > Photic zone | place: Costa Rica: the Eastern... | reverse complement strand
TCTTTACCTCGACGTCACGGCACCCGCATCCGGTACCGACCTCTTACCCGTCATGGTTTGGATCCATGGGGGCGGAAATAACACCGGGCATAAGAACACCTATGATTTTTCTCGCTTTGTCGCGGAACAACAGGTGATCGTGGTTACGATCAACTATCGATTAGGGCCGCTTGGGTGGTTCGCACACCCTGCATTAGGAGACGGCCCCGGCATAATTGCTAACTTCGGCACGCTGGACATCATTGCTGCCCTAGGCTGGGTGAAGCGCAATATAGGCGCCTTTGGTGGCGACGCGGATAACGTCACCATTTTTGGCGAGAGTGCGGGTGGGCACAACGTGTTCACCTTGCTTGCAAGTCCGCTGTCCGAGGGGCTGTTTCACAAAGCTATCTCTCAATCGGGTTATGTGCGCAGTCTAAGTCCCAGACAAGCCCACAACCGAGAGCGAGAGTTCGCTGAAATCGATCGAGGTAGCTGGGAGTTTACCGAGGCACTGGGATTGTCCAATGATTCGGTGACTGCCGAGTCGCTACGTGGTGTCAGCGCCGATGACATCATTACGACGTTCTATGATCTTTCGTCTGACCACAGCTCCCCCGGTATCATTAACGACGGGGTCGTCATCCCGACCGAGGGCTTTACAGCCGCCTTGGGTAACCCTAAGTACGCAAAACCTTCAGTGCCTGTCATGGCGGGCGTCAATAACGAGGAGGTGACGCTGTGGATTGGGTTGAACCGCTATTTCGTTGACGCCTCCTATCCGCTAACCAAATGGCTACCGCCTAAGGTGACCTTAAAGAATCCTGACATGTACAAATTCTGGGTCCGTCAGCGTTCAGAAGGTTGGAAAGCACAAGGTGTGGATCGACCGTTGATGTCGCTTGAGGCCGCAGGGTACGAGTCGCTTTATGCCTATCGGTATGACTGGAATGATCAAAAAGAAAGTTTTTTGATCAACTTTTCTGAGGTGTTAGGGGCAGCGCACGCGAGCGAGATCTCATTTATCCAAGGCAAGGCCATGTACGGGCCGATAGGCTCTTACATGTATCCCGATACGGAGTCTGCAAGAGATATGACAGATATTATGATGACCGCGTGGGCAAATTTTGCGCGTGACGGTGCACCGGGAGAGGTGAAAGGCGATGCGTGGGCGCCATTTAGTGCCATGGCCCCACATTACATGGTGCTGGATTCGTTAGATCAGCATCGACTCGAGGCCGACGTAGCGAGTGTCGATGAAATTCTGAACGAGGTGGCTGATAGCACGCTGCTTAACTCACAGGAGCGATGCATATTGGCCTGGGAGCTATCGACTGCACTGGGCGACCCATCTTATGGCACCTATCGACGGTGGAATGGCGGTGAATGTGCAGCAACGGATGTGCGAGCCCTGAGGAAGACGATTCGTGAAGCGCTGGAAGATGAATTTGGTAGCGCGTCCGTTCTATAGCCAGCTACACGTAATCTTTAAGACGTTATGAATAAAGAACCGAATGAGGAGAGTATGTAGTCTTCATTTGAGTATGATCCGGGGGAGCACACTACAGTGTCGATTGTCGTAGCGATTCTAGGGGCGTCTGGCAGCGGTAAATCGCATCTAGTCGGATCTCTGGCAACCGAGACGTTGGATGCAACTGTCGCTGTCTTGCGCGTTGACGACTATTACCGTGACTTGACGCATCTCAGCTTCGAGGACCGAGATGCAATCAATTTTGACCACCCTGATGCGATCGAGTTTGACCGCTTGGTCGACGATCTTGCATCGCTTAGATCGGGCGAAGAGGTTCAGACGCCTGTTTACGACTTTACCCAGCATACACGCTCAGCGCTCAGTCAGTCGGTGCCGCCAGCCGATATCATTTTTCTTGAGGGTGTTCTGGCCATGTCTGACTCCGCGACGCGCAAACTTGTCGATTACACGATCTTCGTCGATACCCCGCTCGAACTCTGTCTCGCTCGGCGTATTGAGCGAGATGCTGTTCAGAGAGGCCGCTCAGAGGCCTCTGTACGCGATTTTTGGGTAACTCGAGCTGAGCCTATGTTTGCGCAGTTTGTAGCGCCATGGCGTTCTGAGGCCGATCTAGTCATTGATGGTAGTCAAACGATCGATGATGAGCTTTCTCGCGTCGGCGGCTGGTTGCAGGCACGAATCTAGGGTTATCAATCGCTGCGGCTTTTCGAGCGGTCAAGGGTTCGCGCCGGCTTGTAACCGAGTTCAAACCTTAGGCAAGGGCGCAATCAAAAAAATGGGTTCGACCGCTTCGTGGTTACGCAGTCTCTCGCTGTTTAGCTACCCACCTGAAGTGACCAGCGAGTGTTTTATCACCTAGCAATAACTCGAGATTATAAAACTGGGTCGCGAGAGTTAGTTCATCGTAGAGCGCATGAATACCGCGATGGCACTTTCTGCACACGTGGATACCGATATTGAGTTCTTCTTTGCTAAAACGTCGACGGAAACCCTTGCGGCGGTGCATCTTACGAGGGATTAGGTGATGAAACGTAAGAGGCACCAGCCGCTGGCAGCACGCGCAGGGCGATGCCTCTCTTTGCTTTCGCACGGAGTGTAAGTCACTCCCCGCCGACAGTTATCTCGTCAATGAGATTGCGCAACTCGCCGCTATCGGGACCTATACTTGATCCAAATTTAGCGACCACTTCACCGTCTCCTGAGACTACGTACTTGTTGAAGTTCCAACGTGGGTAACCCTGTGCTTCTCCCAGACCCTTGAAAACAGGGTTTGCATTGCGACCGCGCACCGATGTCGTTGCCATGACCGGGAATGAGACGTCGTACTTCTCGAAACATACGGTCGCCGCATCAGCCTCGTCATTTTCTTCTTGGAAGAAATCGTCCGACGAAAAGCCAACGACAACAAGACCTTTGTCCTTGTACTCCTGATGTAAGGACTCGAGGCCTGAAAACTGTGGCGTATAGCCGCAGTTGCTGGCTGTATTCACGATAAGCATCGGCTTACCAGCATAGCTTTCGCAAAAATTGATGGTCTCTTTGGAACTTAGCTTACGCATCTCGGTGTCAAGAAACTCGGGGCAGGCAAGGGCTCCGCTCGAGAGACCGAGACCTGCGATTAAAGTAAGAACGTTGCTTTTCATAGGGAATCCCTTAGTAATATTGAAAGAGTATAAGCAAATTACTGAGTTTTGGATTAATCGTGAGGGAGAGCGTCCCGCAGCTGTCCATCTAGTATGCGACGCTAACACGCTAATGCAGCCGCGCAATGAGGTTTTCGATTTGATGCATCGTCCACTCTGGGTGGCAATGGAATGAAGAGGCATGCGTTCCCCACCGGCCCTTATCAGCCATGCACGGGTGACTCGCGTCTATGTCCGGTGCGAACGCGATCGTTGCTGAGTCGGAGATATTCGCTAATTCTTCACTCCAAATTGACCGCGTAATAGGGTCGGTTTTGTTTTGGACAATGGCCATCGGCAGATCCAGGGTCTTTGCTACCTCCAAAGCATCGGAGTCACCATGGGGTAAGCCCCAAAAGATGGGTGCTAAGTAAGCCATAGGACGAAATAAAATAGATGGAAGCCCGTAGCCAACCCAGCCACCCCTCTCTAGCGAATCACGGGTATTTAGCATGGGATCGAATAGTAATAACCCGTCTGCCTGCATACCAGTTGCTAGGGCATAGATTGAGGTTGCGCCCCCCATAGACAGACCGCAAATAATCACGGGGGTCTCTTTTTCGACTCTGATACGCAACCACTCTCGCGCGGCAAGCACATCTTTGTATTCGGTTGCGCCCATGCGGAGGTAGCCATCGGTGTACTCCGAGTTGCCGTGATTTCGTTGATCGAAGGCAAAAACGGAAATCCCCGCTCGCTGGAGCCGGTCGTAAAAATCAAGCGTGTTAAAAAAGGGCGAGACGCGACTAGAGCCCGCACCATGAACAAAGAGTAGCGCTGCGCGAGGGTAGTCTGCGGGAATCCACCACCCCTCTAGCTGCAGCTTCTCACTCTCGAAAACAACGGACTCGACGTCGCTGCCGAGCGGCGCATCGACAACGGGCTCCGATCCTGATTTAAGGCCCAGCCAAGGCATGGCGATACCAAAGAAAAAGACCAGGCCGAGAAATATTAGAATGGTCATACGGGGTCCAGTGAGTTGACTACTCATAATATTGGGCTTTGCCCTAGAGACTGAATCTATCGCGTAGGAAGCGAGCCACGCCATCCTCGTCGTGGTGGCCAATGACCTGTGTGGCTATATCTTTAAGTTCCTCGTCAGCGTTGTCCATTGCATAGGATTCGGTCGCAAACTTGAAAAGGCTTATGTCATTGTCCCCATCGCCAAAAGCGATGACTTCCTTAAAGCCGCCTCGCTCGACCACATGCTTAACGCCGTTGGCCTTGGATCCATGGCTGTGATGAACATCCAGCCATGCCAGCCCCTTATCGCGAATAGCTATCCCGGAGTAGGCCACCAAGTGCGGTTGGTGCGATACGAATTCAATAAGAGGTTCAATTTGGTCAAGTGGACCCATAGCAGAAATATTGATGACGTGTGTGTTAGTGGGCATGGTTGTCAGTGGCTTCAGTGGCAGTTCGCGCTCGCTCTCGAATAAATTAGCGAGTTTCTTTTCAAAATCATCCCGTAGCGGTGCGTGGTAAACCGAGTGATGATCACCGTCTTCGAGGGAGAAAACGAAAGGCGTAAGGTCTTGCGAGACAAATGCTCCAAGTACATCGCCGACCTCAGTGGGAGTCAGTAAGTGACGATGACTGTAGCTTTGCAGTGTCGGTTCCCAGATGACGGCGCCGTTTTTAAGTACGAGTGAGCGGTTAAAGTTATTGTTTTCGAGCGGTGATAGCGCGGCTTGAAGCGTGCGTCCAGTGGCCACAGTATAAGCAATTCCACTCTCCCGCATTAGCGATAGGGTTTCACTGGTAAAGGGGGAAATTTTCGATTGGGCATCAAGTAGTGTGCCATCCATGTCAAATACCACGAGTGTCATGGCAAAGGGCCTCTCGACTGGGGAACGACAGGGTAGCGCAATCGTCGGACTAATCGCTAGATCATACGATTTAGCGATTAACTGCTATCCAGTTTTCTGGCAACGTATTTGAATATTGAAATTGAGTGACGAGGCTTCGGAAGCAGTGCCGGCAGGCGGGAAAGTTATGCATGGTAGGTGTATTTTTAAGCGCTAGATGAAAATTAAAAAGCTAAGTAACGACGATATGAGCAAAGAGAAGACGAGCAGTAGAAACGTAGACACAGTGGAAAATCCAGAGAGCGTAAATCGACGACGTTTTAGTCAGTGGTTGGCCGGCGCATCATTAGCCAGTGCATCTGTTGGTGTTTTCGGAAAAGAGGCTGCGGATAACAAACACGTTACGATTATCGGCGCAGGTATTATAGGAAGCTCAATTGCCTACCATTTATCCAAGCTTGGTGTGCGGGTAACTCTTTTAGAGCGAGAGACGGTGGCAAGTGGCGCTAGTCACGGCACCTTCGCCTGGATTAACGCGACCTGGGCAAAGCAGCCGAAGCATTACCATGCGTTTTCTCAAATGGGAGTGGCCAGTTGGCATCGGCTGCAGAAAGAGCTGAATCTTCCAATCGTCTGGGGTGGCTCTCTTGAGTGGTTTGCGAGCGATAGTCGACAGGCGCGCCTTGTCAGTGATATTACCCAGCAGCAAGCGTGGGGAGAGCCAGCCCGGATGTTAACGGTAGCCGAGGCTCAAGCACGGGAACCCGCTGTTGATTTTCATGGGGCGACTCATGTGGCGTCTTCCCCACGCGATGGCGCGCTAGATCCAGTACTCGTTTCGAAGGCTTTGGTGGCTGCTGCGGCGAGGCAGGGCGCTCAGATCTTGGAACATTGTGAAGTGACGGATATAGACAGTTCCACCGATAAAAAAGGGAGGATACTCCGAACGACTTGTGGCCCCATAATGGCAGATCGTGTGGTGCTCGCGACGGGGCCAGACCGAGTGGCAGTCAAGCTGCTTGGCAGATTTGATCTGCCGCAGCGATCAACCCCCGGCGTAATCGTTGTGACTAGACCTGTGAAGCGGCTTTTAAGTGGGATAATTGTCGGACCAGGTATCCATATCCACCAGAGAATGGATGGAAGACTGGTCATTGGTGAACAGGAAGGTGCTCCCGATAATGCGGCGCATGCCCTACGATTGGTAGAGCGACCAAAACGGTTTCCTAACGAATTGGTGGCGGACCAGCATGCTCAGCGCTTACTCGCGACCACCCGTGATTTCCTGCCGAGCATAGGCGAGGTTGAGATTGACGAGGTCATTATTGGATGGCGACCTTTACCTTTAGACGGTCATCCCGTCATCGGTCCTTGTCCCACCGATGATCGAGTGTATGTGGCCATTATGCACAGTGGTGTATCACTGGCCGCCATCACGGGTGATTTAGTTGCTCGTGAGTTGGCAGACGGGGTAGAGATGGCGTTACTTCAGCCGTTTCGCACCGACAGGGTATTTGATACTAAGAACCGATACTGAGTCTTCACGATTTTCGATTGGCTTTGGGCGTTAGAACCGACTAATTTTGAACCAGACCCAATTCAGGTACATCGGGGCTGTCGCGTTAAGTAGTGATCGGGAAGGGACGCTATCCGGAAAAACACGAGCAATAAAGAGACGGTATTCGCCTCTTATCGGTTTCACTGATTTCAAAGGTCTCAGTGAGCTACGAGGACCAAGTTCTTGGTAACCACATCTCCCGTTGTCTGGCCTACAATAAAGCGTGCGAAAGTGCATGCGGCGTGCACGGCGCTCGTAAAGAGTTGGGTGTCCTCGTCACCAATGCTCGGATGATCGAAGTAGGAGTCACCCGTCACAATGACAATGTCGCAACTGTCCTAGTCCAGCGCATTTTCGTCGGCAAGCGAAGTGGGCAGCCAGGGTGCGGGTCCGAAGCACTTCGCCAAATAGTTACAGTAAAAAAATGTCTATTGATTGCTGCGTCATGGAAGTATTGGCCTTTTCTCTCTGAGCTCATCTGGGACTTCCATTTCCGCACCACAGTGCTTGCAGTAGATCGCATCGAGAGCGTGTTCTGCACCAGCACATACCTGACAGTTCCAGGCGAGTGTACGCGCAGCTTTTCTGGATCCTAATCTCTCCCAGAGTTTGCTGGTTATAATCGCTGTCGGCACGGCTAAGATTGAATAACCCACTAGAATACCAATCGAAGCTATAAAGCGTCCCATAGGTGTTCCAGGGACCACGTCACCGTAGCCCACTGTCGTAATCGTAACAACGGCCCAATAAATACTCATAGGAATGCTTACAAACCCATGCTCGGGCCCGTCAATAACGTATAGCAGACAACCAAAAACGACCACTGTCACCATCACCAGAGAAAAGAAGACCAGAATGGAGCGTGAGGTAGCCCGAAGAACGCCGATTATCTCAATGTATTCCTCATGCAGTTCGAAGAGGTGCAGTATCCGAAACACTCGCAACACGCGGAGTAGGCGGATGACAATGAGTGAGGAAGCTTCTGGTACAAACAGTGTGAGGAAGGTTGGCAGGATGGCTAATAAGTCGACAACACCCCAAAAGCTAATGGCGTAGGCCAAGGGGTTTCGAACGCACCACAATCGGACCAGATATTCCAAAGTAAAGACGAGTGTAAATCCGATCTCTAGCGTCCTAAATATATCACCATAGATCGCATGGTGGACGTCCATCGAGTCGAGCATTACTACCGTCACACTCGCGAGAATGGTTATGAGCAGCGCCACATCGAAAAGGTTTCCACCGCGCGTTTCTGTGCCAAAAATTACGGTTTCCACAGCGTCCCTGACAGGTCTGGCATCACTCATTTTCACTGGCTCCGAGGAGGCGGGTCAGCGTTGGCCAGACCACGTCGAGTAGTAGCGGTTGTGCTGATGCGTTCGGATGCGTTTCATCGCTCTGCATAAGTTCACTGGATAAGAAAATACTTTCAACGATAAAGGAGAGATCGATTACGTTCTCTCCATCTGCAAGCTGCTTGTAGGACTCTCGGAAGAGCGTTGTGTAGCGTCTGCCTAAATTGGGCGGTGCCTCTGCCGCTAGCAACAGTACTTTGGCACCCTGTGCTACCGATGCCTCGGTCATTGCTGCTAGATTATTTCGCATCTGCTTTATCGGGTAGGCACGCAGTCCGTCGTTACCGCCGAGTTCAATAATCACAATGCTAGGCTCGTATTGCTCGAGTAATGAGGGTAACCTTTGCGCGCCGCCGCCCGTCGTATCACCAGAGATACTCGCATTGATAACGATAGCGCCGGGCGATTGGTTTGATAGTTTCTCGCCTAGCAGATGAACCCAGCCTTGTTCCATGTCCATGCCATAAGCTGCGCTCAGACTATCGCCTATCACAAGAACGGTTGGCGGCGGGCCAGCGGTTGCGGGGTTGGGTAATGCAGAGGCCAGGAGTATAAATCCAGCGATCAGACGATGTCGTAAGTGATGCCAGAGGTATAAATGCATGATCAAAACATCCCAGTTGATTAAGCGAGTCAGCACGGCCGAGTCCGAGTTAGAAATCCTGCGAGGGATCGACTTGGAAATCAAGCGCGGCGAAACGGCGGCTATTGTCGGTGCGTCGGGTTCTGGTAAGTCAACGTTACTTGGTCTGCTGGCCGGACTCGATGCACCGAGCTCGGGCGAAATCATGCTAGACGGCACTAATATTGTTAATTTAGATGAGGACGAGCGCGCCACGCTTCGCAATGAGAAGGTGGGCTTCGTGTTTCAGAACTTTCAGTTACTCCCGGCGCTGACGGCATTAGAAAATGTCATGCTACCGCTTGAGTTGGCTGGGATCGGCGATGCACGCGAAAAATCGGAGGAGTTCCTATCACGCGTGGGATTGGAAGAGCGCTTTCATCATTACCCGCGAACGCTTTCGGGCGGTGAACAGCAACGCGTGGCTATTGCGCGCGCATTCGCTTCACAACCTCTCATCTTGTTTGCCGATGAGCCTACAGGGAATTTAGACACGACCACGGGTGCAACGGTCGTTGAACTGCTGTTTGGCCTCAACAAAGAAGAGGGTACTACCCTCGTTCTGGTCACTCACGACAACACCCTTGCAGCTCGTTGCCAGCGAAGGTTCACCATGACGGCGGGTCATCTCGAAGAGGCCTCATGAAGTCGCCGTTGGATGCTTCAATTCGATTATTAATCCGTGACTGGCGCGGTGGCGAGTTAGGGGTGTTGTTCAGTGCATTGCTCCTTGCGGTATCGGTCGTCGTTGCGATCAGTGGCTTCGTCAACCGACTGCAATACAACCTCGAGCGCGAATCTGCCAGCTTTTTAGCAGCAGATCTGGTGGTGTCGAGTTCAAACCCCATACCGGCATCCTGGATGGATGAAGTAAGCGCCTACGGTTTAGGGCAGGGCGAAACCATCACCTTCTCATCCATGGTGATCTCGGCGGACGACGAGATGTTTCTCGCTTCCGTTAAAGCCGTGGGCGGTGCATATCCGCTGCGTGGTGCATTGTCTGTCGACACGGGCTTGTCTCAAGTGTCGACTGACAACCCCGAACCCGGGACAGTTTTTCTGGCACCGAGGCTCGTTCAACAATTGTCAGCCTCTATAGGCGATGAGGTCTACGTGGGCGACGCAACGTTAACCGTTGCTGGCACGTTATTGAGTGAGCCCGACTCGACCACTGGTTTTTTTGGCTACGGCCCTCGCCTCGTCATGAACGCAGCGAATCTCGACGAGACAGGGGTATTGCAACCGGGTAGTCGAGTGACCTACCGATTGTTAGTCGCGGGTGAGTCAGATGATTTAACCGGTTTTAAAGAGTGGGTTGAGCCGCAGCTGGTGCAGGGGCAGCGACTGTCGAGTGTCGATGAGTCGCAGCCAGGTATTGGCGCCACGCTGGAGCGCGCACGGGGCTTTTTACTCCTCGCAGGCAGTCTTGGTGTCATGCTTGCAGCCGCAGCGATACTGGTCGCTGCGCGCCAGTTCGGTGAAAGACACACCGATCAGGTCGCGGTAATGAAAAGCTTGGGCGCCACGCGGGCAACAATCCGTCAGCTTTATGCATTCAGTCTGGCCTGGTTGGGTTTGATTTCAATGGGGCTGGGGAGTGGGATTGGCTGGCTAGCTCAAAGTGCAATGTTTAATGCACTTGCCGGGCAACTTCCCAGCGAGATAACCCGTATTGGTATTACCCCGTACATCACGGGCGCCATCACCGCCTTTGTTTGCATTGGTTTTTTTGCATGGCCACCGCTGGCGCGCCTAGGTGGTGTATCGCCATTGAGGGTGATTCGCCGCGAAGAGACCATAGCGGACGCCACTCGCTCCAGCGATCTGGTGCTGGGAACCGCTTCCCTAGGGCTGTTGATGCTCTGGTATAGCAGCGATTGGAAATTGACAGGTGCGCTTATCGGCTCAATAGCGATTACCGTTGGACTTGGGTTCTTTGTCGCTCAGACCTTATTAAAGGGCAGCCGGCAGGTCGGGAGCAGTGCCGGCAGTGTCTGGCGACTTGCTCTGGCTGGCATGCACCGACGGGGAACCTCCAGTGCCTTTCAAGTCGTGATTTTTGGGATAGCCATTATGCTGTTGCTGGTACTCACAGCAGTAAGAACCAGCCTGCTCGATCAGTGGCGACTCCAGATTCCCGAGGGAACACCGAATCACTTTATCCTTAACGTTGCTCCAAGCGACGAGTCATCACTTCTAACCTTTTTTGCTGAAAGAGACATTGAAGTTGGCGAGCTGTATCCCGCGGCAAGAGGTCGAGTTATGGCGGTGAACGGCCAGCCTCTGCCGGATTGGGATCGATTTGAAGAGGGTGCGCGTCAGCGGGAGGCTAATTTTACTTCCACGGACACGGCTCCTGAGGGGAATAAAATTGTTTCGGGCGCCTGGTGGGAGGTCGGAACGGAGCAATCGTTGGTATCGCTCGAAGACGGCTTTGCTGAGGACATTGGTGCGAAGGTGGGCGACTTGCTCACACTGAGAATCGCTGCCGACGAGTTTTCTGTCGAAGTGGCCAGTATCCGCGAAGTGAACTGGGAGTCGATGCAGCCCAATTTCTTCGTAATTTTCCCTGATAAGTTATTGGAGCGATTTCCCAATACCTTGTTCACCAGCTTTTATCTTGAACCGGATGAAAAGTACCGTGTGGGCGAGCTTCTCGATGTCATGCCAACGCTCACCATTATTGAGCTCGACGTTGCCATTCAGGAAATAAAGACGATCATTGACCAGGTGAGCCAGGCCATCGAGCTTGTGCTGCTCATCATATTGGTGGCGGGAGCGTTGGTTCTCATTGCGGGAGTTAGCTCGAGTGTCGATGAACGATTGCACGAGAGTGCCATTCTGAGGGCGCTGGGTGCAGGCCGGGGAACGCTGTTGGGGGCGATCGCCATCGAGTTTGCGACCATGGGGTCACTGGCTGGCATTCTCGCCATTCTGGGATCAGAGACCGCCGGATGGGTGCTGCAGACCCAAATGCTGGATCTGGAGTATCAGATCCAGTGGGTGCTGTGGCCGATGGGTATCGCGCTCGGCGCCGTGATTATCGGATCGTTGGGCACCTACGCGTGCCGCCGCGTCGTTTCTGTACCGCCGCTGCAGGTGTTGCGAGAGCTGTAAGCGCTCTCGCAGC
>Ga0160423_10004361_pt1 | contig 11627 bp, 9 predicted proteins | sample CRUFie14St8metaG_FD_108191 | JGI IMG/M metagenome (GOLD analysis project Ga0160423, IMG submission 108191) | Marine microbial communities from the Costa Rica Dome - CRUD Field 142mm St8 metaG | ecosystem: Environmental > Aquatic > Marine > Oceanic > Photic zone | place: Costa Rica: the Eastern... | reverse complement strand
TTGATTTGCCGGAATCCTGCGCAACCTGCGACGGCACGGGGGCAAAAGGCGGGGAACTCAAAACCTGCAGCGCATGCTCAGGCCAAGGTCAAATCCGTGTTCGCCAACAAGTTGGGCCTTTCATCCAAGAGTCCGTTCAACCCTGTCAGGAGTGTGGCGGGCGTGGAAAGGTGGCTGAACACCCTTGCGATGTTTGTGACGGACGCGGCCAAGAAATGAAATCCAACACGCTTCGCTTCAATGTTCCAGAAGGGGCAGAATCAGGAACCCGTTTGCGGATGCGAGGAAAAGGCGAGCCTGCGCCTCGTGGTGTTGGCGAGCCCGGAGATTTGTTCATTGAAATTGAGGTTGAACCGCATCGCTGGTTTGAGCGATCTGGCACGGACCTCATCATGTCCTTGCCGCTGGGGTATGCCGATCTGCTCCTTGGAACGACGGTTGAAATCGAGCACTTGGACGGAAAACCGCTCCACATCAAGGTGCCTGCCTACTCCAATTCAGGGGAAACCATTGAGATACGAAAGCGAGGGTTGCCAAGGCAACGCGGCAGCGGTCGTGGCGATGTGGTCGTCCTGCTCAAACTCCACATGCCAAAGAAAGTCCCCAAGTCCACGCGGAAGAGTCTGGAAAGCCTTCGAGACGATCTCGCTCCCGATGATACCGAACAGAGCATTCTCGATGATGCGAAAGAGCGAAGGCGCTCATGACGCTGAGGGGTTGCGTTCCAGTGATTCTGGAATTCGGGCAGCGGTCGGATTTCCGTCCATGCGTCCATTGAGTTCGAGGTCCACCTGCGGTGCTGCTCCGCTCAATTCCACCACCAGGTAGGTCCGGTGCCCTGGCCCCATGGTGTCGAGGAAAACCTCCTCGCCTTGGAACAGGAAACGAGGCTCGACGTTGACGACCTCATAGGCGCCTCCTTCAGGAGCATCAAAACGGAGTGCGACCAAATCCCACGTGCCGTTGATGACGTGGACGCCGACAACCACAGGCCAAGCCCCCTCTCGATTGGCGAGCCGTTCATCAACACTCCACACGGCGAGCGCCACGTCTTCTGTTCGGTGTTCTACACATTTCGGGCCCCATGCTTCAAGACCGTCCTTCCACTCAAGCTGTGCAACGGCATGAAGCGCTTTGGCCATGTCGGTTCGGGCTTGTTTGACGTTGGTCTCACCGCTGTCTAAGCGTGCGCTGTACCAAGCAAGCCGTTGTTTCTTTTCCGCAACCGAGGTTGCGTATGCCTTGGAGCGTCGCATGTGGATGGCGAGGTAAAGCACAGGAAGAAGGAACAGGATGCCCATGAACCAGCGTGCAACGTTCCCCCAGTAAACGGCGTCATCGCTTGGTGGGAACCATGGTTCATCCCCCTCGTCAATGAGGGAGTAGGAAGGTTGAATCGTGTACGTTCGGGACGCCACGTCTTCGCCCCAAAGGTGGGGGGTGGCTTCAGACGCGTTTTGGAATCGAATCTGAAGGTAATGTGTCCCTCGGCCGACTTGGAGGCCGATCTTGAGTTGGTCTCCCACCGGCCGAGTGATGTCCGTGGCGAGTGTTTGGGAGGTGGTTTGGTCGATGTCCCAAAGTTGCAGTTCCAATCCATCGATTTGACCGTCAACGACAAACTGGACAAAGTGAATGGAGTCCTCCCAGCCATCCACCACGAGGCGGTAGGTGTCGGTGGTGTCATGAACCGCAAGGGTGAGTTCGCCGTTGGTCGCTTGGCTGAGATTGACCACTGGCCACGACGCGTTGTCTGTTTCCAGAGACGCTGGAAGATAGGAGGGTGCATCGGTGCCGTTGAGGTCAGCAAAACTTTCCAGATGCGTTTCGACGGCGAACACCGGCGTGTTGTGAACATGAATACGGCCCACATTGACGCCCGGATAAGGATAGACCCTGTGCGTTTCACCGGCTTGAAGAACGTCAGTTGCCCCTTCGACCCAGGCCCCGTTGAGCAACTGATCTACGCTGATTTCCACGGGTCTGGTCGCCGCTTGAAGGCTCAAAACCTCCACATCAGACCAGTCAAAGGGCGATGTTGTGTTGGCGTGTCCGACCAAGGTGAACGGCTCGGAGAGGTCCAAACCAACCATTGATTCAACGGGCCGATGGAGGTGGAGGAACGCGCGTGCACCCCACAAAGCATGGGCGTCATCGGTGGAGATTCGAGCCACAAATCGACCGTCGCTGGGTGCGGTCCAATACGACGACGTTGGCGTTGGTTGGTTCACTTGTGAGAACCCGTCGGCTGCGGTTGAGACGCCGGTGAGCAACACCTCCTCTTCGGCGGTTTGGTGGTACATTTGGAGGTTCACGGTACGGGTGGTGGCTGTCCATTGCCATTCCAAAGAATCGCCAACGGAGGCATTGAACACCACGTATTGGTCTTCCGTGACCCGAACCTCACCGGTGAAGGGCAACGTGGTGTTGTCCGTGCTGTCCATGCTGGCCGACAAATGGCCCGATGTGGGGTCAATGCAGTCAACGGCTTGTGAGCACACGGCGGGCTGCAAAATCCGTACATCGTTTTCCGGAGCCGGACGGACAGCGAGATGGTCTTCAGCGCTGATGTTGGTGAGCACCATGAGGGTCACCGTCTCTGTTGCGGTGCTCGATACCGAGATGCCCACCGCCCCAGCCTCCTCTGTGTGGATGCTCAACATGGAGGTGCTGTGTTCGGTAGCGGTGATGTGCGCTTCACCATCATCTGCGGTTACCGTACAGGAGGCACAGGACCACGACAAGAGAACGGAAGTATTGGCTGCGGTTTCGATTTGGAACGAATTGACCTCATCGGGATTGAGGTCGATGGCGTTCACGGTTTTGTCCAGAACCGCAGCGGGGGATGATTGCGCAGTGATGCCCGGCACCATGACCAACAACATCAGGGCGGTGAGAAACACGGCGCGTGCCCTTTGCATCGACCAACCCATGAGGTTGCGTAGGGGCGGAGTCTTTCAAATCCACCCCCGTTTGTTGTTCAAACCCTTCAAGAAGCCACGACGCTAGCCCCCTTCATGGCCGATGTCTTGGGACGTACCGTCTTGCATCGAGACCGTTATGCCCGTTCGTGGGGTCTGGGCGACCGCAAATCACCGTCCACCATCACGCCGGCGTTGGTCCTGATGGAAAACGACCCAGACCTTCCGCTTGCTTACGCTGCTTTTACCACCTCGAGCACCTCCTCGCTCCCCTCCACCCTCAGCATGGCTGCACGAGGCGCCTATGTTCCACCGACCTTCAGCCAACCCGGTCCAACCTACGCTGTGAACCTCGGGCACGTCCTCCCCCCCTCTCTTGAGGACGCCAACGCCGGTGAGGAGCAAGGCACATCGGCGCTTCTTCCCGTTTCTTGGCAGCGAATGAATCACGACGAGGGTTTGACCGACGCAGCATTGACTCCCGAAATCGTCGTGCTGACCGACGCCCTTCAACTCGCCAGCCAGCCTGGCAAACTACCTCTGGCCCTCATGACCCTCAAGCACCGTTTTCCCGGTGCGCTGATTTGGACACCGGGTTTGGGCGGTCCAGACAACGTGGCGGTTCTGACATCCATGGGCGTGGATTTGTTTGATTTGGCCCGTTGTCGCGAGGCTGAAGCGAACGGTGTTCTGCTGACGGCATGGGGGCCACGTCTGCCCCTCGACCACGAAACGACCACACTTCAGGCCCAAAGCTATCACTTCATGAAGGCCTTGGATGAAGTTCGTGCTGCACTTGAGAGCGGCACACTCCGTATGCTAGCTGAGAAACAGAGTCTGTCCAGTCCGCGGCTTGTGGAACACCTGCGGCGGCATCAGACATTGATGACCGAACGGAACGGTAATTTGGCATCACACCGAGCGTCCACAACCGAGTTTGTCTGCTATTCCGCCAATGCGCTGACCGATCCGCTCGTCGAAGATTGGGAGCGCTTCATGACAAAGGCGTACCAAGCACCGTTGAAAGTCCGCGACGTGATGGTCTTCTTGCCGTGCTCGGCCCGGAAACCCTACCGGCTTTCGAAATCTCACTCCCAGTTCTTCCGTGCCATTGCATCAACGGGGTGTCACGAAGTGATGATGACCTCGCCGCTTGGCCTTGTCCCGCGTGATTTGGAAGACGTCTGGCCCGCTGCAAATTACGATGTTCCCGTCACGGGAGATTGGTCTTCGGATGAACTTGCTCGTGTGGACCGCATGCTGCGGTCCATGGTGGAACGCTTTGGCTACAAGCGCATCATCAATCACACCAACATGAATCTTGATTTCTTGGACATCGATGTGGTGGATACACGTCAAGGACAGGGTGCAACACATTTCGATGCTCTGGGTCGCTTGAGCACGGCCGTGAAAGACGCCGTAGCCGACTTTGAACTGCGCAATCAAAAGAACAACCAGCGCTTGAAGGAGCATTTCAAGAGCATCGCTCGCAAGACAACCGGGACGGATGCGTGGGTGGCCCACCTTGACGTCCGGGGAAAATTACCACGCTGGCGGCTGGAACTCAACGGGACGCAAATGGCGGTCTGGTCCATTGACAGAAACGGTTTTTCTTTTTCCCGAGCAGCCATCGATTGGCTGCACGAGCATCAAGCGCTTCCTGAAATTCAACTGAAGGACGATGTCGTCTGGCGTGGTGATGTCTTTGCACAGATGGTGGCGTCCTACGACCCTTCCATTCGGAGAGGCGATGACCTCCGTGTCGTCCAGAACGGCAACGTGGTCGGTTTGGCTCGTGCAGTTGCTTCCGGATGGGAGTGGGGCGGTACGCCGGGAACGCTTGCGAGATCCCATCAACGAAAGAAAAACCGCTGAGCAAGTCCGAGGCGCTTCTTTGGCGGAGTGATTAAGAAGGGGAGATAAGTCGGAAGGCCGCTTGGTGGTGTGATATGGCACGTATGTACAAGTCCCGAAAAGGTCAGAGCGGCTCCTCGCGCCCTCACGTCAAGGAAGCCCCAGAGTGGTCGGAAACCGACAAAGATACGGTGCAGTCCCTCATTTTGGACCTGGCGAAGACCGGGCTTTCGACCGCTGAAATCGGTACGGTTTTGCGAGACAAGCACGCTGTCCCCAACGTTCGTCTCGTCCTCGGCAAGCGCATTGGCCAAGTGCTGGCTGAAAACGACATGCTCGGCACCTACCCAGAGGACATGATGAATTTGATGCGACAAGCCGTCGGCATCATCAACCACCTTGGTTCGGGAAACCACAAAGACATTCACAACAAGCGAGCATTGGAAATCACGGAAGCAAAAATCCGACGTCTTGCCTCGTATTACATCGCTGAAAAGCGCCTCCCCAGCGACTGGCGCTACAAGCGAGACGAGTTGCGCCTGATGGTCGAGTGAGCGATTTACCGCCACGAACACCTTCATGAGGAACCCGGCGTTCCTCTCAACCGGTCCCATGCGAGATGTTCTCAACGTACCGATTTTTTCGCCGGTATTGTCGGCACTTGTTTCGTACGGTGAACAAATCAAGCACGCAGATTTGGTTCACATCAGCGCGCCCGCCTCGCTGGAGGGCGTGCTGGCACTCGGTCAGTTGGAGGCGGCATGCCTGGACCTTGGGCTGAAGTACCGTCGTCGACTTTACACCTCGCGCCATCATCTCCCGCGCGACGCGCCTCCGGCATGGACGGAGGAGGCAAAGGGCTTGACGGTCATCGCCGATGTTGAAGAGGCGACATGGGACCTCGCAGACCGAGCCAAGACCTCCCATGTTCATCTCGTTCCGTTGAACACCAGCGTTGAGATGGGCGAAAAGAACCGACGAATGAGCGGAGCGATCGACCCTGTCGTCCAGGCCGGTGCCCTTGCGGCTTGGTTGGCCCCGAACGGTCGACGCGTGAGAAAATTGCGACCTTACATTTCGCTTGGTTTGTGGTTGCGTGGGGCGCTGGACACGAGCATGGACCCGATTCATACCACAATGCTGAATCATCTCAAAGACGAGGGTTCGGTTCGCATTGTTCCCCTCCCGGAGGTCGCCTCTCCCGCCGCCGAGATGATTCCCCATCTTTCCGAGCGTCAACTCAAGCGACTGGCAAAGGTCTGGCCAACGATGGACGTGGACCAGCGCAGCCTCGCCTTGAGTGAACTCATCTTGCCTTGTTTGACCAACAAAGACCTCTCGACACCTCGCTTGGAAGAATTGGTTTGGCACCGTATGGTGGTCGGTGATGCGGACATGGACCTTGCCAGTCAAGCCCATGCCATCAAAAAAGAATGGCCACAGGACGAAAAGTCATCCAAACTCTACGCCTCAAAACTGCTTGACCAATGGTTGCGTTCAGGCACGCTGATGACCAGAGAGGAAGCGACGGATTCAAACCGTTGAGGTGATTGGACCGAACATGGCGATTGAGCGATTGCTGACCGGTAGCATCCAAAATCAAATTCAAGAGTTGATGTCGACGGAAGACTTGGTGATCGAGGCCTTCAGGGATCTGGTAAAGGACGAACTCAAGGCCCACATTCGGGCGAAGGTGGACGATGATCCCGAGCTCAAGGCCGAAATTAAAGAAGCCGTTGCATACTATTTCCACTCCAAAGCCCGCAGCATCTACGCCGAACTCAAGGCTACCAGAGCGGCCACTCGTCTCGGTCTCCGCCTTCTCCCCGATGAATTGCAAGGTGAGGTCGGGGAAGCCTTGGTCACCCTCTTTGAGAAGGAACTCGGAGCCCTCCTCGAAAAGGCACTTTGAGGGAATTTCGCTCACCAGCAAGAGTTGAAGTTATGAGCCACAGGCTCTTGGCATGGTTGAGAACCAATGCGACAAGCCTTCTTTCTCACGTTTGTCCTCATGGTGACGGTGATGTCGCCGTTGCTCTCTCCGGTTGAAGCAGCCGGGGGTGAGGATACGCTGGTCTGCTGCGATGCAGCACCGGTTGACCTCTATCTCATCGGAAGCGAGTCCAATAAACGGTTAACGCCGTTCGTCGCAGAACTGAGTGAGGACCCGCAAAGCGTGAGCGTGGAAACCTCGATCTCTTCGCAAGAGAGCATCGGCCGATGGCTTCTGCCGAACACTTGGGCCGGCACGGTACCGTCCTCCACCTGGACGTTTTCCATCAATTATGAAGTGGCCAACGCCGCCGGCGTTCAGATCAACGCCACTGCGACCGTCAGCGTGGGGTCCAAGAGTTTCAGTGCAGAAACCGAGCCTGGCTCCTCGTTCCTCGCACAAGGAACAGGTTCCCTCAATTTTGATATTGATATCGAAACCTTCTCCACCAGTGGTTCGTCAAACATCGAGATTGAACTCACGGTACAGGCGGTGTTGTTCAGCGTGCCTGCGGCCGATGCCAAATTGGAATTCTTCTGGGGAAGCGAATCCGAGGATTCCAAGATTGAAGCCACCATCCCGTTGTTGGACATCCTAATGGTTGAGCCCGAAGTCGAGGGCTCCGATGTCTACCTCGCCGTGCGACTGGATTCCCCATGGGGCTTGACCACGTTGGCCATGGCCGAATCCATTTCGCTCAAGGTGAACGGAATTCCCGTTTCAGGCGACCCGATTGAAACGGCTGTGGGTGAGACGGTTCGGGTCACTTGGACATGGACGGGGGCTGCAGGCGGTGAAGAAACCATCAACGTCGAAGTTGAATTGGCATTCCAACCCGGTCAACCCTCGCTTCGCGGTTCCGCGACCTACACCATCGAGACGTTTGACACCGGTGGTGGGACGGGGACCTATTACCCGCCGGATGAACCGCTTCGAACCGATGGAAGTGGGAGCAAGATGGTGCTTGACATCCGAATGAACCTTGAGACGCGAGACGGTGGTCTCATGCTCGAACGGGTTACGACCATTGTCGTTGAGGATGAGATGGCGTTCTGGATGCGGTGGGGTATGGACCACATCGGTGATGAAAATCCCGCTCTATCACCCATGCTCCGAGCATTCTCGGCCGGGCCCGTGACGGATGAAGATCGGGTGAGCCGCTTTGTTGAGGACGTCGAACTGGCTGAATTTGAACGCCAGATGGTGAACTTGGGCCCGATGTACATGAACGCAGGATTGGGTCTTGACACCGAGGAATTGCTCGGAGATTTCCGTGCGTTTAATGAATTGAAAATCGAAGTCGACCTCAACGGTCAGTCGGCGGTGATCAATCACCCTGTGACCCTTCGATTTTCCACCACGGAAGTGGTTGAAGACGGCATGCGCATCGACCTCCTGAGAAACTTCATCGTGGTCCAACCTGCACCGCTATGGAGTGAATTCACCCTCACGCTCGATGCACGCTCGTCTTCGCTGACTGCGTTGAGCAACAGCATCGTTCGTGAGTCGACCGCTTTCGATTTCTCCGTTTCCCGCCTTCCGTGGGGAGACCGCATTCACCTCGAGGGTGAAGGTCTGGACCAGAGTGAAAATTTTGCCCTGTCCACCTTGCCAACGGCCAACTTGGTCTATGCTCCGCTCTCGCTCTCGGTGCTGACCTTGGTGGGTCTACTGGCGTCGTTCGTTGTGGGTCTGCGCCTCACACGGTCACGCCGACGAACCTACCTCTACCTTGAGTTGGTCCTCGTGCCCCTCGTCCTGTTGGTGTCGCTGTTCGGTTATCCGCCGGTGTTCATCGGTATTGCTTTGGGAGCCGTGGCGTTGATTTGGATGGTGACCGCCATCGCCAGTCCGCGTTTGGTGGGTGGCCCAAGGCGCTCGACACAAGCATCTCCAAAAATACCCTGTCCAGCGTGTCAAACGTTGAATGCCGTGACGACCGATGAACGACCTCATCGCTTCAAGTGCATTGGGTGCGAGCGAGTCATCAAGTTGGTCGCCTGATCAGAGGTTGAGGCCTTTCAGATTGTCCACGAGTTGGACCGCTTCTTGATAGTCGCTAGGAGAGAAATATCCGATGAATTCTCCGTTTTCATCGACCGCCACAACGGCTTGAGGGCTTCGGACCTGAACATCGGAGAGCACGGATTTGAGGGAATCTTTGAGCTCAACTTGCATGAAATCCATCTCCATGTATTCGTGGCATTGCGCCGATTCGCCGTCGACACCTTCGCTCAGCGCTTTGATGAGTTGTCGTTGACCGATCACGCCTTTGACGCGCTGATCATCATCCAAGACCACGACGATACCGCCGGTGATGGTCAACAGGCGCTTCGCCGCCTCTTGGAGGGTGTCTGAGACGCCCACCGTCATGTGTTCGTCGTCAAGCGTCAGGTCGGCTACCGTCTTTCCCATATCCGCCCGACGACGGTTGCGGGTTTTGGTTCTTGCTTCTCATTCGTCCTGAAGTTCTTCGTGGCAGAGCATCAGGTTTCCGTTGTCCATCACGCGGGCATAACCCACCCGTTCCAATTGAACGATGGTTCCCGTTGGGTGCTTGTGGCGCTCGACCCGTCCCTCGATGTGGAATAACGTGTCGTCTTTGGTGCCAACGAGGACGCCATCCGTACTGTTGTTATCACAAAGCCAGTGGACGATGGGCCGCTTATCGCTCCGCTCGATGCTTTCCATGCGCGCCTCTCTGTCGTGGAGGGCGACGTCAGCGAATTCCTTGAGTCGCAGGTCCATTTTCCCAAGGTCGTCCCCCTCAAGCCAGATTTTGCTGTTGCCCAGGTTCCAATGCCGCACGCCCATTTCGGGGTGGTTGGGATGGTGTGGTAGATCGATGGTTGAAGGGTGTTCACCGATCAGTTCGAACGAGACCGGATCCCTGACGAACGACAGACGAGGTGCTTCATCATCCACAACCTTGGTGTTGTGCGCATAAAGGGTGGCGAGGGGGACGGAAATGTCCTTCTGCGTGATGCCCAGTTCAAGCCAGAAATTGCGCAGAGCAAGGGCCTGTGTTCCACGTTTCTTTAATCCAGCCAAGGTTGGCAGGCGTGGGTCGTCCCAATCGCTGTACTTCCCTGCTTGGATGTCGGTTCGCATTTGCGATGTTGAAAATCCACCCCATTCGTGAACCTTGACGCGGCCCCAGTACATCGTCTCAGGATAGGCCCAGCCAAAATGCTCGTACAGCAGGGTTTGCTTGCGCGTTGAGTCCATGAGGTCCTTCCCCCGGATGATGTGGGTGACGCCTTGGAGGTGGTCTTCCACGGCGCTTTGGAAGTCAAGCAACGGCCACACCACGTAGGTCGAACCGATCTCAGGACGTGGATGCGGATGGGCTTCGGTGTCTTGCAGGCGCAAAGCAGGCCAGTCCCTCAAGGCTGGATTTTTCAACGTCATGTCGGTTTTTACGCGAACGACCGCCTGTCCTGGTTTGAAATTACCATTGAGCATTCGATTCCAAAAGATGATGTTGTCCTGTGGGGTTTGTGTCCGGCACGGGCAATTGGTTTTCGAAACCCGGTGTTCTTTGAACTCCTCTGCTGTGCACCGACAGACGTACCCGAAACCCTGCTCCAGCATCGTGGTGGCGTGCTCGTAATAGGTCTCGATCCTGTCCGATGCGATGACCACGCGGTCGGGTTTTCGACCGATGAGCCATTCCGTCTCCTGTTGTATTTGTTGGTATGCCTCAAGCATGGGCGGCTTGACCTTCGTGTCGGTATCGTCGAACCGAAGGATGAATTCGCCGTCGTACATTTCTCGGTAGGTGCTGTTGATGACCAAGCCACGGGCATGTCCAAACGAGAGCGGTCCGTTTGGGTTGGGTGCGAAGCGCAACACGACCTTCCCCTTGGTGGCGTTGTTCAAATCGGGGAGTCCCTCCCTTCTTGCTTTTGCTTCACGTTTTTCCAGCAGGTGAGGGGCCTCGTTCTCGAGCACGATGCGCACGGCTTCCAACCCCTTCTCACCCGCCATGGCGTTGGCTTGACCGACTTCCTTTGCTACCAGGCCCGTGACGGCCTTTCCGTGTTGTTTGAGGTCGTTGCGCATTCCCATGATTCGGCCGATGACCGAGCCAACGGCAGCCTTTCCCTCGTATTCAAGGACGTTTTGTAAGGCAACATGTCGAATCAAATTCAGCGTTTCTTGGTCTGGACTCCATTCCATGTCGCTCACCTCAACCAAACGACGCTCCTTCAAGAAATGCGTGTATCCTTCGGGTCGAAGAGACGCTGTTGGACGGTGCGTTGTTTTCCTCTAACGGGAAGGTCTCCCTCACGGTGAGCCGTCCAGAACCGTTTGACGGTGGCCCAACCCCATCGAACATCCTCGTCGATGCCGTTTTGCAACACAAGCCTGTTGAGCGCGTTTTTCGTGGCTGGGTCGCTCGGGTAGCCCGAACCGATGTTGAACCCCACCCGTTGTTTCATGGCGGCGATGTTTCGATCCCGTTCTTCCTTTGCCAGGATGCTGGCCATTGCAACCACAGGGTGGCGGGTGTCAGCTTTGTGCTCGGAAACCATCCGACTTTCAGGCCACGGCCAGCGATCGAGGTCCGTGAGAATGCGCTGGGTGAATCGTTCTGCATTCACGTCGCAGGCGTCTGCGAAAATACTGACATCGTGCTTCCAAGGAATCGTTTCCAACGCCGTACGGAAACCGTCCACTTCAAGCCAATTCAACCCCTTGTTCTGGAGAGCGATGTCGATGGTTTCTGGCGAAAGCGTGACGGTGGTCCCGAACCAACCCTCCTCCTCTTTTCTGTCGTTGAACCAAGTCTCAAGTTCTTCTCTGCGCCGGGCGGTGAGGTCCTTTGAGTCTTTCACGCCCGCTTGAATCAAGAG
>Ga0160423_10004358_pt1 | contig 11636 bp, 1 predicted proteins | sample CRUFie14St8metaG_FD_108191 | JGI IMG/M metagenome (GOLD analysis project Ga0160423, IMG submission 108191) | Marine microbial communities from the Costa Rica Dome - CRUD Field 142mm St8 metaG | ecosystem: Environmental > Aquatic > Marine > Oceanic > Photic zone | place: Costa Rica: the Eastern... | reverse complement strand
TATTTGATAGTATTTTCCAAATACTCACATCATATTTGTTTGCTGCTAAATTTAATTTTTGAATAGTTGTTGTGCCGATTCCTCTTGAGGGATAGTTGATAATTCTTTTTAATGATTCTTCGTCGTTTATATTTACGGTTAATCTAAAATATGCAAGTAGGTCTTTAATTTCTTTTCTTTGATAAAAGGAGAGACCACCATATATTTTGTAATTTATATTTTTTCTTCTAAGCGACTCTTCTATTGCTCTAGATTGTGCATTTGTTCTGTACAATATGGCGAAATCAGAGTTGTTTGCTTGAACTTTTGTTTTAATTTCATGTATAGTGTTTGAAACTAATCTTCCTTCTTCACTATCAGAGTTTGTCTTGATAATAATGATTTTTTTGCCATTTTCGTTTTCCGTCCAGACTTCTTTATAGATTTGTTTTTCATTATTTTTAATAACGCTATTGGCAGCATTAACGATATTAGCAGTTGATCTATAATTTTGCTCTAGTTTATATTCTTTAAAGTCTGGGTAATCAGTTTTAAAATTTAGTATGTTTTGAATATTTGCACCTCTAAAGCTATATATGCTTTGAGCATCATCTCCAACAACACATATGTTTTCATAAAGTGCTGCAAGTTTTTTGATGATCAAGTATTGGACAAAGTTGGTATCTTGATACTCATCAATTAAAATATATTTAAATTTTTCTTGGTATTTCAAAAGAATATCTGGGTTTTCTTCAAATAGCTCATATGTTTTTAAAAGTAAATCGTCAAAATCTAAAGCAGAAGATTTTTGACATCTTTTTTCGTAAATTTGATAGATTCTGCCAAAATCATCTCTTTTTGCAATTTTGTCAGTTTGAGTGAGTTCAGGTCTTTGATTATAATCTTTGGATTTTATAAAATGATTTTTTAAAGAGGAAATTCTATTTCTTACAACGTTTGGTTTATAGATTTCTTTGTCAAGTTCTAATTCTTTGATGATACTTTTTACTAGGCTTTTTGAATCTTCTGTATCATATATAGTAAAGTTTGATGGATAATTAAATCTATTAGATTCAATTCGTAAAATTTTTGCAAACATGGAATGAAAAGTACCCATCCAAAGACTCGCTGCTTTGTAGGGCTGAGTAATTTGATCGATTCTATTTCTCATTTCTTTAGCTGCTTTATTTGTAAATGTTAATGCTAAGATATTGTATGCGCTGATTTTGTTGTTTAGCATATTTGCTATCCTACATGTAATAACTCTAGTTTTTCCAGATCCAGCTCCAGCGATAACAATTAAAGGTCCGTCAATGTGTAGAACTGCTTTTTGTTGCTCAGAATTAAGTTCTTGTAGATAATTTTTCATGTTTAAAAAATGAGTCTTCAAATGTACATTTTAATAGGTATATATATAGTAGGTGTTGATAAATTTTTTGTATGTTTGCAGACTAGAGATAATACTCATAACTAAAACAAAGTTTAAGAAAATGAATTTTGCATGAAAAGACTTTTACAATTTTTTATATATACTTTCCTGTTTTCTTCACTTAATTTATCTGCTCAAAATACATGGATTGTAGATGTAGGTGGAATTAATGATGTTTATGTTCCATCAAATTTGCCAGCAGTACAAGTAGGGGATACAGTAATCTGGAATAATATAGGTGGTTTTCATAATGTTAATGGAACTCAAATTGCATTTCCATCAAATCCTGTAAGTTTTGGGTATGATATGCCTACTTGGAGTACAACAGTTGGAAATCCATCTGGATCATGGAGTTTTGCTCATGTTTTTACCTCTTCGGGAACTTACTCTTATCATTGTGATCCTCACGTAGGAATGGGAATGATTGGAACAATAACAGTTTCTGGACCTTCTTCTGTAAGCATTGATAATGCAGCTACATTATCTTCTTTAAATGATGCATTGTGCGATGAATCAACTGATGGATTTATTGAGCTTATTCTAAACCAAACTAATCCAGTTACTTTCGTTGAGGTTGAATTATACAGATTAAATCCAATTTTTGGATTATTCTCTCTTGCAGGAACCTCTTCAGGGTCTAATAATTCTTTTCAGTTTACTGGTATGGATTCTACAGATTATAGAGTTGATTTATTAGATACTAATGGTTTGTTGATAGATCAAATATTTTTTAGTATCAACGATCCTGACCCTTTAGTTACTCAAGTTATATCTTCAATTAATCCATCAACTAACAGTAGCTTTGATGGATCTATTGATATAACTGTTTCTGGAGGAACTCCAAATTATATTTTTTCATGGCAAAGTTCAAATGGTTTTACTTCCAGTAGTGAAGATATTAGTGGGTTAGATGGTGGTAGTTATATTATATCAGTCACTGATGCAAACGGATGTATACAAAGCGATACTATAGCTTTATCTCCTCCTCCATGTTCTAGAGGGATTATAGATTCTAATGCAGTAAGTTGTTTTGGTCAAGTAGATGGTGAAATAACAATTACTGGAGCTTTTGGAAGTCAAGATTCTTTACTGTATGCTCTTGATACCGTTCCACCTTTTATAAATGGTGTTCCAAATATAGGATTCCCATCTCCTTATTATCAAGATACTCTTATAGCATCATCAGATTATACTTTTGAAAATTTAAAATATCGTAATGATCCGGCAAACAACAAAGTTTATTATGTGTTTGTTTCTGACCCGTATGCAATTGATTCATCTTGTGCTTATCCAAATAACTATGAAATTATAACAATTGATAGGCAAGGTGAGCCATATCAAACTCCAACTACCAATAACGTAATTGTGAATAAATTAAATGCAACCATAGGCTTTTCTAATGGTGGTTTTTCAGTTAATATTTTAGATGGTGGTTATCCTTGGAATACGTCAGTAACACCATTTAATTTTGTTGGTTATTCAGTTACTTGGACAGATTTAAACGGAGATACACTTCCGTCAACTACTAGCAACGTACCAAATAATACCACCAATACAATTAATGGTTTAGATACTGGAGTTTATTTTCTTAGTGTAGTAGATAATGGGCTATGTGGCAATAACACCACATTTTCATATCAAGATACTATTGAATTTAATCCTCCATGTCAACCAGTAGATTCGGTGATAAATAATATTTGTCCTGGAAGAAATGAAGGTGAAATACATATTTATTCTTTATATGGATTTAATCTTTATTCTTTATTTGATTCGACTTTAACATTATTAGATTCAGGTACTATAACAAACCCTTTGACAGACACCTTAGTTTTTGATTCATTAGCATCATCAGTATATAGTGTTCAGTTAATAGATTCAACATCGGGTTGTGCTAGTGTTTTAATTCCATTGCAGGTTCAAGAGCCAGAAATAATTTCTGTAACAACTTTAAATTCTGTTCCAAATAATACCAATATTATTTGTAATAATGACTCGTCACAAATAAAATTAAATGTTAATTTACCTCCAGGCTCATTAGTTGATTATTATTATGATGTATATAATCCAAATGTTGTTCCTTCAGGAGTTTCGATAAATGATACATCTACCCAATTTTACCCAGCGCAAGATTCTATGGAAATACGTTTATACTATGGTTCTAATTTGAATTCTTGTATAATCAATAGTAATTTTAGAATATATCATAGCATTATTGAATATGAGTTTAATGTAAATAGTTTAGTTTCTATTGCTGATAGTATATGTGATCCAAATACAAATGGAACAACTGGAAAAATTATTATAAATCTTGATTCTATAACCAACCTTCCAGTGAAGTACGTTATTGATGGTGTCAATAATGGTTACATTGATTCTATAACATCTAATGCAACTACTATTGTATTTGACAATCTTATTAATGATATTTATACTATTTCTATGATTGATTCATTAGGATGTGAATCATTTGATAATATTGAAGTTGAAGAGATAAATAATTTAGATACTCTTAAAATAGAGTTTCAAAAAGAAACATGTAACGGATATGATGGATGGGTAAGAATAACAATGGATACTTTACACCCATATTTTAGCGAGTTTCCATATGATTATTGCATATTAGATAGTAATAAAAATCTCTTTGAAGTTGTAGTGATTGATACTACTGTAACCCCAAATGATACAAGTACTTATGCTTGGTATTTAACTCCCATACCAAATACTAACCCTGTACAGTATGATACAAATATTTCTGTAAAAACTGATTCTTCATATGTGGTTACCTTTAATAACTTAACATCTGGACAGTACTACTTCGCTATAAAATCTGACGAATGTCATGATACGATTTCATTTTATTTACCTGAAGTTACTCAGCCTAGAATTACAGGCGTTGATATAACAAAAGAAACTTGTTGTGGTTTTGATGGGTCAGTAGATGCAATAGTTGATATTGGTGATGCTACTGCTTTAAGTTACACAATATCATTTGATACAACTGTTATAGCAATTGATACAATTAATGGAATTTACCCTTATATGAACGGTTTAAATGCATGGCCATCACAATCATTTATTGATACATTTGTAAATGTTCAGGATAGTACACATTTTGTAAATTTAACAAGAGGATATTATTTAATTCATCTTTATGATCCAATAATTGGGTGTGAATATACCTATACTTCTAAAATTGATATAGGTATCGATTCTAGTTTATCCTCTCAACTTGATATGCAATTATCGTTTACAAATATGTTATGTTATGACTCAATAAATGCAACAGTAAAAGTTTTATATCCAAATGTGTGTTATGATTATCAGTTGTGGTTGTATAATGATACATTAAACCCAAATTTAATATCAACTGATTTATCAAGTAGTGTAGATAGTTTTGTATATTTTAATGAACTTTACAAAGGAATCTACGGAGTGCAGGCTATTTCACATTCAAAATATAAAGGATGTGTAGTTAGATCTGATACGATTGAAATACTAGAGCCAGAGGTTATTTCTTATGATACACCTTTAAGTTCCGCTGTATATTGTACTAATCCTGGAAAATGTAATGGTCAAGTTTGGCTACCTAGTTCCCCAATTGGAGGTGTTTTAGATACTTCATCAATAGCAAATAATGCGGTTTATAAATATTATATAAATAAAATTAATACCTCTGTCAACTACTTCAGCGGACCAATTTTAACAGATAGTATGTTCGTAGGACTTTGCCCTGGAGATTATGAAGTGCAAGTTACAGATGGAAACAATTGTATTGTAAGAGATACAGTTACAGTTCTTGATTCCTCTTTGTATATTGATAGTTTTCATGTTACTACCATTTCATGTTTTGATAGCGCAAATGCGACTGCTCAAGTATTTGCTCACGGTGGAAGAGAGCCTGCATATACATATGTTTGGGAAGATTCATCTTCTGTAGTTATTGATTCATCATATAATTCATTAGTATCAAATTTATCTGCTGGAATTTATTCTGTAACAGTATATGATTCTACAGGCTGTATGGCCGTAGATTTTACTGAAATTTTAAGTGCTCCAGAAAAATTAGTACTAGCAGCAAAAAGAGAAGATTACTCAACTGCAGAAAATTGTTTAGGAGAATCATATGATGGAAGTATAGGATTTGAGATTAGAGGTGGTACACAGCCTTATATCTTCAATTGGTCATTCTACAATGATCCTTCTGTCTTCGGTACTGATAGTGCCAATTCAGTATATTGTGATACATGTACATCATATCAATGGGATGATCAGCAAATTGATTCAGTGTATATTCTTGAGGGTTTAACTGCTAATTCTTACCTAATTAGTATTACCGATATTAATGGCTGTGCAGATACACTCTGGCTACCTATTGATTCATTTAGAGTTACAGCAAGAAATCAAAACAGTCCATTAGTTGTTGAAAATATAGTTTATACAGATTCAATTTGTTTTAACTCGCAAAATGGTGATCTAACAATTATGATTGATAGTATTGCAATGTGGCCTTTATTGTATTCCATTGATGATGGTAATAATTATAGTTCTGATAGTATATTTAATAATTTGGCTGTAGGTACATATGACATAAAAATCAAGGATTTTTACGGATGTACAATTGATTCATCATTAGTTATAAATGAGTACGATTCATTATTTATTCATCTGGATTCAATTCAAAACATAAGTTGTTATGGAGATACAAATGGAATGATTTCAATTACAAGTCATGGCGGAAGTCAACCACATTCTTACCTTTGGACAGGACCCAACGGGTTTACATCAACAGCTTCAAGTATAACTGATTTATATATAGGTACTTATTCTGTAATTATATCAGATATCAATTTATGCCAAATAGCTGATAGTTTTGAAATCACTGAACCGACGCCATTACAATTAAATATTATAAGCACGTCAGTTCAAAATGTAAGCTGTAATGGAAAAGATGATGGTAGAGCAGAAGTTGAAGTATTATCAAACTCAGGAACTTCACCTTATGAGTTCTTGTGGTCTAATGGAGTTGCAAATGCACTAAACTCGTCCCTGTCAGCAGGTATTAGTACTTGTACAGTCACTGATTTTAATGGTTGTCAAGAAGTGATTTCAGTGACTATTGATGAACCTAATGAACTTGTTTTAAATATCTTAAATATTGAAGATAATTTATGCACGGGAGATCAAAACGGAGAGATTTTTGTTTCAGGTTCTGGTGGTACTGAACCGTATCAATATTTAATTAATAATGTACCTCAAAATGATCCATTATTTGAAAATTTATTTTCTGGTTCTTATACTTTAAGTTTTATTGATGCAAATGATTGTTTATCTTCTGAAACTGTTGAAGAAATTAAAGAACCTGGGCAAATTAATTTGCCAATTTCTGTATTTAGAACAACATGTAATGCGTCTAATGATGGAATAATTAATGTTATATTTAATAATGGTATTGCTCCATATAATTACAATCTTTATCAAAATGGCACACAAATTAGCTCAGGAAATGTCTTCAACCCAGGAGACACTTTGTTTTTAACACATTTATCTCCAGCTAATTATTATGTATCTATTGAAGATTATAATGGTTGTACAAGTAGCAGTGATGAAGTTGAAGTAATAGAACCAGCTCTTATTGTGGCAGATTTTAGTTTATCTTCTGATTTGATTACAAAAGGTAGTATTATTGATATAACAAATCTTAGCACGCCATCATCAGGAGATTGGCAAGCCAATATTTTTGAATGGAATATATTAGATGGAAATGGCGCTTTTGAATCTGGTTATGATTTTACATCTGCAAATCCTCAAATTAGTTACTCTAATCAAGGTGTTTACACTATTACTTTAACTGCTAACAATGGTGATTTGGATGCTTCATGTGAAAGTGTCTTTTCTAAAGTAGTTGAGGTACAAGGTTATGATGTTGTTAACTTATTTAGTCCTAATGATGATCAAATAAATGATTTATTCCATTTCCAAGATCAATTATTAGATGAATTGTATGTTGAGATCTATAATAGATGGGGTAAGCGAGTATATCATTGGCAGGATCCTCAAGGTTTCTGGGATGGAAAAGGATATAATTCAGAGTTACTTCCTGAGGGAGTTTATTTCTTCATCATGGAAGCTGTTGGAAAAGATGGATCAGAGTATACTGAAAAAGGTAGTGTAACTTTGGTTAGATAGATTAATTTAAATATTATGAGAAAAATAATTTTGTTTTGTTTGATTTTGGTCACCTCTTTAAATGTTAAAGCTACTCATATTATGGGTGGTGAAATTACATGGGAATGTATTAAAAGTGGTGTTGATGAAGGAAAATATATTTTTACTTTAAAAGTATATAGAGATTGTAGTGGAGCTAGCTTATCCGCATCAACACAATTTATTGATGTTTGGAATCATCCAACCGTTACTCAAATTACTGCTAATTTTATTTCAAGTAATGATATATCACCTAATGGAAATGCTCAAAATAGTGGTAACTCTTGCTTAGATTGTGCTGCTGGAAATCCAGGATCTGTAGAAGAATTCGTATACCAATCAGGTCCTATAAATTTACCTGGTGTTCCACCTGCAGTAGGTTGGAGTTTTACTTGGGATTTGTGTTGTAGAAATGGTGCAATTACAAACTTAGTTCTTTCAAGTACAACAAGCCCAAGTGAAGGTTTTACGCTTAGAGCAACAATGTTTCCATATATTGACCCAATTTCAGGTCTTCCATTAGATGGTGATCCATGCTTTGATTCATCTCCTCTTTTTAATGAAGAACCTAAAACGATTATTTGTACAGGCTATCCTTTTTCTTATTCTCATAATGCATCTGATCCTGAGCTTGATAGTATTGTGTATTCTTGGGACGAACCTTTAGATGATGCAGTTGCTTTTGGAGTTTTTAATCCTCCAATTGATCCTTCTCCAATTCCTTTTTTAGCACCCTATTCTTATAATTCACCATTACCTGGTAATCCAAATTTAGATGCTAACACTGGAGAAATTTCTTATAATTCTAATGTTTCAGGAAACTTTGTAACTGTTGTTAGAGTTGATGCTTACAAATGTGGACAAAAAGTAGCTTCTATTTATCGAGAGATTCAAGCAGTATTAATTGGTTGCCCTACTATGTCAAATGGACAACCAAATTCACCACCTACAATTACACCTCCAAATGGTCCTCAAAACTGGACAACTATTATTAATCCATCATCAGGTCTACCATCATATTCAACAACTGTTAACGCTGGTGAACTTATAATATTTGATGTAATAGGTCAAGATTTAGATATCTATGCAAATAATGTGCCACAAGATGTTGAAATGACAATATCAGGAGGTCAAATGGCAGCAGATTTTATAACAGACACATTGTGTAATAATCCACCATGTGCAACTTTTACTGATAATAACAGTAATCCACCTCCAATTTTTGCACCATCACTTGTACAAGGTCAGTTTCAGTGGCAAACTGATTGTAATCAAATTTTATCTGATGCTGGATGTGGAAATACAACAAATGTTTTTAATTTTTTAATCAAGGTTCAAGATGACTTTTGTCCAGCTAATGCGATTACAATTGCAACACTTAGCATAACAATACTACCTGCATTGGTTCAACCAGCACCAGATTTTCAATGTGTAACTGAAAATCTGAACGGTGATGTAACATTAACATGGGATCATTTACTTGGTGCAAATAATTCAACTACCTATCAAATATTTGGTGCTTCAAATTTAGGAGGACCATATACTCAATTAGATGACGTTAGTTATCCTGCAGATCTAGTTACTATTCCAAATTCTAATTTACCTGCTGGTACACAATATTACTTTATGACATTAAACTCTTTGTGTGCAGATCAGTCTGAGCCTTCTGATACTATGATACCAATTAATTATAGTTTGACATCATCTAATGTCAATTGTTATAATGGAAATGATGGTAGAATAGTTGTTGATATGCAAACGAATTTGATAAATCCTTTTTATTATTACTTGAATGGAGTTTTAAATACAAATCCAGTTGATTCTGTATTTGATAATTTGTCTGCTGGTGTATATACAGTTGCACTTACCGATAATATGAACTGCTATATTGAAGAGGAAGTGGTTATAAGTGTGCCAGGTAATCCTCTTCAAGTTTTAACAATTGATACTATTAACACATGTCATTCAGATAGCACAGCTTTTGCAGTTGCTATGGGTATAGGAGGTACTCCTTTTGCTAATGGTACATATCTATATAATTGGTATGATAGCAATGTTGGTTCAACTAATCCAACTATATCTACTAATGATACTGCGTTTAATTTATATACGGGAACTTATTTTGTTAGAATAACAGATGCAAATGGTTGTGATACTAACGCAAGTGTTCAGATTATATCTCCGCAGTTACCACTTTCTAGTTCCAATCAGATTGGACCTATTGTGTGTAAGGGGGATAGCAGTGGTTACATTGTTGGTGATGCAGGTGGAGGTTTTCCACCGTATACATATACTTGGTCTACCTCATTAGGTGGTATTATTCAACAAAGTTTTGGTTTAAATAACAAGGATACTTTAAAGAACATTTCTACAGGTGTATATCTATTAGATATTGTAGATCAAAGAGGTTGTCAATCTTCACAGATAAGTATTACTGTAAACGAGCCTTTACATCCTTTAGTTATTGATACAGTGATGCTAGTGGATGCGATAGATTGTTTTGGAGATAGTACTGGAAGAGCAGTAGTTTATCATAGTGGAGGAGATCCAAGCGGAATAGCTCCTGCATATCAATATTTATGGGATAATGGAGAGACAGATAGTCTTGCTCAGCATTTGTATTCGGGTTATCGTTCCGTTACTGTTACTGATGGTAGAGGTTGTCAAGTTGTAGATAGTGTTTTTGTACCTGAGAGTTCAGAGATAATTTCAATATTAACTATAGATTCTACTGTTAATTGTTATGGTAGTAATAATGGTATAGTTTCTGTAACTACTTCTGGTGGTCATCCAAATTATATTTATTCTTGGAGTAATGGTCAGCCTTTAGGTTCGGGTAATGTAGATACAGCTTTTAATTTAAGTTATGGTTCTTATGCTTTAACTACTGAGGACTCTTGGGGTTGTTCAGTAGTAGACAGTGTATTTATGACAGAACCTGATTTATTAAGCATGGAAGCTATTGAGTTAGAGTGGATATCTTGTAAAGATTCAGCGGATGGTTTAGCATTTGCTGTAGCTCAAGGTGGAACAATGCCTTATACTTTTAGTTGGGGTGGTAATCAAATAGGAGATACGGTAAACACTTTGTCTCCAGGAGTTCATTTAGTTACAGTAACTGATGCTAAAGGATGTACAGCTTCTGATACAGTTGAGATACATGAGCCTCCTTATTTAGTTGTTAGCATAAGTAATGTTGTGCCAGTGTATTGTAATGGTGTTAATACAGGAAGTTTAACTGCTACTGCATCTGGTGGAACACCTGGATATACGTATTTGTGGGATGACAATCCTGCTTTACCACAAATAACAGCAACAGCTAGTTATTTAGAGTCTGGTATTTACACAGTAACAGCAACTGATTCTAGAGGTTGTATTGCTACTGCTACTGAAGATATATCACAAGTAGTTCCAACTATGGAATTAGATACATCTTTTACTAATGTAAGTTGTCATGGTAATAATGATGGGTCAGCACTTGTTATAGCTAGTGGTGGTCACGCTCCATATACTTACACCTGGGTAGGTACAAACAGTTCGTTTGTAAGTTATACTTCATCCATATCTGGTTTATCAGCTGGAACGTATTCTGTGACTGTTACAGATACAAATAATTGTACAAGAAATTCAAGTGTTGATATTTATGAGCCACTTCCAATTATATACAATGTATCTACTTCTGCAGATGAGTTATGTTTAGGAGCATGTAATGGGGAGATTCATATTGATTCTATTACAGGAGGAACACCTCCTTATGTTGGTATGCTTACATCTAATACAACAGGAGCGATAACATATTTAACAATGTCAGGAGATAGTATAATAAATGGGGTTTGTGCTGGTAATTACACCGTTATGGTAACAGATTCGGGATTATGCTCTTCATCAATGCTACCTTCTGGAAATAGTCAAGCGGTAGTTAATTCTACAGTTTCAGCACTTACAGATCCGCAAATTGTTGTTACAGATAATGTAGATTGTTTTGGTGGTATCACAGGAGAAATACAGATTACAAATCCAGATA